>ENA-OROX01002618-OROX01002618.1-human-gut-metagenome-genome-assembly--contig:-NODE-2618-length-12110-cov-5.181916_pt1 | contig 12110 bp, 8 predicted proteins | sample MGYA00242133_ERZ509058 | MGnify/ENA primary metagenome ERZ509058 (study PRJEB26280, sample SAMEA2338751) | human gut metagenome | biome: human gut; feature: human-associated habitat; material: faeces...
TATTTACAATCCAAAGCGTCTTATGGCGTTTAAGAAAAGTATATTACACCTCGGAATTTCGGTTCCGGGGTGTTTTTTAGTTTGTGAACTGTGGTATTATTATAATATAATGAAAAATATAATTTTGGATAGATGTTTATATGACAACTGTAATCACAAAGAGTGATAGAATTATAAAGGTTGTATCCAGAGAAGAATGGAAAAGTACAATAACAACTTTTTTTGATAAAGTTGGCAGATATGATTGGAGAGCCATATATGATTAAAATAGCATTTTTTGATATAGATGGAACATTGTTGAAAATGGGATGTAAAGAACCGACAGATAAAACAGTTAAAGCGTTAAATTCTCTTCACCAGAATGGAATATTGCTTTGTATGGCAACTGGCAGAGGCTATCTTTCAATCCCTAAATTCAAAGATATTACATTTGATGTGCTGCTTACATTTAATGGTTCATATGTAATGGCTGGAGAAAAGATTATTTTCAGAAATCCCCTGAATAATAATGATAAACATCAAATAATTCAAAATCTTAATAAAATGAACAGAGCAGCTGCAATCAGCAATGAGCATTTTATTGTTACTAATGGCACAGATGAGCATCTGGAAGAGTATTTTAAATTTGGAAATGTAACATTGACAATTGCAGATAATTTTGATGAGTTATGTAAAGAAGATATTTATCAGATTATGTGTGCGTGCAGAAAAGAAGAATATGCCCAGATACTGCAAGGAACTGAAAATACTCAGATAACTGCATGGTGGGATAAAGCAGCAGATATAATTCCATTGAATTGTGGTAAGGGAAATGCTGTAAATGCAGTGCTTAATTATTATGGATTATCGAAAGATGAGGCGATTGCTTTTGGTGATGGTAGAAATGATATTGAAATGCTAGAAGCTGTTGGTACAGGAGTGGCCATGGGGAATGCCATTGATGAAGTCAAAGCAAGAGCAGATGTCGTATGTAAATCCGTTGAAGAAGACGGAGTGTATCATTACTGTCTGGAGAAAAAACTCATTAAATGCTGATGGACTTATTATACAGCAGGGTTGCAGAGTGTTATATACTCTGCAACCCTGTTAGTCATTTATAGTCTTAATTTTACCACCATTTCTCACGGTAAGAGTATTCACCGCGGTAATTAGAAGCATTATAATCAGGATACTTGAAAGGTGCATATACATCATCCTTAGGTGCATCATCCTGTGTATATATGTACATTGAATCATAATCCCATGTGACAATCTCATCACGGGCATCGCCGTAGAGGTTTACAGCTTCAGCACACATGGTAGGATGACCATCGTCAGGGAATTTAACAACCTGGATACCATTGCCGTCAATCATTCCGCCGCGCTCTATATCAGCATTAAGAAGGATGAAGTCCTGACCGTCACCAGTCCAGTTTACAGGAGTTAAGAGATTACCATTAAGCTCGTTCTCCATTTCCCATAACTGATTACCCTCGCTGTCATAGAAATATATAATTCCCTGGTGTCCCCAGAAATTAACAACAACCATTTCATAGCCCGGGCGGTTAGGAAGATAATTAGCAAGACTTACACGCTGTGCATGACCTATGCCGTCCTTCTTAAGAAGCTTTCCGTTAAAATCAGATATCAGGAAGCCTTCCTTTCCTGCAACACAGGCAAAGAATTTAGTACCTTTGTGTGGTCCTGACTCAAATCTGCCTGGAACAATCTCATCAATATGGTCTTCATTAACAGGCATAGTCCACATTTTATTACCGTGGCAGTCAAGCATGTTATAACCAACTAAAAGTTCATCATGTCCATCTCCGTTAATATCAATTGCAAAAGGAAAATGTCCGGTATTCTTATCACTCTGGAAATGCCACATAACCTCAAGGTCATCGTTAAGTGCATATACTCTGCAATAACGGTCTTTAATGAGAATATCGCGTGGCTTGTCAAGACCACGGAAATTACATATACGCATACCATCAGGATTAATTCTGTCAAATGCGTAGATTTTATCAGGAACACCGATAATAGTTCCGTCCTCTTCTGGTGTAGAGAAAGGTGTTTTGGCACGTTTCTTCACTTCACCTGTTCTGCCATCAAGAATCAGCACTTCAAAATTCTTGGCTGTAATAACCTCATCAAAGCCATCACCGTCAATATCATATATCTGCATAGGCATATCTGCTGATATAGTTCCAATGTCGTGATTATCAGTAGGTTCACCATGCTGCCATAATATATTGCCATCAAGGTCAAATGCGGTGAGACAGCTGATTGTTCCATAAGCATCACGGTTTACTCTTTTCTGGCACTGAGCCATAACCATCTGATACTCGCCATTGCCAAGCAGATGACCGAAACGAAGCTGTCTTCCGGTGCCGCAGCCTTTAAGGTCAATTTTCTTAAGAAGCTTCATCTTAGGATAATGTGCCTGTGCATCTTCACATTCAGCTTTATAAGCATTTCTTGCAGCATCAATAGAAGCAGCAGTACTTTCAGAAGTAGTAACATTTACAAAACCGAACTGTGTTGGGATAGTTGCAGTAATGGCAACCTTGCCACCCTGCCTTGCATATTCAGTGTCAAGGTCAAAATAAACCTTATCATCAACACTGCATATAACATGGCTGCCTTTAATCTCAGCCTTAAGTACATAAGTATCATCACAGTTGTAATCAAAAGGTACAGAATCGAGTACAGTAACCTCCTCCTTATGACGATACTCAAGTCTTAACTCATGCTCTTCAAAAACAAGGACAAGAAGATTAGCAGAGTTCTGACAACAAAAACCAATGCCGGCATTGCCCCATTTGGTAGTAAACATACGCACACTTGCAGTTATAGTATAATCGCGCCAGAATCTGTCACCGCTTGTGAGCATAGGAAATGTGCGGTGTGGCTTGTCATTGCGGATACGCATCTGCTCCATAAAATGTTTTCCATTATATTCAGAAATAATCCAGGAAGCCCCCTGACCGTTATAAGTGTGGTTGCATACTGGGTCATACCATTTACCATAATATCCAGGATAATGGATAAAATGATACTCACCCATTGCCGAATGATTCTTATCATAAGGGAATTCACCAATAGGAAAATCAGAGAAATCTTCATCAAGTAAAATAAAATCTGCCATAATAACCTCCATTCCAAAATAAAAAATATAATTAATGGCTCTTTCTGTAGCTTCCGGGCGCTTCGCCCATGATTTTTTTAAATGTGCCGCCCATAGTATTACTGTCGGCGAAACCGCATTTGTCAGCAATCTCAGTAATAGAGAGGCTGGTGTTGACTAAAAGGTCTGCTGCTGCGTGCGTTCTTACATAAATAAGATACTCTCTGAATCTGAAGCCTGTAAAAGCCTTAAATTTCTTGGAAAGGCTCGATTCACTCATATTAAAAAGTTCGGCAGTAGCAGCCATAGTTATGTCATTGTGATAATTCTCGATAATATATTCAATAACCTTCTGGATAAGTTCATTACCTGTATCCATTTTCGTAATAACATTATCTTCGTACATCTGACAGCGCAGAATAAAAAGTATAAGTTCATGAAAATAAGAATGTACGAAAGATAAAGACAGACTATCTACACCATTGTGTTCATAAGAAATCTTCTGGATAATTGATGATATATAATCAAGTCGTCTTTCTGGTATATGGATAACAGGATGTTTATGAAAAATGCTTTCTATATCCAGAGAAGAATCATCAGCAATCCACTTTAATTCATCATTATTAAAATATAGCACATATCTTGTATGGTCACTTCCGGCGAGGTAAGTAGTCATGTGCGCCATGTCTGGTGGGATAAGAGCAAGTCCGCCAGAATTTAACATATATATTTCATCACCTACATAAAGGGTGCAGGAACCAGAATATATAAACATCAACTCCCATCTGTTATGTTCATGAAAATGTTTCATCTTATAAGATGGAGGCACAGTAGCAATATCCGTGTGGAAATTGTCATTAATAAAATGGTACATTGCCGTCTCCTTGGTATATGAATAATATCTTACGAAGCAAAATCATATACTGATTATAGGTCGTTTATAGAGAAAATGTTACTGATTTTTTACATATTTTTTTGATTTTGGAAGATTTCGTGCTGTTTTTTTGTATCAATAAAAATACAATGTGAATATAATGAAAGCATCTTAAGAAGCAGAAACAATTTAATATAAGGAGGAATAATATGATACGAAGAAACAAAATTATTGCTTCTGTTGCTGTCAGTGTCATGGCTGGTGTTCTTGTTGCGGGCAACTTAGCTCCATTACAGGGATACTATGCATTTGCACAGGAAACAGGAGTAAAAGCTGGAAGGTATTCAGCAGTAAAAGACATTAACAAAACATTAGAAGGTTACACACCAATGGACAGTTCTGATCCGGTTGAATTCGGTGGAACTTACATTAAGTATCAGGGCGAGACAATCCAGTTGTCGGAGACAGCCATATATGTTGATGGTTCGTTATCAGACGAGCTTGCTGCCCAGTACCCATATGTATATAACGACATTACTAAGGCATTGTCAGCAGACGCATTAAAAAATGGAACAGCAGATAATCCAATGACAGTATATGTTGCACCATATGTATACTGGATAGATGATCCGGCAGCAACAGATACAGTACAAAAGACAGAAGGATATTCAGTACCTTATGGAATGGTTGTTAATTCAGATTATCTTACTATCAAAGGTCTTACAGGAAATCCTGATAATGTTGTATTAGCTGGAAACAGAGGACAGTCACATGCCTCTAACGGTAACTATACCATGTTCAGATTCAACTGCAGCGGCGCACTTACAGTTAAGAACATAACAATAGGTAACTATTGCAGCGTTGACCTTGATTATCCGCTTATGAGTGAGCTTAATCAGGCAAAGAGAACAGAGACAATCACACAGGCACAGCTTGCTGATGTTTCTGGAGAAAAGATGTTTGCAGATAACTGTAACTTTATAAGCAGACTTAATCTTGACCCAATAAATGGAGCATCAAGAAGTCTTTATAACAACTGTCATTTTGAAAGTACAGATGATGCCCTTAATGCAAATGCTGTATATGTAGGATGCGATTTTGATTTCTACGGAAACAGACCATTATATTCATCATATGGTACAGGTTCAACATTTTTAGGTTGTACATTTAATTGTAAGATATTAAATGTTGAAGCCGAACCTACACAGTTCTTTACAAAAGAGGGCGGCACAATTACCGCAGTAGACTGTGTATATAACAGTAATTTAAGTGTACCTATATCAATTGGATGGACTAAAACACCATCAACTTCATTAAAATGTTATCAGAGCAACATAATTCATAATGGACAGAGCATTACAATCGGTGGCGAGGGTGCTAAAGAAACCGTTGATATGACAGGCAAGTCAGTACTTGATGCCTACAAGGTTGTGTCAGGTGGTAAGACATATTACAACACATACAATCTTTTAAAGGGCAGTGACGACTGGGATCCATTAGGAGTTAAGGATGTAATTAAAGCAGCCGGACAGGACACAGTTGCAACACAGCTTTCAATAACATCAGATGTCACAGAGATTGAATCTGGAAAGGAAACAGCTTCAATAGGAGGAGCAGTTAACTATTTCTATGGAACTAATGATACAACACAGAAGATAACATACAGCGTATCAGACGAAGATAAGGCATATGTGAAGTTAACAGATAATGGTGACGGAACATGCAAAGTAGAAGGTACTAATAATGATGATGCAGCTAGGAAGGTCATTATAAATGCATCTACAGAGTCAGGTCTTGAAGCAGCAGTTGGAATTACTGTAAAGCCAAGCAAGATTGAATCACCAGTATTTACAAAGGCACCAGTTATTACTAATGACGGACAGGGCAGTCTTAAAGTAGATTACTCACTTGATTTAGGAAGCAGAGAAGACATGTCTGCAATCTCATGGTACAGATGTACAGATGCAGAGGGCAGCAATCCTATACTTGTAGCAGTAACAAGAAATGATTCACCAGAGTATACATATAAGTTAACAGCAGGTGATGTAGGATATTACATCATGGCTAAGGTAGAATCTAAGAACATCAGAAGTGATTATGGAACACCGGAAAATACAGTATATGACAAGGCAATCGGAGTGAAAGATGTAAGAAGCAAGAACTTTGCTACAGATTTCTCTAACTTCCCTAATGTAAAGCAGTCAGAAATCAAAGCTGGCTTCTGGACTGTAGATTATAACCGTCCGGCAGATACAGAAAGTTTTGGAAGCTGGCAGGGAGCTGATACAGAAGAACCTTGGAAATATGGAACAACAGGTAACGGCTGTGTAGGCGCTGGATTATATGAAGGTACACAGGGCGCAAGACTTATGTATACACCAGTAGAAGGAACATATGGTGATATGTCACTTAAGCTTGTAGTTGACCCAGCCAAGACAGCAGGTCAGGGATTTGGTAGTGCAGGACAGTATATGGATGTACTTCTTAAGTTCGATACATCAACACTTACAGGATACGGATTAAGAATAATAAGAACAAGGGATTCATCTAATGCCGTAACATTTGTACTTGTAAAATATGACAATGGAACAGTAACAGAAATCTCTGATGAAGTTATTGCAAGCTGCTATGCGACAGGCTGTACAATCAGTTTAAAGGTTGAGGGTAATAAGCTTACTGCTCATGTTGAGACACCAACAGAACAGCTCGCAGATCAGGCAGCTAAGGGATATCCTCATGTAGTTGACCTTACAGCAGATATTGCAGCTAACAGCTTTGGCGGTGTTGCAATACAGCATACAGGAACAACAGGAGCTGGTGGATGGCAGAATACAACAATGCTTCATAACTTAAATGTTACATGGGAAGGTGAGAATAACCAGAACCCAGAATATGTTGAAGGAAATCCATCAGATAACGAGAATCCGGCAGAGAAATCAGATGATTCAACAGGAACTTCAACAGGAGCAGATACAACAGTTAAGACAGGCGATATGAGCCATGCAGGAATGTATGCCGCATTAACTACAGCAAGCCTTTGTGCATTGCTTGGAATGGCAGCAGTATACATGAGAAGAAGAAAAGATATCTAATTTCATAAGAATTTTCTTTACAGGAGCACCCGCAATTATATTGCGGGTGTTTTTGCGTGGTGAATGTGTGACCGTATGTGATTGACATTTTAATTATTATGCTATAAAGTTTTATAGAACTAACCAGTATAAGATGGAGGATAAAACTTAAAAGCATGAAATATAATATCAGAAAATATATATTGGCAGGAATTACAGCAATTCTTGCAGCAGCTGTTTTGACGGCATGTGGTGGCAGCAAGCCAGAGAAGGACGATACAGTCCAGAGTACACAGGAAATATTTGCAATGGATACATATATGTCGCTTACTGCATATGGCAGCAATTCAGAGGAAGCAGTAAGTAAAGCAGTTCAGGAGATTAACCGGCTTGATGCAATGTTTTCGGTAGGAAATGAGGACAGTGATGTTACTAAGATAAATGAAAATGGAAGCGGTGAAGTATCGGAAGAAACCGCATTTATAATGAACAGGGCAATGCAGGTATCTAAAGAAACTAAAGGTGCTTTCGATATTACGATATACCCGGTTATGGAGCTGTGGGGATTTACCACCAAGAATTACAGAGTGCCTGAAAGCAGCGAGATTGCGGATGTACTTAAGCATGTTTCTTATACAAATGTGGAGGTTAACGGGCAGCAGGTGACATTGTCAGATGGTGCAAGCATTGACCTTGGTGGAATTGCCAAAGGTTATACTTCTTCAAGGGTGATTCAGATTATGAAGGACTGCGGCATAGAGCATGCAATCATTAATCTTGGGGGCAATGTGCAGGTGCTTGGAACTAAGGCGGACGGTTCTGACTGGAGAGTTGCCATACAGAATCCAGACAGTGAAAGCAGTTATCTTGGTGTATTAAGCACTGCTGATAAGGCAGTTATAACATCAGGTGGATATGAGAGATATTTTGAGCAGGACGGACAAGTATACCATCATATTATAGACCCGCAGACAGGTTATCCATCAGAGAGCGACCTGACATCGGTTACAATTGTATGCTCTGATGGAACAACAGCAGATGCATTATCAACTGCGCTTTTTGTAATGGGGCTGGACGGCGCTAAAGAACTTTACAGAAGCGGGGCTATAGATTTTGATATGATACTTTTCGATGGAAGCAGAGTGTATGTATCGGAGGGCATTGCCAGCGGTTTTTTAACAGGTATGGATAAGGAAATAATTACCAGACAGCCTTAATGAGAATTATTATTAACTGTCTGTATTGACAAATGTGGTGAGAAAAATATATTCTATAGAGCAGTTAGCGATAACTAATTATAGATAGATTAATAAACTATTGTTAAAGATAGCTAACCAAGATATACAGACCCGAAGGAGCAGACATGTTATTAATAATATCACTTATAATCGTAGCTTTATTTATATATTTTCTCAAGGATTCACTTAAGAAATATGCCAATATATTTTATATAGGTGCGGCAGTAATCTCTATTGCGGTATTCCTGCTTGAGTTCCTGCCAATGCATTTGTTTGTAAAGAACAATATATTAGGAATATTTGCAAAAGGCTCTCTTGGAACGGCAATGTTCGTTGCAGTAATGTATGCAGGTGCACTTCCTAAGGGTAGCAAGCTGATTGCACCGCTTATGAAGATAAGAGGTGAATTGTCAATTACAGCGGCAATACTCGTCCTGTGTCATAATTTCACATATGGAATGACATATTTCAGAATGTTATTTACTAAGACAAGCCTGTTATCAGCCACACAGCTTGCAGCTGCGGTAATAAGTCTTGTGCTTATAGCTATAATGCTTGTGCTTACAGTTACATCTTTTCCATCTGTAAGAAAGAAGATGCAGGCTAAGAAGTGGAAGCAGTTACAGCGCACAGCATATGTGTTTTATGGTCTTATGTATGTTCACATTATGCTCATTAACATACCTTATGCGAGACTTGGACTTGGCATGTATGTTGCAAATGTAGTTATCTACAGCATAGTTTTCTTAGGCTATGCAGCTATGAGAATATCAAAGGCTGTATCAGTAAAGGCAGCAAGAGCAGGAAAGACATACGGTAAGAAACCAGAGACGGTTCTGTATGGACTGGCATTGGTTATATGTGCAGTGATGACGGTGTTGTGCTTTGCAGGAAGACAGACAGTGTCGGCATCGGAAGACAATGAGGAATGGAACGATTTCTTTAACGAAGGGACAGTTGCAGCAATGGTCAAAGAGATTGAGAGCAGTACGGCTAAGACAGATGCCGAAGGAACAACACAAGAGAGTCTGGAAGAATCAGCCTCATCAGATGGACAGTCAGACTCACAGTCTGGCGATGCAGGAAATGAAGTGTCGGTAAATAGTAATAATTCCGGTTCGGATAATGCTTCTGGTAATTCATCAGGTAATAGTTCTGACAGTGGTAATCAGTCAGCTCAGCCGGATAATAGTTCTGACAATAGTGGAGAGCTGAGCGGCGGTTCAGGCAGTGACGCACCGGCTAATACAACATTTAAAGCAGATGGAACTTATACAGGTTCCGCTGTGTGTGAGACTTATAACTACAATGTAATGGTTACAATAGTCATATCGGGAGATACGATTACATCGGTTACTGCTGAATCAGAAGCGGGTGCGCAGGATGTGCAGTATTTTAATATGGCAAATGCAAAGGTTCCTGCACAGCTTCTTGCAAACCAGAGTACATCAGGTGTTGATGCAGTATCTGGTGCAACCAAATCAAGCAATGCCATCAAGAAGGCATTTTACTATGCTTATAAATCGGCTAAGAAGTAGGCGGATTTGTAATAGAAAAAATTATAAGGAGGCAAAAATCCTCTCCTCACCAATGGGTTCGGATTTTGCTTCGCAAAACAAGGAGGATTTATGAGGAAGAACATTTTTACTAAGATTGCTGCTGTTGCAGCCGCTACTGTTCTTGCTGTTACAGCACTTCCAGCTCTTGTGTCTGATACACATGCAGCAGATGATGAGTATTCATATGTATATGCTGGACTTACATGGCAGGAATACTGGGCTAACGAGGGCGTATATAACGCAGGAGATGTAACAACATCTAATGAGAAGGATACACATGGTGAGTATGATAAGGGCGCTTTTGATACAGTAACAAGAGCTACAACCAATCATGGTCTTCACAGAGGAAGCTACCAGTGCATGGCAACAATTGATACAGAAGATGGTAAGAAGTATGAGCTTGCCGGCTGGACTGGTGATGCAAAGAATCAGATAATGATTCTTACAGATGGTACACAGCTTTCATATAGTAAGGGAGTAATTACTAATACAGATGGTACAACATCTAAGCTTTCTTCTTATGAAGTAACTGGTATTAAGTATGTTCCGGTTAAGGTTAAGACATCTGATCTTGCTGATTTTGAGCAGCATTACAGAGTTGTCAAGAATGGAGAAAAGTTATACGGTGGATTTGGTGAGAACAAGCTTAGCTCATATGAATATACAGCTGCAGTTAATGCAGATACTAACGGACTTAAGACAGCAGTTAAGAATGCAGACGGAACATATTCATTCTCTGCAAGACAGACTGGATATGGCAAATCATTTGCAGAGCAGGATATCAGCGAAGCTGCTAACATTACATCTACAGTAAAAGATGCTACAGGTTCATACGGTGAATTCTTAAGAGTTGATATTAATGGCGATGGTTATGGCACATTAGGTGCTATGATGCAGACTGTTAAGTGGACATACTATGGAAATGATGCAACAAGAACAAATGTAGTTGCTACATATGGTACTAAATTCGCAGCAGATAACTGGATGCACAAATCAATGGGAATTCAGCTTGGACTTACTGATTCAGCACGCTGCCAGTTACCAGCAGGATATGATGGAACAGGTTACTGGTCACTTACTGTATATGCATTAGGATATACTGATACTACAATTGATTTTGAAGCAACTGATGCTAATATCGTTAAGGTTAAAGCACCTGTAAGTGATACATCAAAGCTTTCAGCAGCTATTGCAGCAGCAGATGCACTTAACGAAGCTGATTACACAGCCGAGTCTTGGGCAGCTATGAAGCTTGAGTATGAGGAAGCAGTCGATGCACTTGCAGTTGCAGAATATCAGGCAGATGTTGATGAGGCAACAGAGCATCTTACAGCAGCAATCAATGCATTAGTAAAGGTTGATGCAGGTACACCTTCTGGTTCAGAAGAGTCTGATAACACAACAGAAGCAGGTACTTCAGATACATCTGTATCAGATGTTAAGACTGGTGATGCAAATAATATGATGGCTTACATTGCAGCAGCAGTTCTTGCTTTAACAGCAGGTGTTGCAGTAACAGGCAGATGCAAGATTAAGAATGTAAGATAATTAAATACGCTTATATCACAATAAAACTATAAACAAGCCAAAGAACCGGGGCGGGGTGAATCCTTTTAGGGATTCACTTCCGCTCCGGTTCTTTGGTAGATAAATTAATACTTGGTGTGTCATAAAGCAGCTCATCAGTCTATACAGATAAAGCCTCCGCAATATCAACAAATACCGGTAAGCTTAGCTTAGTGTTTCCTGTTTCAATATGGCTTAAATGTGTTGTAGAGATTCCTACTTTTTCAGCCAGTTGTTTCTGTGATAATCCACAGTCTTTTCTGAAGATTCACAAGAATACTTGATATAGCTTTAACCAATAACAATGATGTAGTAATACTTGGTGCATTTGGCTGTGGTGCATTTGAGAATAATCCAGGCGTTGTTGCAGCGGCTGCTAAGAATGTAGTTGAAAAATATATACATGCTTTTCGTGTAATTGAATTTGCTGTTTACTGTTCTCCAAGAGATAGTCATAATTATGATGTATTCAGTTCTGTTTTGGGGAATATGAAGCAGGGATATAAAAGATAGTAAATGTGATATGTAACATATAGTGTATTTAATACATATACAGCAGTATTGTAGATATTATCAGAATAAAGAGAAATAACTGAAATCCTATGTTTATAAATTGAGAGATGTCTTAATTATAAACATAGGATTTTGTTATATGGCAATACAATAGAAGAGTGTCAGGAAATACTTAGTGAGCAG
>ENA-OROX01002619-OROX01002619.1-human-gut-metagenome-genome-assembly--contig:-NODE-2619-length-12110-cov-2.520033_pt1 | contig 12110 bp, 5 predicted proteins | sample MGYA00242133_ERZ509058 | MGnify/ENA primary metagenome ERZ509058 (study PRJEB26280, sample SAMEA2338751) | human gut metagenome | biome: human gut; feature: human-associated habitat; material: faeces...
CACCACAGAGGATCATTTTGTCTCTGTACACAATGCTTGTGCTGTGCTGCCGAAGGGAGAAATGTGAAATGAAAAAGCAAAAAAAGCTGTTGGTCTTAAAAACACTTGTTTCCATTGGCGGCATCATAATCGGCATTGTAACTGTTGTATTTGGCAGTGAGATTTATGAAACTGGTAAGTGGACAAGCAGCGTTGCATTTGGCGGGGACTTTTTTACTGACATTTATGAGGCAACGCAAAATGCGGCGAACAACGTGGAAAAGCTGATATGCCTATTGTCAGAATTTCGTTATGTGGTCATTGCAATCGGCGCATTGATCATTCTGCTGTCTGTATTCTTTCTTTTGCAGGCATTTAGCGCTTATTATGATGCCAAGACAAAACAGGATTTGATCAGCGCCCTTTTGCATGCCGGGAACATAGCTTCGACCGAAGAAACTGCTCCGGATGCGGCAGGCGAACCGGTATTTCACGAGGAAAATGAAGAACCGCAGAAAGCAGAAGAAGTACCTTCCACGTGGACGTGTCCGGTTTGCGGAAAAGAAAATCGCATGGGAGTTCGGGCTTGCAAATGCGGCTGTAAGCGTGTGCTTTAAGCAAATAAATTGGCGGATTCGATAGAAGAAAGAGGGAATATGGGATGGCTAAGATTCTTTTGAAACAGCAAGAAAATACAGTATCTCTTGCCGTAGACAATGAATCAATGGAACTGCCTGCGGAATGTCAGAATGCAGAGGGCGTTAATTGGAGCGAAGTTGCAAAAACAGTAAAGCAACACCTGTCAGAAGATGGAAAAAATGAGATCATCTTTTACGGAAAGGCAGAGGCTTTTGCAGAACTCCAGTCGAAGTTTTCGGAAGAAAATGTCAGCTTCTATTTGATGGATGAGGACGAACTCCAGGAAAAGGCACGGCGCAAAAAGAAACGAACCGTTGTTTTATCGTCCATTGGCGGCGGCATCGTTCTGGTCACAACCGGGATCCTGTTGTACGCCGGCTTGGTACTTCACGTATTCTGCGACCATGTCTGGCTGGATGCAACTTGTACTGAGCCGCAGATATGCGAAAAGTGCGGAAACGAGCAGGGAGAACCGCTGGGAAACCAATGGGAAAGAGCAACCTGTATTGCGCCTGAAACCTGTAAGGTCTGCGGGGAAACTCAGGGCGAGATTAATCCCAATGTACATTTTTGGATCAATGCCACTTGTACCGAACCGAAAACCTGTAAATGGTGCGGAAAAACAGAAGGCGAACCGGCGGAGCATCAATGGGCAGAGGCGACTTGTACCGAACCCAAAACCTGCACGGTCTGCGGTGCGACTTCCGGAAAAGCTCTGGGTCATAAATGGAAGGGTGCTACCTGCACAGAGCCAAAGACTTGCAACGTTTGCGGTGAGACAGAAGGAAAGGCAAAGGGACACCAGTGGAAAGAGGCAACTTGCCAGAAACCGAAAACATGCAGCGTTTGCGGAGAGACAACAGGACAAAAGGAAGATCATCAGTGGGTTGATGCAACTTATGCAAGCCCGGAGACCTGTAAAGTCTGCGGGGAAACCAACGGTGACCCCTTGCCGCTTCCTGCCGGAGAATCAGTCGAGGGTGATGACGGCAGAGTTTATTATGGCAGACTCGTTGCACAAAAAGAAATCGATGTGGACAACGACGGAAAAAATGAAATGGTTGCACATTATAAGACAAGTACGACGAGCATTGGCGTATACGATATTTATGATGTGTACAAGGGCAATGACATTGTTTATACGACATCTTCTTTCTTGGATACCTATAAAACAGAGGTTGGCGTGTACAAGGACAATGCGACTGGCCGGGTTGCGATGTGCAAAATATTTACAAATGCCAATTACACAGGATATGCAGCGGAAACTTATCCGTTTTCCAAGACGCTTTATGTTGCAATTCAATATGAATCAGAGGGAGAATATCAAATGAACAAAGAAACTGATTCCCAGATATTGACTCCAGATCTATCACTTGATCAATTTGATCAAGTGAATATAGGAGATGTAAGCTTGCTGTCGGGCAAATTTACGAAGTTGTTCTAAAGTATGCGAATATAGCATGCGAGAAAAGGAAAGCCCCTGGTTTTTTCAGGGGCTTTTGCTTTTCAAAGGATGGAGCATAGCAAATCCATATACAAAAGAACCGTCAGCCTGAGACTCATGACAGAATCTCAGGCTGACGGTTTCATTTATCGCAAATGAGGAAATCTATGATTTTGCAGTTGCTTTTGACAGGGCAGCTTTAATCTTCTGCTGTTTCGCCCTTTTTGCGCTTGGAAGTTCCCGATGCCTTCACTGCAAGGAAACCGAATCCGATGAGCAAAATTGCACCAATGCAGATGAGCCGATTTGTCATAGCGTTGTTTCCGGTCTGAGGCAGATTGACTTCCGTATCCGAGGAATCTGTACCGACGCCGGTTTTCGGATCAACGGTGTAAACGTCCAGCACGCCGCCGTTTTCGTCAGTCAGTGTGATCTCATACGCATCTTCTGACCGTGCAGTGATCGTTGCAGCTGCAGCCATGATGCCGGTCTTCTTCTGATAGTCGTTGATCGCCCAGCTGCAGAGGTCATCATCAGCAATGTTGGTCACGCTTGTGGAAATGGATGTTGTGATTGGCATTGTTGTGGATGTCGAGGTTATTGCAGTAGTCTTAGTTGTTTGCTCTGTTGTAGCAGATGATGTTGTTGCAGTAGTCAGTTTCGTTGTGGTGGAAGATGTTGTTGCAATAGTCGGTTTTGTTGTGGTGGAAGATGTTGTCACAGTAGTTGGTTTCGTTGTAGCGGAAGATGTTGTCATAGTAGTCGGTTTTGTTGTGGTGGCAGATGTTGTAACAGTAGTCAGTTTCGTTGTGGTAGCAGATGTTGTTACAGCAGTCGGCTTTGCTGCAGCGGATGTGGTTGTCTGCACGATGGTTGTGGTGACGGCAGGCTTTGTTAACTGTGAATCATCTAGCACTTCCTCAATAGAAAATAACGAAAAATGTGTTGTTGTAAATGTAATCGTTTTGGTAGAGGGATTATACACGCCATTCATGTCCGTTCTTGAGCCGTCCGGAGCAATATAATAAACGGTGACCTTATTGGCAGAAACGGGTGCTGTGTAGGGGGCTGTAATGGTAACCGTTCCGCTGTTTTCAGATGCTCCGAAGGCGATCATGTTTCCATCCGCATCAACAAGACTGAAATCCACCAGCTTGCCGCCGTTTTCCAGTACGCTGTCAACCGTATCCTGCTGTTCCTCGTTGTCAACTTTGTTTACGACCTGATATCCAAAGGTGATCTTTTTGTTTCCGTGCCGGTGTGAGATTTCAATGGTTGCACCGATATCAAAGATCGCACTGACTTTGTCTGAAATAATGGGCAGTTCTTGATCGCCCTTAATTTTATCGATCACGTCATTATCGATCTTGCCTTCAAAACTGCCGTTTTCATCAGTATATTCGATTTCAACATACTTGATGCCATGCTCTTTTGCATAGTCAATGGCATAGCTCCCCTTGGGTGCATTGATGACAAGAAAATAGCAGTTTTCAAAGGCGTTGTCTGCAATGCTTGTTACGGTTTCCGGAATGTAGGCGTATGTCATTTTTTCGCAGTTTCTGAAGGCGGCGTCAGAGAGCGTCGTTAAAGTTCCTGGAATTGTGATGCTTTTCAGTGACTTACAGCCTTCAAATGTCTTTTTCTCAATGGATTTCAGATTCTTGGATAGGGTCACTTTTTCTAATGAGGTGCATTCATAAAATGCTTCATATCCCATTGAAGTTACACTATCTGATATTGTAGCATTCTTTAACCAATTACAAATATAGAATGCCCCACGTCCAACTGATGTGATGCTGTCGGGCATAATGATTTCACTTAATGGAGTGGAATTAAACACTTCATCTCCAATCGTTTTTACACTATCTGGTATTGTTGCCTTTGTTAAACTAGAGCAGAAACAAAATGCTCTGTTACCGATGGATTCTACACTATCAGGTATTGTTATTTCTGTTAATCTTGCGCAATTTTCAAAAGCGGAATCTCCGATTGCTGTCACACTGTTTGGCAATGTTATCTGCTCTAATGAAGTACAAGAGTAAAAACACTGTTTCCCGATTAATGTTATGCTATGTAATGATATTTCTTTTAATGACTCACATTCATAAAAGCAATAATCTCCTATGGATACTACACTATTCGGTATTGCTACCTTTTCCAACACGTTACAATACGAAAAACAGCCTTCTCCAATTGATGATACACCTTCTGGAATAACGACTTCCTTCAGAGAATAATTACAAATAAATGCATTTGCAAAGATCTCTACTACTTTTTTGTCGTCAATTTCCTCGGGAATGCTCAGGATGGTGTCCTCACCTTTATATTTAAGAATCACAATTTCATCATTTGCATTCGTCATATATACAAAGCCGCTATCAGAAGTATACACGTCAATATGATTTCCAATCTCTGAGAATATCAGATGATTCTCCTGCGCGTACTTTTCAGCATAGCTATCTTTCGCTCCGTATACAATTAATGCAGAGTTGCATTCTTCAAATGCGGATTCGCTAATCGATGTTACACTGCTTGGTATAGTCAATTCTTTTAAGGACGAGCATCGGTAAAATGTTTGGTCATCAATGGATGTTACGCCATCTGGTATTACTATTTTTTCTAAGGAGTAACAATTGCTAAATGCAGCTTCGCCGATTGATGTTATACTTTCTGGTATTGTTATTTCTTTCAGCTTGCCGTCATAATAAAAGGCATGTTTTCCGATGGACGTTATGCCATCGGATATCGTTATTTTTTCTAGAAAATCGCACCCGCTAAATGCAGAATCTCCGAATATTTTTACGCTCTCAGGCACTAGTACTTCTGAAAATGTGCATCCAGAAAAAGCACCATCTCCAATGAACTCTACATTTTCGGGTATTGTTAAGTCAGACAATTTGCAGCTTGAAAATGCGCAATCGCCGATAGATACTACGCCTTTGGGAATGGTGAATTTATCCAGCAAAGAACAGCCGGTAAAGCAGTTTTTTGCAATAGAGGTGATACTTTCTGACATTTCTATTTCTGTCAACGAACTGCAATCATAAAAACAACCATCTCCTACAGATACTACACTGTTCGGCACCGTTATTTTTTCCAATTCATTGCAGTTTTGAAAAGCGCTTTTTCCAATAGTGGTTACACTGTTTGGTATTGTAACTTCTTTTAGCGAAGTGCAGTCTGCAAATGCGCTTTTTAGAATTTTTACGACTTTTTTGTCTTCTATTGTTTCTGGAATATCCAATGTCAATTCGAATCCCTTATAATCAACAATGCTAACTTCGTCATTTTCATTGATCATATACACAATTCCATTATCGGTGTTGAAAAGGTCAAATTCAAGATGTTCTCCTATTTCTGCAAATAATATATCGTTCTCATTTGCATAGGTTTCGGCATAGCTTCCCTTTACACCATATATCGTTAATAGGGAACTGCAATTTTCAAAAGTACTGTTATCAATTGCTGTAACGCAATCTGGTATAATTATTTCTTTTAATGAGGTACAACCTGAAAAACAATACGCTCCAATGGATGTTAGATTATCTGGAATTGTTATTTTTTCTAATGAACACCCACCGAATACGGAGTCTTCCAGCACATTTAAGCTGTTCGGAATTTCAATTTCTTTTAAGGACTGACAAGCGCAAAAAGCTCCATACGCAATAGTTGTTACACTGTCCGGTATTGATATTTCATTTAATGCGTAGCATCCCCAAAAGCAAAATTTACCGATTGACAGCAAATTTTCGGACATTACTACTTTTTGTAAAGAGGTGCAATCCTCAAATGTATATGCGCCTATCGATACTACACTATCAGGCATGGTTAATTCTGTTAATGAAGGACAGCGGCTAAAACATCCGTCAGGAATTTTGCTGATATGTGCTTCAATTACAACTTTTTCAATTGAGACCTTTTCATCAAAACTAAACTCAAATGCTTTTTCCGCAATATCCGTTACAGGCAAACCGTTGATCTCCTCCGGAATCACCAACTCAGGCGATTCTCCAACATAACCGTTTACCACAACTTTTTCATTGTTGTAGATGTAAGTAATTCCGTCCTCAGTCTGACCTTCCTGAACATCCCCGCCTAAAGTCGTGTCGTCTGTGTTTTCATTGGCTGCATCAACAGATTCTTCCGCACTTGCAGCAAAATAATTCACCGCCGCCAGCGACGAAGCTCCCGCTGTTACGTTTCCGGCTGCAATGCAGGCTGATAGTAACCCTGCAATCCATTTTTTCAACATCATACCCAACTCCTTTTTCTATTATTCCATCGGCAAATCTGTTGCAATGTTTTTCGAATTTGCCTAAAAGTACATTTTTATTATATCCTTTTATGGCTACTGTGTCAATGGTAAATCCAATTTTTCTCATATAATAGAAGGAGAAATCTTGCCGAGATTTTTTGGAAAAGGAGATGGCTCTTGAAAGTTTGTATCAGCCCTGGCTCACTTTTTTGTTAGCGAGGTGGCTCAGTTTTTTATTGACAAAAGCAAATATATTTTTAGGGTATGATACATGAGATTGCTCCTAGATAAAAAAAGTCCCACCGGGTTGCGCATTCTTACAATAGAGTAAGACTAGGCGTGGTGGGTTCTGTTATTATTAGTGTACCATTTTTAGTGCACAAAAATCAACGTTAAATTGCACAATCTTCTCCTTTTGTATTTGTTCGATTTGTGCGATTTCTTTTTTGCTAAAACATAGGTTCTGGAAACGCAGATTATTTATGATGATAGATTGTAAAGTCAAGTGCAACGCAATCAAAAAAATTTTGAAGCACCTCGAAGCAAGCCGCTGGTATTTCCATTTGTACCATGCTGCCACGGAAAATAAGGATCGCAGAAAAATGCTTTCACTCCTCTATAGCTCAGCCAAAGCTTACATCAAATCAGGGGATCCTCACGCCTTCACAATCCTGCATCTCTTCTTATAACAAGCCACACCGTACTTATAGATCGTCTGCACCTCGTCATCTGCCAGAATCGCAGAATAGTTCATGCGTTCGATCTGCGCCAGCGCATCTGCACAGCCCTTGTCCATGTCAGCATCTTCGCCGTATTTGACTTCGATGATCATGCCGATTTCATCGTCGGGGATCTTGATAACAATATCGCTGTATCCATCGCCAGATTCCACATTGGACTTTACGATCCAGTCGTCCCGGTAGGAGAGCAGACCAAGAAGAATCCCGTGGTAGAAATTCTCTTTTTTCGCAGCCTTTACATAAGTATCACGAATGCTGATGGTTTTCCTGAGAAAAGCGGTAAACTGTTTCTGTGCCTCTTCTGCATTGCCGTCTGCAAACGCCTGGCAGAGCAAATTCAATGTAGAGGAGTCTTTCCGGCTGAAATCCTTGAACCACTCGTAGATCTGTCTTTGGAAAATTTTTCGTATTTCAAGATTCGGGATAGCCAGTTCATAGGTGTCATTTCCTAAGCTGCGTTTCTGTGTGAGGTATCCCGTCATAAAAAGCGTGCTCCAGATGTTCTCAATCGATGTGTACAGTTCAGAATAAGTCAACTCCGGATGAATCTCTTTTACCACCGTATCACCTGCAATCAGCGATTCAATTTCGGACTTTGTGGTGGAATTCGCCATTTCAATGAACTTACGAATAATATCGTTGCCGCTGGAATTGATCCAGAACGACTGCGGTGACTTGTCCGACTCAAACCGAAGGCGGCTACAGTAATTCAACACGTCCCAGGGGCAGTAGATCTCTGTCTTTCCAAACGAGTATCCGTCATACCAATCCTTTGCGGTGGAATAGTAGTCTGACACACCGTAGTAATCCAGCATTTCTTTGACTTCGGCGTCTGTAAACCCGAAATACTGTGAAAACAAATCGTCTGTTATGGTGAACGTAGAGAAATTGTTCAGACCGGTAAAAATACTTTCTTTGGAGATTCGCAGACAGCCGGTTACAACGGCGAACTCTGTGTTGTCATTGGTCTTTAGTGCCCCGCCGAGAAATGTCCGGATAAAGCCGACCATGTCGTTGTAGTAACCATTCAAAAATGCCTTATCCAAAGGAACATCATATTCGTCAACGAGCAATATGACTTTTCGATTGTAATGCTTACACAGCAGGCTTGTTAGAATAGCTAAGCTGTCTGTGATATCCATCGGCTCTAAAATACAGTTCATTAGTTTCAGAAGATACTTTTTTTCTGTTTCTTCTAACTTGTCGCTATTTTTCAAATACGAATGACGTATTGCCTCAGCTGACATAATTGCACGGATTCTTGCTTTTGCATCTTCAAAGCTATTCCCAGCCGCACCCTTTAAGCTGATAAATACAACGGGGTATTTGTTCTGGTGCTTTTCGCAGATGTCGGAATGTCTGCTGATGGCAAGCCCCTCAAACAGCGATGCGTCCTGCCCGATCTCAAAGAATGTTTTCAGCGTATCCATGGTCAGCGTTTTGCCGAATCGACGGGGCCGGGTAAACAGATTTGCATCTCCATGATTCCGAAGCAGGTCTGCAATGATTTCTGTCTTGTCGACATAGTACATATCGTTTCTGCGAAGCTTTTCAAAATTTTCAACGCCGATGGGGAGCATTTTTCTTTCGGAACGCATGGTGTAACTCCTTTCCTAGTTTACCGATTTCTCACTTGTATTTATTATATCATGAACTAGCGTGAAAATCAACTGAAATGCAGGAACAGTAAGAAAAAAGCCTGCTCCGAGCAGGCTTTCTCCATGTATCACTATCCCTTAATACTTGTCATCATAAGGCAAAATGGGGAATTCTCCGGTTTCTGTGACCTCAGAGTACTCTTGTATTTCTGTGTTCACTTTCAGAGTGTTTAGGAAACCGTTATCTATGTCCACTCTTGTATTTGTTATACTGCTCTTCAGTGATGTCAGCAGTCTTTAAGGCGGATTCCAAGTCAAAACCCATATTTGCAACTAATCTGTCAACAACAGCAACTGCCTTTTTTATACTGCCTTCCTCAATGCCTTTTTTAAAGCCTCTTCTCTCTGAATTTGTAAGGGCAGAACGCTCATCCATAATTGCTTTCTCACGCATTTCGGCTTCATATCTTGTCTTTTCATCAGCACTCATTTCTCTGATGGTGAAAATGATGTCGTGAATATCTTTTACATTTGTTGTAGACTCAATCATTTCAAGATCGCCCTCCGTTTCTGCATTAATTAAATCAAGCTAAGCTACCACTGGTTTATTCCAACAAGCCATCCACCGAACCACACTTCATTCCTCACTCCCAGAATGCGATCATTTGTTCGATGCTGTATGCAATCTCCGGATATTCATAGTGGAACTCGGTGTAGCGGAACATCTGGTTGACGCACTGCAGTCCGCTGACCACAAGCGCCCATACCATCGCAAAACAGAGCAGCCCCTTGATAATTTTCTGAACCAGAGCATTGTCTGTCTTTTGGTACAGGAAGAAAATAATTGCAAATGCGCCCAGTACTGCCTCCCAGGAGAAATCCAACATATACCGCACGGCATAGCCGCTTTCCCAGACAGACGCAATGATGATGATCGGCATCAGCACGCAGGGAAGTCCGATGTAAGCCAGAGACTGCGCTCTTGCGGTGCGATTGGGGAGCTGTTTCCACGCTTTTCCGGCAAGCAGATATGCAAATACCGGCAGCGCCAGGGTGAACAAGCCCGATGTATTCGCCGTGGATAAAAAGTCGTTGTGGAAAAAGCCGTTCACATTCATATCCTGGAATTCAGCGTGAACGAACGGGTATTTTGCGGAGAAGACCGGAATATTGAACAGGTAGTTATAAAGCGCCTCCCAGACAAAGCCTGTGTGATACTGGGACTTTGTGAAGTCGTTGATAGTAAGAGAGTACTGGATGCCGAAATCGAAGGGCGATCCGAACCGGGCGTAGTTGTACCACATCTGTACACCTGCCAGACAGAGCATCGGAAGGAAAGCGCAAACGAGATACCGAACCCCGTTCTTGGCAAATGTCTGTCCCTGCGCAAGCTCGTTTCCCTTTCGGAATCTGAACGCTGCCATGAGCAGGAATACCGCTGCGCAGACGCAGTAAACGGCTAACGTCGGTCGGCAGAGTACCGAAAGCGCCAACAGGAAAGAGGCGACCGCCGTTCGCCAGAAAGAGATTTTTCCGGACCCAATGACGTTGGAGCGGATCAGGAAGAATGCGCCCCAGGTGAGACAAGCAAACCCGGCAGAAATGGCGGCCTCATAGAAATTCGGTCTGCCGATGCTGAACCAGATGCCGCTGATAATTTGCAGCAGGAGCAGGCAGGTCAGTGCGATTCCGGTGGGCAGTTTCGGGAACCACTTTTTCAGGAATGCAAAAAAGACCATGGACAGCCCTGCCATTCCGATCCAGGAGAACAGCAGGACTGCTACCGTGCTGGAAAAATAGTACCCTGTAATCAGATGATACGGCAGGAACAGCAAAACGACTGGTGCGATGCCGTAGTAGGAATAATAGTGATGATTGTAATAGACGTGATCCCAGAGGACGTAAGCATCACTGGTTTCTCTGGCATTTTTGTCATATGGATTTTCCAGTGCGTTCAGCTCGGCAGACGGCTCTTCCAGCAGGTGAACCTGCTTGTTTTCAAAGGCATCTACCAGCTCCTGCGTCATCTGGTTTCCCTCTGTCAGCTGAAATTCATGTGACCAGCCGGCATCGCCAAGCTTGTATCCCATGGAGAAGAATACGATAAGACAAAAGCCCACTGTGATTATAATTGCCGCATTGCGGGAGAATTTACGGTTTTCACCGAATCCCTTTTGCAGAACCGGGGCGTTCATGACAGCATAAATAAAAATCGGGATCAGCAGCAGGAGCAGGACACGTGGAATGGAAATGTCAATGGGCATTGTCTGATTCAGCGTCACACTGTTCAGCGTGATCGTAGCATCATCGATCGGAGTGAGCTTGATCCGCATGGCTTCGACTGCTCCGGAAAAGTTACAGGCGGTGAAATCCGATTTTGCCCGCTTGCTTACCAGCTTTTTCTGCACGATGTCATAGCGGTAGTCCTTCGACTGGGTCGCATCGGTGATATCCACTTTCAGAAGTGCCTCTTTTCCGCCGGCAGCAAAGGATACGTCCGTGTCGATGGTTCCGACCTCCTGCTGGATTCCCGTAAAGGTCAGCACCATTTCGGTTTCGCCGGAAACCGTGATCGTGCCGTCATCGTTTCGAGTTCCGTTTCCCTCCAGCAGCGCATCGGAAAGCTGCAGCTCGGATTTGGGGTAATCCCCGAAACAAAGCCGATAGGTAGGCGCCTGGAACAGTGTTAATTCCAGTACCAGGACGACGAGAACTGCTTTCGCTGAGAATTTCAGCACGGAGGAAGGATGCTTTTTGTGCTGTACGCACAGCAGCCATTCCAAAAAGACAAACAACGCCATGAAGAAATATGCGCTGTGAAATGCTCCGAAATCGACGAGCGAAAAGATGTCCAGATAAGCCGGGATAAGCAATGCACCGGCGATGCAGCGTGAAACGATCCGCAAGGCCTTTTCCAGCTGCGGATATTTCTCCTGCTTTTGCAGAATTTCTTTCAGAAAACACGCCGAAGCGAAAACAGCGCATAGAAATGCAATCAGAAATAGAATCATTGTGATACCGCCTTCTTAAAAATACAAGTCTTAATATTTCTTTTCATACTTCATAAACCCATATCGTTATGAGAATCCGGCAGCATTCTATGTGCTTTCCAGATGTGTTTCAAAACACGCTCCGCCCAGAAATATTCCGTGCATAATCGGTCACCCCTCTTTTGAATTCGTACGTAAATTGTTGTAAAATCTCATTGCCGTACCTATTATAGCACAATATCGGTAAAAAGGCAACCATGATATTGGAAGAATAAAACAAAAGAGCCGAAAAGCGTCATGCAAATCTCAAATTTCTTACAGCAGTTTCAGCATCTAAGTAAATTTGACAGCATATTGCTTGATGTGATATAATTAACAGGTCGGCTTCTTCCGTCAGGAAGGAGGTGGTATGTTTAATGCTATATTACATAATATCTCTCTTAATTTCTGTTGTAGCAGATGGGA
>ENA-OROX01002638-OROX01002638.1-human-gut-metagenome-genome-assembly--contig:-NODE-2638-length-12010-cov-9.474529_pt1 | contig 12010 bp, 11 predicted proteins | sample MGYA00242133_ERZ509058 | MGnify/ENA primary metagenome ERZ509058 (study PRJEB26280, sample SAMEA2338751) | human gut metagenome | biome: human gut; feature: human-associated habitat; material: faeces...
GTGCTTGGACGACCCCGCCGAACACCACCTATGGAGCTGCAAGCACCACGAGCGCTGGCCTGATGAGTGCCGCCGATAAGAAGAAGCTGGACGGTGTTGCGGACGGTGCAAACAAATACGTACATCCAGCCACAAGCGGCAACAAGCACATCCCGGTAGGTGGTTCTGACGGCATGATCCTGGGCTGGAGTGCCGATGGTACGGCCAAGTGGGTTGCCGATAAAGATACCACCTATACTAACTTTAAGGGTGCGACTGCTGATACGGCTGGTAGTTCCGGCCTGGTGAACGCACCTGCCAAAGGGCAGCAGGGCTTGTACCTGCGCGGTGATGGCACCTGGGCAACCCCAACCAATACTACTTACAACGATGTAACCCAGAGCGCACACGGTTTGATGACCGCGGCTGACAAAACAAAACTGGACGGCATTGCTGCCGGTGCCAACAAGTATGTTCACCCCAGCTATACCGCACATGACAGTGGCCTGTACAAAATTACTGTGGATGCGACCGGACATGTGAGCGCTGTGACTGCGGTTGCCAAGGGCGATATTACGGCATTGGGCATTCCCAGCACCAACACTACCTACAATGATGCCACCCAGGGCACCCATGGCCTGATGAGCACTGCCGACAAGAAGAAACTGGATGCTTTTGGCGCGGCAAGCACCTATGCCCTGAAGAGCGACATTGCCGCTATGTATCGTTACAAAGGCAGTGTGGCAAGTTATGACAAGCTGCCGACCAGCGGCCAGACCATTGGCGATGTATACGACGTTGGCAATGGCATGAACTATGCCTGGAACGGCGAGAAGTGGGATGGACTGGGCCAGGTGTTTACCATTGATGCGATCCAGAACACTGAAATTGATACCATTTTGGCATCTTAAAAACTAAACCAAGAGGAGGTGTGGTAAAGTGGGATATTTGAATTACGCGGGTTTGGGCTACTTTTTTGGCAAGCTGAAAACCATTTTTGCGCCCATTAGCCACGGGCACGGGGGAGCTACACAGAGCGCGGCTGGCTTTATGAGCGCAGCCGATAAGAAAAAATTGGATGGGATTGCCGAGGGGGCGAACAAATACAGCCTGCCCACGGCGACCAGCAATGTGTTGGGCGGCGTGAAAACCGGAGCGAACATTACAAATAACAGCGGCGTGCTTAGTGTGACGGCGGCCAATGTAACGAATGCACTGGGATACACCCCACCCAAACAGGACACAAACACATGGCGGCCGGTTGTGAATAGCTTGACCAACAGCGCGACCGACCAGAGCCTTGCGGCAAACCAGGGTAAGATCCTGAATGAGAGCAAGGCCGCCATGATTGTGTTGACAAACGAGAACTTAAACGATGTGGTGACGCCAGGATTTTACAGTTCTGGCGGCAGCAACAGCGTGACAAATAAACCAAGTAACGTAGATCATTTTGGCTTGATTGTGATTCACCGGGCAAGTGGAAATTATTATACCCAGATTATTTACGGCGATAGTGCTGCTTACCGCCGCCATTGTGCAAACGGGACCTGGAGCGGATGGGTACAGGACAAGCTGACAGACACCGACACTTGGCGCGGCATCCAAAATAATTTGACCAGCGACAGTACGACCGACAGTTTGAGCGCAGCGCAGGGCAAGGCGCTGAAAACCCTGGTTGATGGGAAAGCGGCTATGGGACATACCCATAATAGTATAAAAGACATAGGCAATAAGTCTTCAGATACAACATTTGCTTATTCAAAAGCCGGCATGAGTTATACAGATTACACTTGGCTTGCTGGCTGGAATGGGTATGAACTTCGTGCTGTAAACAAGGGTCAATTTGCTACTGCCGGGCATACCCACGACGCAAGCGTACTTATTAACAATCTCTCTACTGGTGATTCCACTCCGCATGATGATGACTATTATGTATCTCAGTATGCGGGAGGTGGAACTACTTCAACCACATACTACCGGCGACCAGTAAAAGCATTATGGAGTTACATCAAGGGCAAGGGTGACGCTATTTATCAGCCAAAGGGCAGCTATGCTGCATCGAGCCATACACATGACGATCGGTACTATACAGAGAGCGAGATTGACGCGAAGCTGAAAACCAAAGCTGATACGCACAGTCATCCATACCTACCACTGGCGGGCGGAACTGTGACGGGTGTGACTGCGTTTACAAATACAACTGCGTCTACAAATAAAAGTACTGGCGCTGTGAAGGTAAGTGGCGGTGTTGGTGTTGCCGGACGCATGAGCGCCAATGAGATTATGATTGGCGATGGATGTACACTGCGATACGATGCAACAAACAAGTGTGTGAATTTTACGTTTAGTTAAGGAGGCGGTGGTTATGGCATTGCAGGTTTGGCTACCGCTGAATGGCAAGAACGAAAACCAAGGGATAAGTGGGGTTGCCATAAATGGTAGTCCTGCATCTTGGGGTAATGGCCCGATTGGAAAATGCGGTGTGTTTACCGGGCAGAAAATTAGCATCCCATATGATATAGATAGCGAACAGTTGACAATTACATTTTGGTTTTATCCAGATACGCCGGACGCATGGTGTGATGTATTTTCTATTGGAGCTGGTGATAACCGTTTTGAGGTCTCTAAAACAACACGATATTATTGGTATGCAGATAAAACGCCTCTGATCAGCAGTGGTTCTGTACTTGGCGAGTTTTCTAATAATAAATGGTATCATATTGGCTTCGTAATTACTGGAGAACAATGCTTACTGTATATAAATGGCACCTTGCAAAATAAATATACCCAGACGAATCAACTAAGTACAGTGTTAAGTGGGAACCGTAAGATCATGCTGATGTCAAGAATTGCTGGTAACAACACATATAACGGTTCTATCGCTGATTTTCGTATTTACGACAATGCACTCAGCCCGAAAGAAGTTCACGAAATTGCACAAGGGCTGTGCTGTCACTATCCGCTGAATGACCCGTATGCAACAGGGAGTATTAACAAATATAGTGGAGATAATTTTGAGGGGAAGCCGAGCGGTAGTAGCTATACTGTGACCAAGCTGGCAAATGAACGCGGGTATAATTACAAGCTGAGTTATACAGGAACCGGCAATAATACCTGGCCTAATTTTTACTTCCCTACTTTTAGTTTTACTGCTGGCAAAACTTATGATTACAGTTGCAAGGTGCGGTGCCACAGCAAGAACTTTGACATTAGCTTTAGAGCGGCACACATCAGCAATGACTGGGTTACGAGCATGAAGACGATCACGGTGGCGGACAACCAGTGGCATGAATACCACATCCAGATCAAGCTGGACGCAAAGTACACAAGATCCGGCACAGAGTATGATACGAAACCGCTGGTTGAATTTTATTCTGAAAGTTTGGTGACCAAAGACAAAGTTTACACTTGCGATTTTGACTTGAAAGACGTTTGTGTAAGTGAATGCAGTACGGCGGCAAGTGGAAGCAATGGCAGCTGGGCGGATAACACGGTGTATGACACGAGCGGAATGGGAAACCATGGCAGTGTTACAAGCGCTTGCCGGCCGGTTTTGGCTGGGAACAGCCCGATGTATGATAAGTGTTATGAGTTCCCTTATAAAAATTATATTACTGGGAAAATGCCGTTTGGTGGGCAGGCTGCGAGCAACTTCACGATTAGTATTTGGCTGAACCAAATTGAAGGCGGCGCATATTCTACTTGGTTGAACAGTAACGGTTATGGCGGCTCCGGTTTGTGGCTGGCAGTTAATACCGAAGGCTGTGCGCAGTGGGGATACCGAAGCGTTAGTTCAAATTATGTGAAAGGCGGAAGTAATATTGCAATAAATACCTGGCATTTGTTCACTTATGTATACAAAGAAGGTGTAGCGACCTGGTATTTGGATGGCAAGAAAAATTGCAGCGCTGCCTATGCAGATAAAACAATAATGCCTGCGGGCACATTTACATTGGGTGACAGTTATGCGGGAAATGATTGGAATACAAATTTCCATGGCAAGCTTTCCGATTTCCGCATTTATGCTACTGCTCTATCGGAGGCGGACATTGCAGAGCTATACAACACACCGGTTTCGATTACAAGCACCGGAACGATGATGATGAAGGGAGAGCTGATTGAAACATGAGTGTGGGAGTGAATAAAAGCGGGGTTGTGAATGCGGGAAGTTTTGTAGAGACAAACGGCGCTATGCTGAACACGTTTATGAGCGAAGGATATACACCAACTGCGTCTGTTACAAATTCATGTATGGGACGATATATCACAGGATTTGTAAAAGGTAAAAGCTATGTAATTGATATGACCGTTATCTGGAGTGGCTTCAAAACAGATGTGGCGGATAATTTTAATATTGGTAGTCAAGGTTCTTGTTATGACGGAACCAGCTGGAGTTGGAATTATAGCAACCCAATGTGTAACGCGATCAACAATCTAAAAGGATTCAAAGATCTTGTGTTAAGCGCTGACAGCGGGAGCAAGCGATATGTTGCTACGTTCAGCATAACCAGCGACTGTACTGGGTTAGAGCTTGGATGCCGGACGAATTATTCCAATGGAAAAGGCACGATTACATATTCCAATATCCGGGTTGTGCCTGCCGATAGTTATGTTGATGGCTCAACAAGTGCTGGTAAACTCACCGATGATTCAATCGTGATGGATAACTTTATAGAGATGTAAAAAGGAGATGATAGGATGGCTCAGTTAGGCAACCTTATTGTAAACGGAGTGTCCCGCTTGCTGTCCAAATTGTATGTGAGCGATTCTGTAACAGCTCCGAGTTTTATTGGCAAGTTGACCGGCAATGCAGACACCGCCACAAAGTTGACAAGCAGCGCAGGAAGTGCGACACAGCCGGTTTATTTTAATGATGGAAAACCTGTTGTTACAACTTATACTTTGGGCAAAAGCGTGCCTGCGGATGCCAAGTTTACTGATACGAATACATGGCGTGGGGTACAAAATAACCTGACAAGCACGGCCACGGATCAGAGCCTGAGTGCCGCACAGGGCAAAGTGCTAAAAGATCTAATTGATGGGAAGGCCCCGACCAGCCACACACACAGCCAGTATTATGATTCGACGATTAGCCGGACAAAAGGAACTGTTTTGGCAGCACCGGCCAGTGCAAACGGCGTGGCAACGTTCCGCACACTGACCAAGAGCGATGTTGGGCTGGGCAGTGTGGATAACACGGCGGACAGCGCGAAGAGCGTGAAAGCCGCTACAAAGTTGCAGACATATAAGCAGGGAAGCACGACAGAAACTTATGGAGATAGTTATCCGCTCTATGCGCAGTGGTCTGGCAATGATGTCGTTCTGAAGTGTGATAATTATAATGTTTGTGCGGATCGGGCGTCTGTTTCTAACACCGCTAATGCAGTAGCATGGAGCAATGTTACAGGCAAGCCGAGCACCTTTACACCGAGCGGCCACACCCACAATTATGCTGGGTCCAGCAGTGCAGGCGGTGCCGCAACGAGCGCCAACAAGGTGAATGCAGCTTTAACGATTAACCTGAACGGGACAAGCCAGGGTGCATGGGATGGCAGCAGTGCGAAATCTATCAGTATTACGGCAGCCAGTGTGGGCGCAACAAGTGTGACAATTAGCAGGTGGTGATTTTTATATGGGAGTTTATTTAGGAAGTACGCAGGTGGATATGCAGGGCGGTTTTGTGACTGGTGGTGCCAGTGGGGCAAGTTTGCAGAGCAAAACAGTCAGCCCCAGTGAGAGCGCACAGACGATCAAAGCAGACAATGGCTATGACGGTTTGAGCCAGGTTACAGTAAATGCAGTATCGAGAACTTATGTGGGAAGCGGAGTAACGAAAAAGAGTGCTGCGACTTATACACCGGGAACGAGTGACCAGAGCATTGCATCCGGCCAGTATTTGAATGGGACCCAGACGATTAAGGGTGACAGCAATTTGACCGCCGGTAACATTAGAAACGGCGTGAGGATTTTTAATGTGACAGGCAGTTATGCTGGGAGCAGCAGTGGCGGAAGCAGCCCCAGGCTACAGACAAAAACCGCGACGCCTAGTGAAAGTACCCAGACCATCAGCCCGGACAGCGGGTATGATGGTTTGAGTTCCGTAACGGTAAACGCTGTTTCCAGAACTTATGTTGGCAGTGGTGTAACCAAGAAGGCTGCAGCAACTTACACCCCAAAGACCAGTGACCAAAGTATTGCGGCAAGCCAGTATTTAAGTGGTGCTCAGACCATTAAAGGCGATGCAAACCTGGTGGCCGGGAACATTAAGAGCGGTGTGAGCATTTTTGGTGTGACAGGAACTTATGCCGGCGGCGGGAGTTCCGGCGGCAGTGGCAATAACAATGTGGAAGCATACGCCATCACGAACACCAACCCCAGCGTTAGTTTTAAGCGCACTGACGGGACAATTAAGATTTGGGGCTACGGCACCATGACCAGTTCCAGCGGTTGGGGTGGGCAGTCTACGAGCCTGATCGCGTTTGAGGGCGACAAGTACCACAAGAGCGCCATGTATGGCGGCCCAAGCAGCACCAACCTGAGCCTAAGCATCAGCAACGGAAAACTGACTGGGCTGCCGAGCGGATTATCCGCAATCAGCGCGATTGTAACGAGAGGTATATGATTATGGCAACTGATACAAAGCTGGACAATTTGGTAATTAACTACCTGACACAAAGCCAATATGATACGGCTAAGACAAATGGAAAACTGAATGCAAACCAGATTTATATGACACCGGCGAACAGTACGAGTTATACATTGCCGACCGCGACAAGTTCTACATTGGGTGGTGTAAAGATTGGTAGCAATATTACAGTGAGCAGTGGCACGATTAGCCTGACAAAAGCAAATGTAACGAACAGCCTTATGGACGGACGTGGAAATGTTATCCTGGGAGAAAACTCTATCGACACAGTTTCTGCTGGTGCCGGAGCTGATTATGGGCCATCTCATTCTTTGATTGTTGGTACCGGAAACAAAGTTACTGGATTAAAAGGTGGAAATAATTATGTCACTACATATTACGACGGATTGAATAGTGGCTTTGTTGGAGGAAATTATTGCGTCTCGACTTATGCTATTTTGTCTAACAATTCTCCGACAAGTAATGTTTTAATTTTCGGTAATGGTACATCTTCCGCTAAAAGCAATAGCTTCCGTATTGATTATGGTGGTAAGGCTTACGGTGGAACCTATTCTTCTTCCGGCGCTGACTATGCGGAAATGTTTGAGTGGCAGGACGGGAACCTTGATGGGGAAGACCGGCGTGGCATGTTTGTGACGTTGGATGGGAAATACATTCGACTGGCAAACAGCAAAGATACTTACATTTTGGGTATTGTATCCGGCAACCCGACTGTGCTGGGCGATACTGCTGAGGACCAGTGGGCTGGCATGTACGAGCGTGATATTTTTGGAGCACTGAAGCATGACAGCACCACAGAGAACGGCCTGGTGTTGAACCCGAACTATGATAATGACAAACAGTATATTGCCCGCGGACAGCGCAAAGAATGGGATGCTGTTGGCCTGATGGGAAAGCTGGTTGTGGTGGACGATGGCACCTGTGAAGTAAACGGATTTTGTGCTGCCAATGATAATGGCATTGGAACTAATGCAGAAACCGGATACCGTGTGATGGAACGGCTGGATAAAAACCACATCCGAGTATTTGTGAAATGAGGTGAGAAGTATACAATATGGCGACAAATACAAGGTTAGACAGTTTAGTAATCAATTATCTAACACAGAGCCAGTATGACAATGCCAAAAGTGCAGGCACTTTGAATGCAAACCAGATTTATATGACGCCTGCAAGTAGCGGATCGACTTATACGCTGCCTGCGGCGACAAGTTCTACGCTGGGTGGTGTAAAGATTGGCAGCAATATTACAGTAAACAGCGGCACGATCAGCATTAGTAAAACTAACGTGACAAATGCACTGGGTTATACGCCACCTACGACTGATACGAAATATACACTGCCAACCGCGAGTGCTTGGACTTTGGGTGGTGTAAAAATCGGGAGTAACATTACGGAGAATTCCGGCACGATTAGTTTGACAAAGGCGAATGTAACAAATGCTTTGGGGTATACACCGCCGACAACAGATACTAAATATACACTGCCGACAGGTAATGCTTCGACTTTGGGCGGTGTGAAATTGAGTGATTCGACCAGTTCAACGAGTTCGACCAATGGTGGTGTTGCGGCAACACCCAAAGCGGTAAAAGATGCGTATGATGCGAGTACAGAGTGGGTGTCCTTATCTGTTTCGAGTGTGTATACTGTGAAGTCCGGCATTACGATGTGGGCAAATACAGAAAAAGCACATCGCCGTGGACGAAGAGTCTATTTGACTTTTCAGTGTATGGGGCCTGCAACAAGTGACGCGGCTGGCTTTATTCAAATTGGAACAGTTCAGTCTGCCTATAGACCGAAAGTCAATACTTATTGTCCTTTTGGATTAAATGTAACAACGTCTGGCCAGATTTTTGGACCTGCTGTTTGCATTGTTAAAACCACAGGAGAGATTCAGGTTTATACTGGTAAAAATAATGCAACTTTTGGTAATAACAGTTACGGTTGGACGACAAATAACCCAAATACCATTTCGTGGGATTATTAACTAAACTGAAATAGCCGTGAAGCAAAATTACTTTACAATACGATGGAATGTTAAAAGGAGGCTGATGGAAGATGCGGCTGAAGAATGGAGAAGTATGTTTTGGGTGGCCATTGGCGCAGCATGTGATTACGGCTGGCTGGAAATATAACAGTGGGGCGCTGCACAGGGCAATTGACCTCCGCGCTTTGGTGGGAACACCGGTGTTTGCGGCGGAAGATGGAACGGTGCGCGTGGTTTACCATTGGAATGGGCGAGTGACCCAGGGCGACACCAACAGTTATGGCAATATGGTGAAGATTGAGCATACGGCGTATAAAGGCGGCAAGCTGGAAACGTTGTATGCTCATTTGAATTCTATCACGGTGAAGGTTGGACAAAAGGTGAAAACCGGCGAAGTGATTGGCTACAGCGGTCAGACCGGCAACTGTTTCGGTGCCCATTTACACTTTGAGGTGCGCTGGAAAGGTGTGCGCGAGAACCCGCTATGCTGGCTGGATGATGACTTTAAGCCGGCCAACCGCGGTGTGATTTTGTGGGCCAATGCAAACCAGCACAGTGTACAGGTGGACAAGCAGGAAGCGGCTGAGGAGCCGAAGGTTGAACCGGCAGTGAAAAAGACTGTGACAAAAGCCATTACCCTGAACAACGGCAAATGGAATGTGCGCAAGGGTGCCGGAATGCAGTACCAGTCCATTGGGGTGATCAGCAGCCCGAATGCCAAGACCGGAAAGCCTGTTTGCATTGGGTATGAAACGGTCGTGAACGGCTGGTTCAAAACGGTTTATGGTTATATCAGCCAAAAAGCGGTGAAGAGCCATACCTGAGTGCAGCCAAAGCAGGTGATTTTTATGAAGGAAAACTGGAGCCTGATGAGGTTCAGCAAAAAGATTATTGTTTTTACGATGGGCGCAACGATTATTTACGCGATTGTATACATGATTCTGTGTTTTAGGACCGGACAGTTACCGGAATCGTCTTTTAACATTGGGCTGTTTGCAGCAATGAGTGCAGAGAATTTGTGTAACGCCTGGATTAAGGTGAGGGAAAAAGTAGCGGAAGAAGAAAAAACAGAGGGTGACAATACGCCCCCTGGTGATGAGATTTTTACGCCGATTGATGAGACAAGTGACACGGAAGAGATTGGAGGTTAGGTATGGAACAGGGAATTGTATATATTGTGATGGGCCTGGTTTGCGTGGTTGCTTTTATGGTCGGCAAATATGTGCTGCCGAACGCCCAGGAAACAGTAAACAAGGCGCTGAACCTGTTGAGCGGCTACCCGCTGTTGATGCAGTGGGGGTTAAGCGCCTGTAAATATATCAAGCAGTATTTTAACGATATTTCCGGCGAGGAAAAGAACAAGCGTGCCGCAGAACTGATTATGGAAGTGGCCAAGCAGGCCGGTGTTACCATTACAGAGGAGCAGGCGCGTGCGATTGCCCAGGCGGCTTATGAGCAGATGAAAGCGGGTGAAGCTGCTGCCGGAGAGAAGGTGAACGCAGATGCCTAACCCGGTATTTACATTTACGGCGCAGGACATACTGATGCTGGTGCTTTCAGCTTGTGCGGCGGTGGTTAGTATTTCGAATGCGATTGCCCAGGGGGTTAAGTTCAACAACTTTTTGAAAAAGCCAAAAAGAGATCAGGATGCCCGGATGGACAAGATTGAAGAGCGGCTGAAAACGGTGGAAGGGCGCTGCGACACGTTTGACAAACAGTTGGAGGGTGTGAAGAAGCACTTGAACAGCCTGGATGAAAGCATTAACATGCTGCTGCGGGCAGAATTTGCACAGCTGGGGCACAACCTGAACGGCGACAATGTGGAGCAGATGCAGCGAGCATTTGACGATATACAGGAGTTTTTGTTTAAGCGTTAAGGTTGACAGCGAACAACATGTGGTATATAATACAAATAGAGGATTGAAGCTCTTAATAAGCGAACACCTCAGTTAGCTGCAAATGAACCAAATACATCTGCTACAATGTACCCAGTTCAGATGAGGCCGCCTAAGTGCTAGTTAGGTAGCCTCATTTCTTTTTACGGCCAAAATAAATGGCCACAAAAACGCCAGTCCATGTACCGATGCAGCTTACGATTGTAAACACATCCACAATAGAATTCATGGCATCACCTCCGACAACAAGATTGCCGAAAGGCGAAAATGATTAAACCTCCATTCAGCCTTCCGGCTAGTGGGAGGTGGCCGCCTAAGCGCTTATAAAGTTGGGTGAAATTCAGCGGAGCTTCAATCCTCTGGAGAATAGTATACCATAAAGAGTCGTTGGATCACAAGTAAATTTTACGCTTGAGTAAAAACAGCAAAGAATTATACAAACAGGAATAGGGAGTACCTTTGGTTTGAAACCTTGGGTGCTCCCTATTTTTTAGCAGGTTGGAAGTATCAATACAGTTCAGAGACAGTAGGATACGACATTTTATGTCATATGTCAAGGAGGTTTTGAAAATTATTTGAGTTGCTCCCTCCTCTATGTTTCGCTAAACTGAACTTTAGCGAAGTTGTGTATATATGGATTTTGTTTAGGACTTCGCTTCCACCCTATCGGATTGATTATTGTTGTATTGGCGGCATGACGGGTGTATACTTTTTGGTGTATAGTCCTATGGTGCGCATAACTAGCTTGCCGACTGACATGAACGGTTTATGAATTGATAGATGATACATGCGACAAGATTGAATCCGGCCGGCGCTGGCTACTGCAGCTATTACGAGTTTGTTTTACCTTGAAAATTGCAAAAAAATCAAAGACTTCACATCTGCTATTGATCCATGGTTAGAACGCTTGAGTTGAACTACGAGTTTCTTTTACGGTGAAAAAGCGCAAAAAATACCGATTGTAATAAAGTCAGGACGTTATGGACGAGCGGCGCATGGCAGGACTTGAAGTTGATTTATGACCATCCATAGCCAGAATTACGAGTTTGTTTGACCAAAAGATTGAAAAAATATGGTTTAGACGGCCAGATATGGATGGTTGATGCAGCGGAATGAACTACGAGTTTTTTTGATTTGAAAAGGCGTAAAAAAATCATGGGCGAGACCATTCCCCTACCCTATCCGTTTGGCTTAAAACTACGAGTTTGTTTGACGAAAAGTGCAGGAAACAAAAAATTTAACGTGAATTACGAGATTGTTTGATGCGAACTGCGAGATTTTTTGACGGCAATTACGAGGTTGTTTGACAGCGAAAGGCAGGATTTTGCGTAAAAGAAACTCGTAGCAAGAATAAAAGAAACTCGTAGCCCGTATAAAAGAAACTCGTATGTAGAATAAAAGAACCTCGCAGCTTGTGTAAAAGAAACTCGCAATATACCTTATATAATATAAATATAAAATATAAAATATAAAAGACGTTCTCCCAAATCAAGGATAACGTCTTTT
>ENA-OROX01002647-OROX01002647.1-human-gut-metagenome-genome-assembly--contig:-NODE-2647-length-11975-cov-2.888003_pt1 | contig 11975 bp, 12 predicted proteins | sample MGYA00242133_ERZ509058 | MGnify/ENA primary metagenome ERZ509058 (study PRJEB26280, sample SAMEA2338751) | human gut metagenome | biome: human gut; feature: human-associated habitat; material: faeces...
CCGCCTGCCATATTATCATGACCACCACCGGTTCCTATTCCTTTAAGTGCATTAACTGTCATTACCCCTGACAGATATTTACCTGCACTTCTTATTGACATCTTAATCCCATCCTTCTTAGGAGAATATACTACTGACAGATTAATTCCATCCAGAGTCAGAGTAAAATCACATATTGCCGCTATAAGCGATTCCTTGCACTCAGAACCTGCACATGCAAAGCATACATCTTCTCTTATATCTATTGTGCTGAGTGCGTCCTTATACGCCTTAATATCATCAAAATGCAGTACACTGCTGTCAAGGTCTGCAAGAATTGTCCTGTCAGTGTTCATAAACAACTTATAAAACATATCCAGATCAAGCTGTGAAACGCCTCTGCGCATATCAGCTGTGTCCATCTTAATCCCGTACAATAAAGCTGTTGCAACATTCTTTGACATCTCAATATTATTATCAAAATAATATGACGCAATAATCGAAGCGCATGCACCAACCTCTGGTCTTATATCTGAGAATCTATAATCAACATGTTCATATACAGGATGATGATCTATGCATATAATCTCATGACCATTCATATCTATAATGTTAGAATTACCTTTCTGGGCATCAACAAGAATTATCTCATCTTCTTTACTGAATTTATCCGCACTCATATATTCTTTAACTGCAATATCAAGCAGTCTTACCATCTTGGCTGTTACTGTTTTATTAATACTCCCCTTATAACAAATCTCTGCGTCTACCCCTTTTGCTTTAAGCAGTTCAAACAATCCATATGCACATGCCATTGCATCAGGATCCGGGAAATTATGTGTCTGTATAAACACTCTTTTTGTGCTTATATTAGCTATTATCTCTTCTAAGCAGTTCATAATGTACCCCTCATATGACCTTAGTGTCATTATTATATTCTTTATATGCGTCTAATTCAATCTTCATAATCACTTTTTTCAATAATTTTCATAAATTATATTAACCATAGTATGGGAGTAATCTATTGGAATCAATTCTATCTCTGGATCACATATATTATTCTTATCACGATAAAAATGGAGAGACTCCGGTAATCAATGATCTTTCTTTTGAAATAGAACCCGGAAGTTTCACCTCGATTGTCGGTCCATCCGGTTGTGGTAAATCCACACTGCTCTCTCTGCTATGCGATCTTATAAAGCCTGAAGCTGGAACCATATATATAAGACCGCCAGAGAACAATCCGGACTCCCGGATGGGATATATGCTGCAGAAAGATAATCTGTTTGAATGGCGCAGTATATATAAAAATGTTATGTTAGGTCTTGAAATAAATAACAAAAAAACGCCTGAAAACATTGCATATGTTAATCATCTCTTAGAGCAATATGAGCTTGCAGAATTCAAATCAGCGAGGCCATCCCAGCTATCCGGAGGTATGAGACAGCGTGCAGCACTTATCCGCACACTTGCTCTGAAACCGGATATTTTACTTTTAGACGAACCATTTTCTGCCCTTGATTATCAGACAAGACTCGAAGTAAGGGAAGATATATGTAATATATTAAGAAGTGAGAAAAAAACAGTAATATTAGTAACGCACGATATATCTGAAGCAATTGCAATGACTGACCGTGTTCTTATCCTCACAAACAGACCTGCCAGTCTTTTAAAAACAGTTGATATCAAATCACGTGACACTCTTTCAACCCAGAAATATTTTGATGAAATAAGGGAGGTGTTAAAATGAATATGAGTCCTTTACAACGCAAATTCGTAATTAAGCAGCGCATATATTCCATATCAGTAACACTCTCCCGCCTGATATTATTCTTAGGTTTTATCGGTATATGGGAATTTACTGCTGACAAAGGTATTATCAATTCATTTATATTCAGTTCACCGGTAAGACTGTACCAGACATTTATGGACCTCGCCAAAGACGGAATAATATTCATGCATATATGGGTAACTCTCTATGAAACCATAGTCGCATTTGCAATAATTACAGTTGTCGGGATTATATTTGCAATATTGTTATGGTGCTTCAAAGGACTGTCGGACTGTCTTGAGCCTTTCATGGTAGTATTAAACAGCCTTCCTAAGTCAGCTCTGGCACCGATGCTTATAGTATGGCTTGGCACTAATACCAAGGCAATTATTATAACAGCTGTATCCGTAGCAATATTCGGCATGATAATTAATCTGTACACAGGTTTTCTTGGCATTGACAAAGAAAAAATCACTCTGATACGGACTCTTGGTGGTAACAAATGGCATATTCTGTGTAAACTTATCATCCCCGGCTCCAAGAAAATCATTATAAGTAACATGAAGGTAAATATAGGTCTGTGTCTTGTAGGTGTAATTATAGGCGAATTCTTAGCTGCTAAAAAAGGACTTGGATACCTCATAATATACGGAAGCCAGGTATTTAAGATGAGTTATGTAGTTCTCGGAATTGTTATTCTCTGTATTATATCAACAATTCTCTTTGCTCTTATAAATATAATTCAAAAGCTGTTTCTAAAAGACTGATTTTATATTATAATTAATATACATTTCGCAAAACAAGGAGGCTAAAATCCTCTGCTCCTGCATGGGCAGTCGCATTTTGCTTCGCAAAACAAGGAGGATTTATGCTTTCTCTTACAATTAAGGATTTAAAGCAATTTATGAATAAACTTCTGATAAGCGATACATTTGATGGTATGTGTCTTTCAGAAGCCTATATATGCACTGGCTGCAGTTATACAATAGATGGAAAGCTCAACACTGACTTTTATAATGAAGATGAGCTTAATTCCATGCCTTCTGCAAGATATACATCATGGAAGAACATTAAGCCTTTCGCATTCAGCATAATTAAGGGCAGGAAAGTTCCTGAACTTTTAAAGATAACATTTGTACTGCCTGAAGCAGTTGTTGCAAAGCTGATACTTGATACTGACCTTAACTTTGACCCCGACTGTGTCAACGGGTTATTTCTTAATGTACGCTATCAGGATGGTTCAGTAACCATGACAACAGCATCTTCGCTTAGTACTTTCACTCTCGACCGTTCACTTGATGAAGCATTTGAACGATATATTATTAACTTCCTGTCAGATGCTGATATTTCCTATGAGGAATAATTTAGAATTATTTAATAAATGTTGCAAAACCGCCTGTTTACACGCACAGGCGGTTTTTTGTTAGCACTCTTGTTTAAGGAGTGCTAATTTTTGCTTGACTTATGTTTTCTTGTGTATTAAATTAACATTTAGTTTAATACTATACAGATTGGAGAGTGAAATATTATGTCAAAAGAACATGGTAATTTATCTATTAACAGTCAGAATATTTTCCCTATCATCAAGAAATGGATGTATTCTGACCATGATATCTTCTATAGAGAGTTAGTTTCTAATGCATGCGATGCTATCACTAAACTCAAGAAGCTTTCAATGATTGGAGAGTATGAAGCTCCTGATGATATTGAATATAAGGTTGAAATTAAGCTTTCTGCAAAAGATAAGACAATCAAGATCATTGATAACGGTATCGGTATGACTAAGGAAGAGGTTGATGAGTATATCAACCAGATTGCTTTTTCAGGTGCTGAAGCATTCCTTGAGAAGTATAAGGATAAGGCTAACGATGACCAGATTATCGGACATTTTGGTTTAGGTTTCTACTCAGCATTTATGGTTGCTGACCAGGTTACTATTGATACTCTTTCATTTAAGGACGGAGCAGAATCAGTTCACTGGTCATGTGACGGAGGAACTGAATATGATATAAGTGAGGGAACCAAAACAAATCCTGGTACTGAGATTACTCTTTACCTCAATGAGGACAGCTATGAATTTGCCAACGAATATAAGGCTAAAGAAGTTCTTGATAAATACTGCTCTTTCATGCCGGTTCCAATCTTTGTAACTAACGAAGATGCGGGTGAACAGACTGAGGAGATTCCTGAGGAAGAAGTTACAGAAAAAGATACAGTTCTTGATACATTTATAAAGGACGCTGTTACAGAAGAAGTTGAGAAAGAAGATGGAACTAAGGAAACTGTTGAGAAAGTTCCAGCCAAAAAGATGGCTAAGATTGTAAAAAGACCAGTTGCAATCAACAATATCCATCCACTCTGGACAAAGCATCCTAATGAATGTTCAGATGAAGATTACAAGGAATTCTACCGCAAGGTATTCCACGATTATAAAGAACCATTATTCTGGATTCACCTTAACATGGATTATCCATTCAATCTTAAGGGTATTCTCTACTTCCCTAAGATTAATACAGAGTATGAATCTATTGAAGGTACTATAAAGCTTTATAACAATCAGGTATTCGTAGCAGATAACATCAAAGAAGTTATTCCAGAATTTTTACTTCTTCTTAAAGGTGTTATTGACTGCCCAGACCTTCCACTTAATGTATCACGTTCAGCACTTCAGAACGATGGATTTGTTAAGAAGATATCTGATTACATCACTAAAAAGGTTGCCGACAAGCTTTCAGGAATGTGTAAAACAGATAAAGAAAACTATGAAAAATACTGGGATGACATCAACCCATTTATTAAATTCGGCTGCTTAAAGGATGAAAAATTTGCTGAGAAAATGAATGATTACATCATATTCAAGAACCTTGACGGCAAATATTTAACACTTAAGGAATGTCTCGAAGAGAATAAAGAGAAACACGAAAACACTGTATTCTATGTAACAGATGAAATTGAACAGAGTCAGTATATTAACATGTTTAAGAACGAAGGAATTGATGCTGTAATTCTTACTCATAACATTGACCAGCCATTCATCACCAACATGGAATCTAAGAATGAGAATCTCAAGTTCAAGCGTATTGATGCAGATCTTTCAGACAGCTTTAAGGAGGAGACTTCTAAAGACGAGTTGAAGGACATGACTGAAAAGCTCTCTAAGACTTTCAAGGATGCTCTTGGCAAAGAGAATTTAACTGTTAATGTTGAGAAATTAAAGGATGCATCTATATCTTCAATGATTACTCTTTCAGAAGAAAGCAGACGTATGCAGGATATGATGAAGATGTATGGTATGGCAGGCATGGATCCTAATATGTTTGGTGCCGAAGGTCAGACTCTTGTACTTAATGCTAACAATGACCTTGTTAAATATGTTGCAGAACATACAGACGGCGAAAACACTAAGATTATATGCGAACAGCTCTATGACCTTGCTATGCTTAGTCATGCACCACTCTCTCCTGAACAGATGACTGGATTTATTGCAAGAAGCAATAAAATCATGGAATTACTTGCAAAATAACGCCATTTAAACTATCATTGTCTTATATAACAATAAGGAAATATATAACATGACTAATTTTAACTATGACAATTATGACGATGATACTAAAGCAAAATACGATGATGGTATCGAATTTTTAGATGATGATTTTTCTTTTGATGACGAAGATGATGATGATAACGTCTATGATATTCCACGTTACAGCGATGAGCCTGTTACTCCACATCATCATAAAGAAAAGCAGGAAACTATTGGACAGGAAATATTAAGTTATATCAAAATCCTTGCCGTTGCTGTTATTGTAGCATTTCTTTTTACCAGATTTATAATTGTAAACGCTCAGGTTCCGTCTGGTTCAATGGAAAACACCATTCTTACCGGAGACAGACTAATAGGTTTCAGACTTGCTTATCTGTTTCATGAACCAGAACGTGGTGATATTGTAATCTTCAAATATCCTGATGATGAATCACAGAATTTTGTAAAAAGAGTTATCGGTATTCCTGGTGATGTCATTCAGATTTCCAACGGACATGTATATGTCAATGGTGAACAGCTTGAAGAGAATTATCTTCGGGAGCCAATGAACAATGATGGTGAAGAGTTAACCTATGTTGTACCTGCTGATTCATATTTTATGCTTGGAGATAACAGAAACAATTCTAAAGATTCCAGATACTGGACCAACACATTTGTATCAAAGGATAAGATTATTGCTAAGGTTTCTTTCAGATATTTCAATGTCAGAACAAAACGTTTTACATTTTCTTTCATTAAATAGCCCTCTGAATAAAGAATAATATTAAGGGTACAATAATATGGCCGCTATGTTTCAAAAACAATAGCGGTCATATTTGTTTTTTGAAAGGAGAAATATTATGGGTAATCTTAACTGTAATGCTGCATCTTGCATGCATAACTGTGACAATCAGTGCTGTCTTAATTCAATCTGTGTAGAAGGAAGCTCGGCATGCCAATGTGGTGAAACATGCTGCAGTGACTATGAACATCAGAAACCAGGTGCAACTAATATGTGCCATCTTCCTAAAGATTCTTTATCCATCTCATGTGAAGCAACCAACTGCATATATAACACTAATAAAAAATGTGATGCTGACCATGTAGACATATCAGGTATAAAAGCTGTAACAGAGGACGATACAGTCTGTACAACATTCCAGGCAAGGGGATAAGTCCTAGAACTATTCTCATCGCTACTCGCGCAAAAATGGCTGTCATGCATATGCATGACAGCCATTAATAATACATAAAAATTATGCTCTTGATGTATACTCACCTGTACGAGTATCAATCTTAATCTTATCGCCCTGATTAACGAATAATGGAACCATAATCTTAGCTCCTGTCTCTACGATAGCTGGCTTAGTAGCACCTGTTGCTGTGTTACCCTTGATACCAGGCTCTGTATCTGTTACTTCAAGCTCAACTGAAATAGGTGGCTCAATAGCAAATACATTACCATCATGTGAACAAAGCTTAACCATCTCATTCTCTTTAACGAACTTAAGAGAATCACCAACCTGATCAGCACTTAATGCAATCTGATCATATGTCTCTGTGTTCATGAAGTTATAAAGATCTCCATCAGCGTATAAATACTGATATTCTGATCTGTCGATGTGTGCAAGATCAAACTTCTCAGTTGGTCTGAAAGAATTCTCTATAACACCACCAGAAATAATATTCTTTAACTTAGCTCTAACGAAAGGTGATCCCTTACCAGGCTTAACATGCTGGAATTCGATTACCTGCCAAATTCCGTTCTCATACTGAATTGTAATACCGTTCTTAAAACTACCTGCATCTACCATTCTTTGGTATACCTCCTAAATAATCAAATGACTTCTAATATTGTATAATAAATATAAACATTTGGCAACTACTTTTTCATAGCAAGGTCAACAACTGCTTCCATGGCATATAAATATCCCTTAAGTCCAAGTCCAACAACCTGTCCGTTGCACACAGGAACTGTCACTGATGTGTGTCTGAACTCTTCTCTTGTATGTACATTAGATATATGAACCTCTATCTTAGGAATTGCTGCCACAGATGCAAGAGCATCTCTTACTGCATAGCTGTAATGAGTAAACGCTCCCGGATTAATAACTATTCCATCAACATCATTATAATATGCTTCCTGAATCTTATCAATTATAGCACCTTCATGATTGCTCTGGAACACTTCAACATCAACTCCAAGCTCCTCTGCCTTCTTCTCAATCATTGAAACAAGAGCTTCATAATTCTGCTCTCCATATATACCTTTCTCTCTTATTCCAAGAAAATTAATGTTAGGTCCGTTCATTACAAGTATCTTCATATCAATCCTCCATTATGCCTATATTAACAGCTGAAACTATATCAGCATACATGTCTTCAAATCTTCTTCCATCAGTCTTAACTATAACATCAGCAGCGTCCTTATAAAGCGCCTCCCTTGCGGTCATAAGACTTTCAATCTTTTCTCTTAAATTACCTCCTGCAAGAAGCGGTCTGCTTGTGTCCTTAGACAGTCTTTTTACAAGTTCATCAACCTCGGTCTTAAGATATACGACAATTCCAAGCTCTTTAAGAAGCCTGCGGTTAATATCTCTTACCGGCAGCCCTCCTCCAACAGATATAACACAGTTATCACATGAATCAGCAAGTTCTCTGACTGCCTGTGTCTCCATATTTCTGAAAGCTTCTTCTCCCGACTCTCTAAATATATCCTTAATAAGCTTATTGTATTTTTTTTCTATGTACTCATCAGTATCAATGAACTTCATTGAATGGGACGTAGATATCCATCTGCCAAATGTAGTCTTACCGCTTCCCATAAAACCAATAAGGATAATATTTTTCTTTCTATTCATTAATCCCAAGCTCCTTCTGAAGACACTTATACACCTCATCAGCCTCTTCCTTAGTAATCTTACAGTCATTCCAGAGCTCGTAAGCACTTACTCCCTGATACAGAAGCATCTTAAGACCATTATAAGCATTCTTTCCCTGTGCCTTGATAAGCTTCATAAACTTAGTATTGGCCGGATTATATATAATATCAACACCAACTGCTGCCTTTTTGTAAAATGCTTCATCATCAATAACAACTGCAGTATCATTCGGGTGAAGTCCAACGCTTGTTGTCTGGATAACAATATAATCATCTCCTGGAATATCCGCATAATCAGCAATATTCATAGGAATTACTTTTTCATTGTGAAAATGTGTATTTACAGCATGTGCTATATCCTGTGCCTTATCTACAGATCTGTTCAACAGATAAATTTTCTTTGCCCCCTTGCTTGAGCAAAGAAAAGTAATAGCTCTTGCTGCGCCTCCTGCTCCCAGAATAATAACCTTAGAATCAGCCAGTTCAATTCCTTCATCTTCAAGTTCTCTCGCAAGTCCAAGAATATCAGTGTTGTATCCTTTGAATCCTCCATCAACCCTTACAAGAGTATTAACAGCTCCTATAGCCTTGGCAAGCGGATCTATATCTACAAGAGAATCAATAACCTCTGACTTGTGTGGAACTGTGACATTAAGTCCCAGTATATTGAGACTGTAAGCACCTCTTACAGCAGATGCCACATCTCCTTTTTCCACTTTAAATGTTGTATAAACCATATCTTTTCCTGTCAGCTGTGCAAGATTATTATGAATTGCCGGTGAAACAGAATGTCCTACCGGATTACCAATAAGTCCGCATACTCTTGTTGTTCCTTTGATGTCCATAATCTAAGCTCCTTTAAGCAATTAATGCTTTCTTCTTTTATAGAAAAATAATACAATCCATTCCAGTCTTCTCTTAAGAATTATCTGAATTTCTTCATGCTTATCAATAGGCTTTACAAGCACAGACATAATACCTGCCCTGTTAGCGCCCCACACATCTGTAAAAAGCTGGTCACCAACAAAGAATGTGTTATTCCTGTCTGTTCCCATAATATCCATTGCCTTAATATAATTGACCGGCGATGGTTTTGCTGCCTTACTTACATATCTTGAACCACATGCATCAGCAAGCGGCTTTACACGCGGTTCTTTGTTATTCGATATAATGCATGTATCAAACCCTATCGCTCTTAAACTGTCAAATAAATCACTGCACTTCTTCGTAACCGGTGCACCATGTTCCACAAGAGTATTATCAATATCAAATATAATACCTCTGTAGCCCTTATTATACAGTCCTTCATAATCTATGTCGTAAGCTGAATCAATATATATATCAGGATAAAACCTCTTAAACATAACAAAAATGCTGCCTTTCTTAATTACTGATATATATTATTTAAGGATTTTCTTAATCTCTTCCATAAATGAATCAACATCCTTAAATTCTCTGTAAACAGATGCAAATCTTACATAGGCAACCTCATCAACTGCCTTAAGCTTGCTCATTACAATCTCACCAATAGTTTTAGTTGAGATTTCTTTCTCTCCAATATTAAATATCTGCGTCTCAATCTCATCAACCATATTATTAATCTGTGAGATAGATACAGGCCTTTTATGGCACGATCTGACAATACCCGCAGTTATCTTCTCTCTGTCATATGGTTCTCTGTTATTATCCTTCTTAATCACAATAAGAGGCATAGATTCAATCTTTTCATATGTGGTAAAACGCTTACCACACTCGTCACACTGACGACGTCTTCTTATTGAGCTGTCATCAGTCGGTCTTGAATCAATTACCTTAGTGTTATCTTTACCACAAAATGGACACTTCACGCTATCTACCTCCAAATTAAATATATAAATTAATTATGAATAAGCCCAGCCAAAATGTCAATCCTTTTAATGTTGATAAATTGAAAAACCAATTATTATTTAAGGAGGGATTATGGCTGGATACAAAGTCGAAATATGCGGAGTCAATACAAGTGACCTTCCTCTTCTTAAACCCGCCCAGGCAAAAGAACTGCTTGTAAAGATAAAATCAGGAGATACGCAGGCAAGAGAAACATTTATAAAAGGAAACTTAAGGCTTGTATTAAGCATTGTACAACGCTTCAGCCAGAGTGGTGAAAATCTTGATGACCTGTTTCAGATAGGCTGTATAGGAATGATTAAAGCGATTGACAATTTTGATATATCGTTAAATGTACAGTTTTCAACATATGCTGTTCCAATGATAATCGGAGAGATAAAGCGTTTTCTGCGTGATAACAGCACTATAAGAGTCAGCCGTTCCTTAAAAGATACAGCCTATAAAGCAATAACTACCCGTGAAACACTTATGAAGAAAAATCTTAAAGAACCATCAATTACAGAAATCGCAGAAGAAATAGGCATATCAAAAGCTGATATCGTAATTGCCCTTGAAGCAGTCACACCTTCAATATCATTATATGAACCGGTATTCAATGATGGTGGTGACACCCTGTATGTTATTGATCAGGTAAAGGACAAGAAAAACACTGAAGACCGCTGGGTAAGAAATATTGCGCTTCGAGAAGCTATTAATCGGCTTTCCCCAAGAGAACGCCAGATAATAATACTCCGTTTCTTTGATTGTCTTACACAAACTGAAGTTGCCAAAGACCTTGGGATATCACAGGCCCAGGTAAGCCGCCTTGAAAAATGTGCCTTGCGTGATATGAAAAGACACCTTTGCTGATATGCGTAATATAATAATATAAGCACTTAACCAGGTATTATAATGCGTCTATGTGAACTTAAAGGAAAAACCGTAATAAACGATACCGATTGCTGCATATTAGGTTTTGTGGTTGATATTGATTTCGACCCGTCATCAGGCTGCATACTGGCACTCATTGTCCCCGGTCCCGCCAGATTATGCGGACTGCTTGGAAGAGATTTTGAATATGTAATTCCTTTCAAATGCATCCGCACAATCGGGCCTGATATTATACTTGTAAGTATTTGTCCTGAAAAGGTTAAGCAAAAATGTATCTGACCAGTATTGAAAATCCTTTACTTATGCTATAAAATAGTAATATATATGTTTTACGGAGGCGGATAATCATGGATAAGAAATATGTAGCTTATGTCGGCAGCTATACACACGAAAGCAGTAAAGGAATCCATATATATGACTGTGATGTAGCTAAAGGAAGAATAACAGAACGTGGAGAGGTTGCAATTGATAATCCTTCTTTCATTACATTTTCACCTGATAAGAACTTCTTATACGCTATATGCGACCAGGGTGTTTCAGCATATGCAATATTAGCTGATGGCAATATTGAACTTATGAACGTAGCATCAATCAACGGAATGCGTGGATGTCATATATGTGTTACAAGTGATAACAGATTCCTTGTAGTATCTGGTTACCACGATGGCAAGATAACAGTTATGCATATCAATGCAGACGGCTCTGTTGGATTTATTGCAGATGAAATATTCCACAAGGGAATCGGCAGTGTTGCCGAAAGAAATTTTCGTCCACATATAAGCTGGAGTGCATTCACACCAGATGAGGAGCTCTTATGTGTATGTGATCCCGGAATCGACCAGATAAAGCTTTATGAATTCAACCATGTAACAGGCAAGTTAAAGTTATATGATATAATCCGTTCACAACAGGAATCTGCACCACGACAGATAGAATTCAGCCGTGACGGAAAGTATGCCTATGTTGTATGTGAGATGAAGAATTATATCAACGTGTACTCATATGATAAGAACTCAGACAGGAACCGTTTCGAACTTGTACAGAATATATTCACTGTAAGACGC
>ENA-OROX01002653-OROX01002653.1-human-gut-metagenome-genome-assembly--contig:-NODE-2653-length-11933-cov-2.381293_pt1 | contig 11933 bp, 7 predicted proteins | sample MGYA00242133_ERZ509058 | MGnify/ENA primary metagenome ERZ509058 (study PRJEB26280, sample SAMEA2338751) | human gut metagenome | biome: human gut; feature: human-associated habitat; material: faeces...
ATCATGCATTCGCATGATTTCGCGCCGCACTTCCCGGGCTTTTTGTGAACAAAGTCCACAGTTAACTTTAAACACACTCTAAGATTTACTGTAAGAAAATGACTATTTCCAAAAACATACAGTAGTGCTATAATAGCAGTGTTTAGAATGTTAGGAACAGACTCATTTTTTGTCTGTGACCTGACATTTTCCTATTATTTATATATTTGGAGGATTTATGCAAATTATAATTGTCGGGTGTGGAAAAGTTGGACGTACACTTGCAGAACAGCTTCAGGAAGAGGATACTGATATAACTCTGATCGATATCAATCCGGACAGGATTAATGAGATTACAGATGAAGTAGATGCTATGGGCGTTGTTGGAAATGGAGCAAGTATCAATACTCTTATGGAAGCGGGAATTGAGACAGCAGACATTCTTATCGCAGTTACTGTATCAGATGAGATGAACCTTCTGTGCTGTCTGATCGCCCAGAAGACTGGTCACTGCCACACAATTGCCCGTGTGCGTAATCCGATTTACAGTAAGGAGATTGGTTTTATCAAGGAGCGTCTGGGTGTAACCATGATCATCAACCCGGAACTGGCAGCAGCCCAGGAGATTTCAAAACTTCTGCGTTTTCCATCCGCCATAAAGATCGATACTTTTGCCAGAGGCAAGGTAGAACTTCTGAAATTTAAAGTAATGCCTGAATTTGAACTGGATGGAAAGAGCATTCAGCAGATTACGGAGCACTTTCGCTGCGATATTCTTTTCTGCGCTATTGAGGGAAAAGATTATACTACCATTCCAGGCGGTACCAATGTGATCCGGAATGGAGATGTGATTTCTATTCTTGCTACCCCGCAGAATGCAGCAGCTTTCTTTAAAAAGATTGGCTTGAAGACCCATCAGGTAAAGAACACCGTGATCGTAGGCGGCGGAACTATTTCTTATTATCTTGCCCAGGCCCTGCTTGCCATGAAGATCAAAGTCAAGGTAATTGAGAAAGATAAGAACCGCTGTGAGTTCCTAAGCGAAGAACTTACAGATGCTACGATTATTAATGGTGACGGCACAGACCGTTCCCTTCTTCTGGAAGAGGGGTTGGAAAGTGCTGAGTCCTTTGTAACTTTGACCAATATGGACGAGGAGAATATTTTCCTTTCCCTTTTCGCAAAGACTATTTCAAATGCCAAGCTGGTTGCCAAGGTAAACAGACTTGCCTATGACGATATTATTGACAGTCTGGACATCGGAAGTGTTATTTACCCGAAATACATTACTGCAGATTATATTTTGCAGTATGTAAGAGCAACTCAGAATTCCATTGGAAGAAATGTGGAGACTTTGTATCACATTCTGGATGGAAAGGCAGAAGCTCTGGAATTTAAGATCTGTGATAATTCACCTATTGTAGGAAGGACATTGTCCGAACTGAATCTGAAGAAGAATCTTCTTGTTGGATGTCTTTACCGGGATGGCAGTGTCCGCATTCCTCGTGGACATGATGCCCTGGAGATTGGAGACAGAGTTGTAATTGTTACCACGAACAGAGGTCTTCGTGATATCAACGATATACTTGCAAAGTAAAGGAGTCCGGACATGAATTATTCCATGATATCTTATATTCTTGGCTGGATCTTCAATTTTGAAGCGGCATTTATGATTTTGCCAGGAATTACAGCAATCATTTACCGGGAAAAAAATGGTCTGGCATTTCTGATCACGATGTTGATCTGTCTGACAATTGGAATTCCGCTTACCAGGAGGAAAAGAAAAAGCAAAGTATTCCATGCCAAAGAGGGTGCTGTTACAGTTGCTCTCAGCTGGCTGGTACTCAGTATTGCAGGAGCGCTTCCTTTTATTATTTCAGGAAGTATTCCACATCCTATAGATGCAATATTTGAGACTGTTTCCGGTTTTACCACGACTGGAGCCAGTATTTTGAGTGATGTGGAGGCTCTGTCTCACTGTATGCTGATCTGGAGAAGCTTTACCCACTGGATTGGCGGAATGGGAGTACTGGTATTTATTCTCTGCCTGCTGCCTCTTACCGGTGGATACCACATGAATCTGATGAAAGCAGAGAGCCCGGGACCGTCTGTCAGCAAATTGGTACCGAAGGTACAGTCCACAGCCAAGATTTTGTATACCATATACATTATTCTGACTATTGTGGAGATCATTTTCCTTCTCATTGGAAAAATGCCTCTGTTTGATACATTGTGCCTTAGTTTTGGTACCGCAGGTACCGGTGGTTTTGGTATCAAAAATGACAGTATTGCAAGCTACAGCACGTATAATCAGGTGGTGATTACGGTCTTTATGATTCTTTTTGGAATCAACTTTAATGCCTATTATCTGCTTCTGACGAAGAAAGTAATGCAGGCAGCCAAGAATGAAGAGGTACGTTACTATCTGGGGATTATTGGCTTGGCCATTGTAGCTATCGCTATTAATACAAGAGAAATGTTCACAAGCTTTGGAAGAGCTTTCCAGCAGGCTGCTTTCCAGGTGGGATCCATCATTACGACTACTGGATATGCTACCACAGATTTCAATGTGTGGCCGGTATTTTCCAAGACCATTCTGGTTATCCTTATGTTTGTGGGAGCCTGTGCAGGAAGTACAGGCGGCGGTATCAAGGTATCCCGTCTTCTGATCCTGTGTAAATCTGCACGCAAGGAACTGCAGCTGTATCTGCACCCAAATGCAGTGAAGAAAATCAAGATGGATGATAAGGCGATTCCCCATGAGGTGGTGAGAGCTACAAACATGTTCCTGTTTGTGTACATTATGATTTTTGTTACTTCACTGTTGATCATAAGTCTGGACAATCTGGATATGGTTTCCAATTTCACTGCGATCGCAGCCACTTTGAATAATATAGGACCTGGTCTTGGAGCTGTGGGACCTACCGGGAACTTTGATACGTATTCTTATATTTCCAAGGCTGTTATGATCTTTGATATGCTGGCAGGAAGGCTTGAAGTATTCCCGCTGTTACTTTTGTTTAAGAGAGATACCTGGAGAAAGTTCTGAAAACTGACAAATAAAAAACTCCTCAAATTAACACGCTCTAAAGAATGTTAATTTGAGGAGTCTTTATTTGCGTAAGCAACGAACAGGAGCTTGTTTGGTTTTACTTGTCCATAGTATAAGGCTCATCTGCCGGATATCCTCCTGCCGCTTTCTGCATTCCACGCGGCAGTGCATCCTTGGAAGTACGCCAGTCCGCATCTTTATTGCGGTAATCAAACTTATCGCAGAACCAGTCCAGATCATCAGAAAGCCTTTGCATATTCTGCTCCATCATTGGGAAAAGGATAGTGTAAAAGGCTTTTTTCTCTTTATCAGATAAAGCACTTTCAGCTGTTTCAACCAGATCTCCGAAATGGGGAATGCAAAATCCCTTACAGGTTTCAAAAAGCGGGAGAAATTCCTGATTTTTTTTAAACAGTTCAAAAAAAGTATCCAGATATCTTGCATAGGTATCTTTATAAAAATTGCAGATATAGCAGGTATCTTCCTGTTCTTTTACCCATACGCCAAGAGAAGTCTTCGGTGCATCTGTATCTGTGTTTCCTTTCTTAAATCTGGAAAAAACGGAAGCCCTGGAAGGAGCGAAAATCCTGATCTGTTCATGAAGCTCTTTTGTTTTGTACTGAAAATGGGTTTTCAGAATCAGCCCTGTACCCAGACGGTTTCCGTAGTCATACATTTTCTTATAGTGGGTACGGCAAAAGCCCATTTTATCAGTTTCTGCCCGTACATCGTCTTCCATATAAGATGCGCCGGCACCTAAAACGAAATCCATGGCATGCTGTTCCAGCTGGCGCTCCACAAAACAGAAAGGGCATTCGTCCTCTGCTTTAAAAGCATCCATCAGGGGAATGGTATATAATTTTTCTTTCATCTGTAAGGTCTCCTTCAGGATTTTAATGTATAAGTCTATAATTTTTCAACATCTGCTCCATGGATAAATGCCTGCAAAATACAGTCTATCGTCCGATGAAGATAAGGACGGTATTCAGCAAGACAGACTGGCTGGGAGTGAAGAATACAGCTGTAACTTGTGGAACTTACCAGTTCAATAATGGTAAAAAGAAGCAGCTCCGGGGAATCATACTGTACATCAGATTGATCCAGAAGATTGAGATATTCCTGGAAAAATGGAAAATCATCGTCATCTGCCTGTTCCTGAAACGCATCCTTAAAAACTCCCCAGGACAGATTCTTGGAAATAAAGCCAAGCAGATTACTCTCAGTTTCCAGCCTGTCCAGAATATTATCTACAATAAAATGAAGCTGTGCAGTGAAACCGGTAATGTGGGAGGCTTCCAGAGCATCATGCGCCTCGGAAAAAAGTTCGCCGGCTTTGTGAGAGATCAGCTTATTTCGAATATCATATTTATCTTTAAAATAGAGGTAAAAAGTTCCTTTGGCAACTCCTGCATTTTCCACAATATCGGAAATGGTTGTCTTGGCAAGCCCCTTAGTGGTAAAGAGTTCAAAGGCAGTGTTGTACAGAGCACTTTTCTTCCTTTTTTTATTTAACTCCAGTTTTCCCATGCCAGTTCCTCCTAAGCTTATGTCCGTCAGACATTCTATAAATAAAAGTTTACTGTCTCTCCCGGCAGCAATAAAAGCCGGTTGTTACAATTACAGCTTCACTATCTGAACTTTTCTTGATAATTATGGTGGTTTATTTCTATTTTAAACAAAAATGACCAAAAGTCAATATCAAAACAGGAAAAGATTTGGGTAAAAAGCAGATATTGACTACTGGTCAGTTTTGTTGTATAACTTTCATAGGCTAAGAGATGACTAACTGATGTCGGGAAAACAGATACGCTGCAGGACAGCGGGAGGAGTTTGCAGACGTCAGATATTTAAGTAAGAATTAAGGAGTTGGCTAACATGAACCGAAATAAAAAGATTCTGAATGTTACAATGGCTGCCGGAATGGCTGCCGTCCTTGGAACTACACCGGTAATTGCTGCAGCACAGGAAGCAGACAATGGAATATCCAAGGAAGAAACCGTATATGTAAACGCCACTGCAGAAGGTGAAATAAAAGACATCACCGTATCTGACTGGCTGAAGAATTCCGGATCAGCAGAGGGAGATATATCCGATGTATCTGACCTGGAAGGAATCAAGAATGTAAAAGGTGATGAAACCTTTACCCAGGATGGCGACAAGGTTACCTGGAATACAGACAGCAGTGATATTTACTATCAGGGAACTTCCAACAAGGAACTTCCGGTAGATATGAAGATCAAATATTATCTGGATGACCAGGAAATTACTCCAGAGGAGCTTGCTGGCAAGAGTGGACATCTTCGTATGGAAGTTTCTTATACAAACAAATCCAAAAAGACAGTAAAAGTTGATAAAAAAGACGTAGAAGTTTATTCTCCGTTTGTTATGGTAACCGGAATGATCCTTTCTTCCGATAATTTTTCCAATGTTACCATTGATAATGGAAAGGTGATTTCCGATGGCGACAAGGAAATGGTTGTAGGAGTTGCAGTTCCAGGTTTAAAGGACAGCCTGGATTTAAGCGGTGACCTTTCCGATAAGATTGATATTCCGGAAGGATTCACAATGGAGGCTGATGTTACAGACTGTACTATGGGAAATACTTTCACTATGGCGGTTACAGACTTGCTCAGCAGTCTGAATCTTGAGGATTCCGATGATTTGGATGAACTTCAGGATTCTCTGGATGAACTGGATGATGCAGCAGTGAAGCTGGTAGATGGATCTAAGGATCTTTTTGATGGAACTAAGAAGCTTTGTGATGGAACGAAAGATCTTTATGATGGAACCGAAGATCTGAAAGACGGAACCAGCCAGCTTTATGATGGAAGTAAAGACCTGGATGACGGAGCCGGCCAGCTTTACGACGGAGCCAAGACTCTTAATACAGGAGCCGGTCAGCTTTATGATGGAACTACTTCCTTATACAGTGGAACAAAGACTCTGTACGATGGAACCAGAACGCTTTATGGCGGAGCCAATACACTGGCTTCCAGCTACAATGAATTTGATGCTGGTGTGGCAAGTGCCAAGACTGGTGCTTCCCAGTTAAACAGCGGTGCAAAAACACTGCAGAGCGGTATTTCCCAGTATACTGCAGGGGTGGATTCACTGGCTTCTGGTGTGAACAGCTACACAGAAGGTGTTGACACTGTAAACAGCAACATGGCAGAGTATAATAAAGGAATGAAATCCCTGACAGATGGTGTGAACAAATATGTGGCTGGTGGAAATCAGCTGGCAGACGGTGTAACCGCTTATGTAAATGGTGCAACTCAGCTGACTGACGGAGTAAGCACTTATGTAAGCGGTGCAAGTGCCCTGGCACAGGGAACCAAGGACTATGTAAGTGGAACATCTGCACTGGTTGAAGGGGTAGGACAGCTGGCACCTGGAATCCAGCAAGCTTCAGAAGGAATCAGCGCTGCTTCTGCAAAACTTACAGAAATTGCCAAGAATGTAGCAGCTGCAAAGCCGGAAACAATGGTGAAGAGCCTGAATCAGTATGCAGATGGAGCTGATTCCCTGGCTGATGGTGTAACGGAATACGTTGGAAAAGTAGGTGAGGCTGCTTCTGGGGCAGCAAGTGTTGCAGAGGGAGCAAAGAGCCTGACTGATGGTACAGCGTCTCTTGTTTCCGGTGCAACTCAGGTAAAAGACGGAATTGGAAAATTAAAAGAAGGAACAAGCTATTCAATCAGTCAGATCGGCGACAGTGCTTCTAAGACAATGAATGATTCAGCAGCAAGTATCCGTGAGGCAGCTGCCCAGATTGAGACTACGGTTACTGCACAGTCCGCAGGGGTATCTACAGATGCTGCAGCTGGTGCAATCAGTGCAACTCAGAGCTCTATGAGCAGTGCAATCGCAACTTTGCAGGGAGCACTTGGAACAGAGGGACTTGACGAAGGAACTGCAGCAGCTATTAATTCTGCAATCGAGCAGTTAAATGCAGGTCTTGGAAATGCTTCTGCCGCCCAGGGTGAGCTGGGTAACATTCAGGCACAGTCACAGGTAGCTGTCCAGGCTGAGACAAACGGAAGCAGTGTTCAGGAATCCTTAAATGCCATTGCGTCCACCCTGGAAGGTGCAGCGGGCAGTATTTCAGAAGCAGCATCAGCGAGCTCCTCAACTTTAGCTGGTGAAGCAGATAAACTGATTGCAGGTGCAGCTGCTGTTGAATCAGGAGCCCAGACCGCAAATGCAGGAGCCGCACAGCTGAGCACAGGTGCTGATTCTCTGAACAGTGGAATGGCACAGCTGAAGGAAGCAGGTGAAGGTCGGTTATCTACAGGAGCATCAAATCTGAAAGCAGCCGGAACGCAGGTAAGAGAGAGTCTGACAGCAGTAAGCAGTCTGGTTGCAGGACTTGGAGATCTTTCTTCCATGACAGATTCTGTGAATCAGTTAGCGGAAGGTGCTAAACAGATTTCAGAAGGAAATGAGAAGCTTCAGGCTGGTTATAAACAGTTACAGGATACCAAGGCTGCTGAGACACTTACAAGCGGAGCAGATCAGCTCCTTAACAGTGAGAAGACTATTACAGATGGAATCAATACCCTTCAGGGCAAGGATAATGCCAACGCAACAGCACTTCTCAATGGCGCAAGTACATTAAAGAGTGCAAAGGAGAGCCTTGATGCAGGTATCAGTTCAATCAGCAAAGCAACCGGCAAGCTGGTAACTGGTGTTGGTCAGATTGCCGCAAATAGTGTGGCACTGAGAAGCGGAGCATCTCAGCTGACAGCAAGCAGTGATACCCTGAACAGTGGAGCATCCCAGCTGACAGCAGGAACCAAGAGCCTTGTAAGCGGAGCAGGTACATTAGCAGCAGCCAGTGGACAGGTAAAATCCGGTATTGCACAGCTAAAGAACGGTGCTGCAGATCTGAGAAGCGGAGCTTCCCAGTTAAGAAGCGGTGCAAACAGTGTTAATAATGGAACTCGTGAATTGAAGAGTGGTACATCTTCTTTAGTAAGCGGAACAAAAGATCTGAAAGACGGAACCAAGACTTTGAAGGATGGAGCTAAGGAGCTGAATGACGGAGCTAAGACTCTGAAAGACGGAACAAGCAGTCTGAAAGACGGAGCTAAGACCCTGGATGATGGAGCAAAAGACCTGAAGGATGGGGCAAAAGATCTGAAAGACGGAGCTAAGGATCTGAAGGATGGAGCAAAAGATCTGAAGGATGGTGAGAAAGAGTTCTACGATGAGGGTATCAAGAAACTGAAAGATACTATGGAAGATGATTTCCAGAGTGTTCTGGATCGTCTGGAAGCACTCCAGTCTGATGATGCTGCTTATACATCCTTCACAGGAAAAGATGCTTCCATGAGTGGCAACGTGAAGTTCATTATTGAAACAGAAGGCTTCGATGATGGCAGTGAAGACTGATCTTAAGCAGGTCAGATATAAATTTCTATAAGGAAACAGAGAAGGGCAGGAGAGTATCCTGCTCTTTTCTATTACGGGATAAACCCTGCAGCCGTTACCGTTCACGGAGTAACAGCACCTTTTGGTTGCACCTGCAAAAAGAGTCTGCTATAATGAAAAACAATTAAGGAAATAAAAGAGTTTATATAAAAATGAACAGAAAAAGGTGATAAAGTGGATATTGCGAAAAAGAAAAAAGCAAGTATCCGGTCAGGAAAGAAAAAGGCAGGTCCTGGCTATAAGACCAAGATCAAAATGAAAAAAGCGAAATCAGATTACTATGATTTTAATCTGGTCGCAGTAATCATATTGATCATGTGCTTTGGTCTGATCATGCTTTACAGTACAAGCTCTTATATGGCTCAGATTAATGAAGGGGACGATATGTTCTATTTCAAAAAACAGGCAATGTACAGTATTGGCTGTCTTGTGCTGGCAATTGTAGAGTCCTATTTCGATTATCATATTCTGGCGAAATTTCCGTTTTTGATCTATGGAGCAGCCGCTTTTCTCATGGTGCTGGTAAAGACTCCCCTGGGAGTCACCTCTCATGGAGCGAGAAGATGGCTGAAGCTAGGGGTACAGTTTCAGCCGGCGGAGATTGCAAAGATTGCAGTGATCATCACATTGTCCTATCTGATCGTCAAGATGGGAAAGAGAGTGGAAACCCTGAAAGCTACTATGGTACTGCTGGGAATGGGCGGCATTCAGGCTCTGTTTGCCTATGTGTTTACAGATAACCTGAGTACTGCTATGATTATTTTTGGGATTACCGTAGGTCTGGTGTTTATTGCACATCCAAAAACAAAACCATTTGTTATCCTTGCAGTTGTTGCAGTTATTCTGGTGGCAATCCTGGTATACAGTCTTTCCCATATGGATCAGAGCTCTAACTTCCGTTTACGTCGTATTCAGGTATGGCTTCATCCGGAGGATTATGCAAGCGGAGATGGCTATCAGACCCTGCAGGCTTTGTATGCAATTGGTTCAGGAGGTTTCTTTGGCAGAGGTCTTGGAAACAGTATTCAGAAGCTTGGAAGTGTGCCTGAGGCACAGAATGACATGATATTTTCTATTATTTGTGAAGAACTTGGGATTTTTGGCGCAATCATGGTTTTGGCGTTGTTTGGTTATCTGCTGTACAGATTATTTTTTATTGCACAGAATGCACCGGATATGTTTGGCTCCCTGCTTGTGAGCGGTGTTTTTGTACATATCGCTTTGCAGGTTATTATGAACGTGGCCGTTGTACTGAACATCATGCCAAACACAGGTGTCACATTGCCATTTATCAGCTATGGAGGTACCTCCATTTTGTTCCTGATGGCAGAGATGGGACTGGCCTTAAGTGTGGCCAGACAGATTAAATTCCAGGAGCCGGAATTTATCCTATAATTCTCTTGACAAATGAGCCAGCAGATTATATACTTTCCGCAGTGTATGACATACGGCTGATGGAAGCCGGTTTTCGAGATATTTATTAAAGGAGAATGAGCAATGTTAGAAAAGATGAGTGAAATGATCGCAGAGCAGCTTAACTGCGACGCAGAGACAATTACAGCAGATACTTCTTTCAAGGATGACCTGGGAGCAGATTCCCTTGACCTCTTCGAGCTTGTTATGGCTCTGGAAGATGAGTACAACATCGAGATTCCGGCAGAAGAGCTTACAGAGCTGAACACAGTTGGTGATGTAATCGACTATCTGAGAGATAAAGGAATCGATGCTTAATTTTTTTCGCAGATGATGATCTCCCGCTACTGTTCACTGGTAATATTCTGCGAGGTGTTTCTGTGAACAAAGTTCACAGAAAACCCGAGAATTTCAGCGCGAAATCATGCGAATGCATGATTTCTGTGCATCGCGAAGCGCGTTACGGTGAACGGAGTGAACGTAACGATCTCCCTGAGGCTGGGCTTCAGGGGGATTTTTTCTATAGACATTTTGAATGGATTAGGTATATAATGTGAAAAGGCAGCTGCCACCACGGAATGGCAGCAGAAGATAAGAAAGAATAAACAGGGAGAATAGAGAAGACATGACTAAGATCAGAACCAGATTTGCACCAAGCCCTACTGGCAGAATGCATGTTGGAAATTTACGTACTGCGTTATACGCATATCTTATTACAAAGCATGAAGGCGGAGATTTTATTCTCCGTATTGAGGATACAGACCAGGAGCGCTATGTAGAGGGCGCTGTAGATATTATTTATCGTACTATGGAGAAGACTGGTCTTATTCATGACGAAGGTCCGGATAAGGACGGTGGATATGGCCCATATGTACAGAGCGAGCGCCAGGCACAGGGGATTTATATGAAATATGCCAGACAGCTTGTAGACCAGGGCGACGCATACTACTGTTTCTGCCAGAAGGAAGAATTAGAGAGCATGAAGCGCGTGGTAGCAGGCAAGGAGATTTCCATTTATGACAAACGCTGCCTGAAGCTTTCCAAGGAAGAAGTTCAGCGCCGTCTGGATGCCGGAGAGCCACATGTAATTCGTTTTAACATGCCTACAGAGGGAACTACCACTTTCCATGATGTAATTTACGGAGATATTACAGTAAACAATGAGGAACTTGAGGATCTGATCCTGATCAAATCTGACGGATATCCGACTTATAATTTTGCTAACGTTGTAGACGATCATCTTATGGGAATCACACATGTAGTACGAGGCAATGAATATCTTTCCTCTTCCCCGAAATATAACCGTATCTATGAGGCATTTGGCTGGGATATTCCGGTTTATGTACATTGTCCGCTGATCACGGATGAAACTCACGCCAAATTGTCCAAACGTTCCGGACATTCCTCCTATGAGGATCTTCTGGATCAGGGATTTGTTTCCGAGGCAATTGTAAACTATGTTGCACTTCTGGGATGGAGTCCGGCAGATAATAACGAGATCTTCAGCCTCAGGGAACTGGTTGAAAAATTTGATTATCATCACATTAATAAATCTCCGGCTGTATTTGATATCAACAAGCTTCGCTGGATGAATGGCGAGTATATTAAGAAAATGGATCCGGAAGTATTTTATGAGAGAGCACTTCCATACATGAAGGAAGTTCTGAAGGGAGACTTTAACTTTAAGAAAATTGCAGGAATGGTTCAGACCAGAATCGAAACTTTCCCTGACATTCCGGCATTGATCGATTTCTTCCAGGAAGTTCCGGAGTATGATGCATCTATGTATTGCCATAAGAAAATGAAAACAAACGAAGAGACTTCTCTTACAGTTCTGAAAGAAGTTCTTCCGCTTCTGGAGGCTCAGGAGGATTACACCAATGATCCGCTGTTCGCTTCCTTAAGTGAATTTGTCAAGGAGAAAGGTTACAAGAACGGCTATGTAATGTGGCCTCTTCGTACAGCTGTTTCAGGTAAGCAGATGACACCGGCAGGCGCTACCGAGATCATGGAGATCATTGGCAAGGAAGAGACACTGAAACGTGTACATGCAGCA
>ENA-OROX01002665-OROX01002665.1-human-gut-metagenome-genome-assembly--contig:-NODE-2665-length-11900-cov-7.901731_pt1 | contig 11900 bp, 10 predicted proteins | sample MGYA00242133_ERZ509058 | MGnify/ENA primary metagenome ERZ509058 (study PRJEB26280, sample SAMEA2338751) | human gut metagenome | biome: human gut; feature: human-associated habitat; material: faeces...
GATCATACTCAAACAAGTTCTTCTGCTCGCCTTGAGCTTCTTTGATGGCAATAGCTTCTTTCAGCTTGGTTTTAAATACTTTAGTATGAAGCTGTTTGCTTGTTTGCTCTAGCATTGCGGTTATTGCTTGTGTGAACTTGGTTCGTGGATCATACCGGCCTATCAGTATTCCTAATACATTCAGATTAGGATTAGAGCGCTGCTTGATTGCGTTGATGGTGTTTGATAGATTGCCTAATCCCTTCAGACTATAAACATCCGCCTGAGTGGGTATTAAAACATAATCAGAAGCTGTTAGTGCATTGAGTAAAGCCATGCTGATTGCCGGTGGGGTATCAATGATAATGTAGTCGTATTCCTGTTTAACATCCCTCAGAGCGTCTGAGAGGTTATATTGAGCGTCTATAATTTGGCGCTTGGTTAATTGGATGTCCAGAGTAGCTAGATTAGCGCTAGCGGGTAGCAAGTCGATATGAGTAAGCATATCAGTTGGTACGTTTACTATTGCTTCTCGTATGTCTACATCACCAAGTATTACTTCTAGGGATGTCTTTAAAGGGTTGTATTGAGCTAACGTTGAATAGGAAGCGTCTGCTTGGCTATCCAGGTCAATTAGCAGCACTTTAAAGCCTCTGAGAGCTAGTCCATAGCTAATAATTAGTGATGTGGTGGTTTTACCAGTACCGCCTTTTTGGTTAGTTACCGTTATTATTTTGCTCATATTAAACCTCCTAGCTCCCAAAGATAGCGTTGTCTACTCTCTGAGAGCTTTTATTTTTAGCTGCTTGCAAATGGTGAGCATATATTTCAGTTGTTTGAAGGTTGACGTGCCGTAATAGTTGCTGAGTTTCTTCCAGAGTTGCCCCATTCAATAGATTTAAGGTTGCTGCGGTGTGCCTGGTACTATGAGCCGTTAAGCGAGGGCTATTATATCCGGCCTGAATGAAGCTCTGTTTAACGATTCCGCTAATACTTCTGGTTGTCATACGTTGCCCGGCGTTTTGGTGTGATGTGGAAGCAAAGAGAGGCGCTGTTCCATCTGATACATCCCTAGCCTGTAAATAGGCCCGGATTGCTTGCTCTACATGCTGCGGCATTCTTACAATAGCGTCTTTTTCAATATGGCCTTTACCTTGAACGTACAAAACAGTGCTATCACCTTCTGTTCTGATATCCTCAATATTGGCCCGGCTAACTTCTATAGTTCGTAATCCCATTGTTAGCATGAGTGCCAACATTGCATAGTTGCGTTTGCCTTTAATAGTCTGGTCCTCATTAAGCAGCTCTAACACGTGCCGGGCTTGACCGCTTGTGAGATAGTCTTTCTTGTGTTCTGTACTGATTTTAGCGCCCTTTACGTGTTTAGCGATATCAGGATAGAGGCCTTCTTCCTCAGTCCATCTGAAAAACTGTTTTACCGCTATGATGTAATTTTGAATTGTAGTAGGCTTCTTACCGTCTTCAGCCAATTGTTGCCTGTATTGGCGTACTGTTTCCGGCGTGGGGTTTTGAATCTGTTCTTCGTATAGGTATTTAAACCATTGTCTGAGGGATGTTGTATAGGTCCTAACAGTATTTGGCGTTGCGTCAATGAAGGTAATAAACCTAGCTAGTAAGTTTTCTTGATCGTTATTGATAATGCTTAATGCTTGCTGCTGATCAGCAATTAAAGCTCCATTCATGATCATAACCTCCTGTTTTAACTTCTGCTAATATTTGAAAATATTCTAACATACGTATATACGGATATCCACATATACACATAAACGGATATACGACTATACACATATACGGGTATACGTATAGCCCCCATAAAGCAAAGTTTAATAACTGATTGCTTCCAGTAAGTGAGTTAATGTGCTGATTGCTCTTAAATTAGCAACATAGCGGGGGTAAATAAAAAAACGCCCTCAGATCTTCTCTGAGAGCGTCTTTAATTCAGTTTTTAATAGGCAATTATACAGGCCTTAAAAAGGCTATATGGGGATGTCATGGCTTATTTTTCGTGATGAAGGCTACTATCATACACTAAAGTTCCATCATCTAAGACTTCATCCCATTCCACACTAACCGGCTTGGATTTTTCCGATTTGATTAATTGGCCGTCTTCATCCGCTACTGGTGCATAGCCATGTTTTCGGATGTTCAGTAATTTATTAACTTCAACATCATCAACATCATTACCAGTTGCCATATAGAAATTATATTTAGGGTAGTAATCGTAATTCAGGATATCTCCAGTTGCACCATTCCGGTTTTTAAGAATAATCGCTTCAATTTCTCTAGGATCTTGCTTTCTAGCAGCTTCAAAATTAAAGTTTTGATCTTCTCTTAACCCTTTGAATTGTAGGCCTATCAATACGTCTGAACTATATTCAATTTCTCCTGATTCTTTGAACGATACCATAGAAGCTGTATTTTTGTAGTTCTCTCGATTAAATGAACTAATTAGAATCACTGGTATATGAAAGCGTGTTGCTAACTTCTTCAACCCGTTTACTGAAGTAGTTACATTAGCTTTATCCGTTGCCCTATCATCAGCTGCGGCCATAATCTGAAGATAGTCAACAAACACAACTGGTTTTTTACCGGTTGAGCTAACATAAGATTCAACGCTCTTTGAAATGTCATAAACATTCGGCCGGTCCTCTGATCCATCATGGAAGATAATGTTGTGATAAAAACTCCCATAGTGATCGAGAGCCTCTTTAACATTAGCATATTGGTCCTTGTTAAAACGCTCTTTCCATTTCCCGTTAAGTATGCTGCGGGCACTCTGAGCAAGAGTTTCATTCTTTCTAGTAACGGCTCCATAGAAAGTTAAACGGCTAATACTTTTAGCGGTCATTTCATATTGGCCCATTTCAAGAGCGAAATACAATACTGATCTATTGGCGTACTCAGCAATATTATCAGCAATCTGAAGAGCGAAAGTAGTTTTGCCTAGCGAGGAGAGCGCTCCAATTACATATAAGCCCTCTCGCAATCCACCATCAAACACCTTATCGAGGTTCTCAAAGCCTGTAGGGATGGCCTGGATGTTCTCCTGGTCTTTGATGAAGTCTAGGAAGCCTTGTAGCCGGTCTTGAGGGTCCTTCATCACTCTTTGAACGTCTTGGCTGAAAATGGCTCCATTAGCTACCAGAGCTTCATTAGGATCCTTATGGTTTCGTACAATATCAACCTCATAGCATAGTGTATTCCCTTGTTTTAGCTTAGTGAATAAGCGTTTGGAGGCTCGCTTGCCGGTCTTATCATTGTCCAGAGCCAATAAAATGATAGGGTGATACTCTTTGACTTCATCCCCATCTGTTCTAGCTAATTGCTGTTTAATCTTGGTGATTTCTCTAGTTAGAAGGTCTGCGTTTTGTACGCTCCCTAGAGCTACGGCTTGGCCGCCTGCTTCCATCACTGAGAGAGCGTCAAATTCTCCCTCAACAATAAAGATGGGCTTGTCCGGGCTTACATTTTCAGGCTGAAGCGCTTCTGCGTTAAATAGATGTGCCTCGCCTTCTTTCTGCTTAACATAAGGCAATTCGCTTTCGGGGATGTCTTCCCGGATGTCCCGTGCTAGATAGCTATCTGGACCTGTAGGAATAATGATACGAGGTGATAATGAAGTCTTAATACCTTTACGCAATAGCACTGTTTGACTTCTCCAGGCCGGATTATAGCCTATATGAAATTGTTTAATCAGCTTGTCGCTCGTTATGCTGCGTTTAGCTAGATATTCTAGTCCGGCCTGATCAGCCTCATATAATTTCTGTTCACTGAAGGTAATCACTTCAGCATTCTTCTTCTTCAATTGCTCTTCAATCTGAGCTTCCCTCGCTGCTTGTTGATAGTTATTGATGTTAGTAGCTTTTCGCTGCGGCTGAGAGCTAGTCTCTGAAGGCTGATTTGTTGGTTTCTTGTTATTTTGACCATGCAATGTGTAGTTTGTCCCCATAATTTCGTTTGTCCTCTGGAATACATCCCTGAAGTTGTAATCTAGCTCTCCATCAACATTCGGTAAAACTCCAAATTCGTTCATTGCTACCAGATCAAAAATATCCCATGATATGCTACCCTGACAACATGCAAAACAATGTACTTTAGGGAATCCGCTTTTATTGTGGATCCCCGCTGAAGGATTCTGATCATCATGAGCCGGATTAGGGCACCTAAAATTTTTCCCATTCCAGACAATACCTAATTGATTGAGATAATCTGGAAGCATTTCTCTTAATGCTGCTTTACCGTCATTCATTATTTAGCCTCCAATGCGTTGAGGTTTCGCTTGTACTCATTCATATTCTCTACATAGCATTTGCTAGCCTCTACTTCTTCAAACTTATAACTATCTGGATCCTGTAGAATAGCTCGGCTAATCTGATCAAGTATTTCTAGCATGATATCCTTCAGCTGATTCATTTCATCTAGCAGCTTGTTATAAGTCGTTACGATTCGTACGTTCTCATCCAATAGATAGGGCACATCTTTTTTGAAGATCCCCATATCGTCTAATATGGTCTTCTTTAGCAATGGGATATGAATTAAACTATCATTCAATTCTGCTTCATTTTTCTCCAAAACTTTGTTGATGGCTTTCAAACTGTTCTGATACGACCAAATACGATTTTCGATATCTAACACTTGCTGAAATTTTTCTTGCACCTGTTCAGGATCCATTTTTGGTTTCTCCTCCCTGTAAAAAATCCACCGGCGGGATGTTTGTATTGTATCAGAGGGGGCTTTGGCGTAAGCCAAAAAGCCCTCTCCTTTAAGAGTATTAAGAGTATTAGGAAAAATCGGCGCTGAAACTCCTTGTCGCTGTAAGGCTCAATTTTTTTCTGCTGTGTTTGCGTTCCAGTTTGCTGTGGTTGCGTTCCAGTTTGCTGTGGTTGCGTTCCAGTTTTTTAGTATTTCCCATATTTCCCAACATACGGATATACGGTTATACGTATATAGATTTTTGCTGAGAGTTTTCGAGATTTCTCGATAACTTAAATCTGTTATGTAGGTTAAAAAAGTTTGAAAAACGAATTTAAAATAAGTTCAGGACCGGCACCGCTCCTATAGGGATAAGGGAGAAGAAAATTGATAATGTGGGGGGATGTCAATTTAGGATTTTATTCCCATATTTTCCAATATTTTTGCTTCTCGTATATGTGTTTGAGGTTATTTGAGGTTAACATTAGTTAACATTTCAGAAGCAAAAATTGATGGAACTTGCTGCGTGTAAAAGTCGATTGCCGTTCATCCCTTACTGTACAAATAACCCCCGTCAAAATAAGGCGGGGGCTTTTTACAATCTGCCATCTTTTAATCAAAATAGGATTCTAGGGTGTCTCGAACTTGCCCAAATCCTTTATGAATCCTGTTAAAGTAACGGTCATTGTAATCCATTGCCTGAACTCCAATAAAGGTGTCAAGCGACTGCTCAGTTGGAAATTCTGTTTTAGGCTTGGTTTTCCGCTTAAGCCTGTTGTTAAAGGATTCAATCATGTTAGTTGAGTAAATTGAAGCTCTAATAGCTGGCGGATAGTTGTAAAAGGTTAACAGATCAGGCTCAACCTGTCTAAGATCTCTAACTACGTTTTTGTAGGCTTTTTCCCAGTTTTGATAGAATTCATGCAGCACCTGTACAGCCATTTCTTTGTTTGACTGAGTATGAATCTGCTTGAATTCATTCATGATCGTTTCGCGATCATCTACGCGTACTTTAGCGCAAATATTGCGCATGACATGAACTAGACAGCGTTGAAAATGAGCTTTCGGATAAGTCTGCTCCAGCACTGTCTTCATGCCCACAACGCCATCTGAAAGAAAGAGCTCAACCTGTTCTAGACCGCAAGACTTCATGTCTTGAAGCATTTCCGTCCAATTCTCGACGTTTTCGCTGGGAGCAATGCGGTAATCGATGACTTCCTTGTGACCATTAGGCTTGATGCCAATGGCAATATAAACTGCTTCACGATCAAAGGTTATGCGACGCAAAGGAATGTAGGTAGCGTCCAAATAAACGCAGAAGAACTTGTCACTGAGTTTGCGCTGATGATAGGCCTCGACTTTTGGAATCATCTGCTTGGAGATGTTAGATACCTGAGCTGGGCTGTAATGACTGCCATACATCTTTTCAATCAAGTCGGCTATTTTTCTGGTGGTTATGCCTTTAGAGTAAAGCTTGATGATCATATTTTCCAACACATCTGTATGCTGCTTGTAGTCAGGCAGCGTGTGCTTCTGTTTTTAAGTTCGCCCCATGTAAGCATTTACAAATGATACGTACTTTTAAGTTGTATTTCTCTTAAGGGGGGTAAACTTAAGGTGGCAAATGATTTAACTAGTGTTGAAAGTGTGCAGATCATGAAAGACGCTATGAATGAGATGAAGGCTATCTCCCCTGTTTTTTCACCTACTAAAAAGCAAACAGTCGGAAACAAGCCACATATTTTAAGTTTAGTTTTAGGAACTATCTTTGTTGTTTTTCTAGCATTATTTGTAACTGGATTTGGCTATCAACCTTGGTGGGTCTTCGCCATCGTCTTGATTTTAGGACTCGGCATTACCTTTCCAGCATGTTTTAACCAATACTGGTCAGTCGATAAAAAACAAATAACGATCACTTCATACAGCAATAACGATTTTAAAAAGTTAGCCCAATTATTCAATTTGACCAGTAAAGATCAAACAATAATCAATCTCTCTAACGTTCAAGAAGCCGCTATTGTTTATCGTAAAATTGTCCGTCTAAGTTCCTTCAACTTCAATCCTGATCACCTTTTACTTGGGATAACTTTAACCCAGCATATGATGCGCGTGAACTTTCCTTATTTAAAGCTGGTAAAACCAGTGATCCTAACGTTAAAAAATATCAAAAGCTTTTGAAAGAAGCTAATCGCCTTATCTTCCCAGTTTGGTGGAATGATACTTCTGCAATTATTAAGGGCTTCATCGATAAAGTTATGAAAAAACAATTTGCATATAATGTTGGTGCTACTGGTGTCATTGGGCATTTAAAGAATATTCAGCGTGTTGAAGTGATGACGACCTCTACCTCACCCACCTGGTATTTGAAAATGTTCTGCGGTAGTGCCATTAAAAGTGTTTTCATCAATTCAACCTTGAAACAATTAGGGATGAAACATATCAAATGGTTAAGCTTTGGCAATATTGATAAAAGTTCTGCTCAAAGAAGAAAACAATATTTAGAATCATTAGTCCAAAAGATCTGAACAAAAGCACGTTACTAACTAACCAGTAACGTGCTTCTTTCTATTCTGCTATATCCAATCTCACTCTGTGATCCGTCACCTGCTCAATGAAGTATTCGTCATGTTCAATCAACAGCATGGCAGGTTTGACCTTTTTCAATAATTCAATCAGTTGATCTTGATTGAAAACGTCTAGATAATTTGCTGGTTCATCCCATAAATACAAGTCGGCTGGTTCAACTAGAGATTTAGCCAGTGCTACTCGTTTTTGCTGTCCCATACTCATCTCCTCAATCGGTGTCACAAAACCTGCTCGTGGAAAGCCCATCTTTTTCAAATTATTGAGTAATTTCTCATAAGAAATTTTATGTTCATATGCAAAATTGTGTAAAGTGCCATGATATTCTGTAAAATTTTGTGGCAAATATGAAATCGATAAACCATTTGCTAGTTCATACTTACCTTGATAAGTGACTGAAAATGTTTTATTTAACAACATTTTCAAGAAAGTCGATTTGCCAGAACCGTTCTTTCCTTCAAGAGAAACAATACCGTGATTTTTAACCACTAAATTTAGATCTTTAAATAGAGTTATATTTTCTATTTGCAAATCAAGATGTTGCGCTTCAAGTAAAGTCGAATGGTAATTAGGTTGAAAATTCATTGTCAGTTCTGGAATGTCTTCAATGTTAGTCATCAAGCCTTGTTTTGCTTGAATATCATCGTTCATTCTTCGTTCAACATTTTTGGATCGCTGCATTACTTTAGCAGCTTTATGACTGTAAAAGCCCTTATTAATATTCGCATGAATTTCATTAGAGTGAGCCTTTGCGTTCTTTTGATTTTCAGATTTACTTGAATATCCCTTTAGACGTAAACGACTCTCATTCAATGTACGAATCTCGCCTTTCAGCTTCTGATTCTTCTCGCGGTTAAACTCATCCCTCTTCTGCTTCGTATCTTCATACGCAGCAAAGTTTCCTTGATACAAATGAATCTCCATATTTTCAATCGCCAAAATATGATCGGTTACTTGATTCAAAAAATCACGATCGTGACTAACCACGATATAGCCCTTTTCATGCTTACCTAGATAATTGCTGATCTCTTTTCTACTGTCTTCATCTAAATGATTTGTAGGTTCATCAATTAAAGCAAAAGAATCTTTATCCGTAAAAGATAAAGCCAGTAAAACTTTAGTTTGCTCACCACCACTTAAAGTATTAAACGGCTGCCATAATAAGTTTGGGTTGACATTCATTAAATTCAACTCACGTTCTAATTCCCACTCTTCGAAAGCGACCTGCTTCTGTAACTCATATAAGGTAATATTCTTTTGATCCTCAACTTTAATTGGATAATATGAAAAACTTAGCCGAGTTTGAATCTCGCCTAGACCATGTAATTTTCTACGCAGTAAGTTCAAAAATGTTGTCTTACCACGTCCATTTCTGCCCACAAGTCCTAGTTTCCAAGTACTATCTAAGTTTAAGTTCAATTTATTAAAAATATTTTCACTGCTGTCATCATATCTAAAAGATAAATTTGAAATTCTAATGTTGCTCATAAAATCACCTCGTAAAAAAGAGCCTACACTTCCGACAAGTGCAGACTCTCCTTCAGTATTTTACGCATAGAAAAAGAAGGTATCGCCTATCCTTAATCTTGTCAAAAGTGCATAGTCTCTCCGTCATAAATCTGGAATAATTATTCAACTATGCTTGAATTTGCAAGATTAAAGACGCAATGGCGACCCTTCTTTCCATAAAATGAATTTCAATTGATAAAACTAAAATAACATGAAAATATTAGATTGGCAAGTTGTTTTAGATACTTTGATACTATTTATCCTTCTATCTTTTTACAATCTGCCATCAATAAAAATTGCTGAATTGTGTAGTTTTGTGTGTAACAAATAGCATTACATGCTGTAACTAATACGTAACTACAACGTGTTAATAGCTCATACAAGCGAGGAAATTCATACTACCTTCAGGATCCCCGCTACTAGCGGGCCGCCGCTTTGCCGGTGGTAGATCTCCCTTATGCTCTTTGTCTTTTATAGGACTACTTTTATTACCGTCTAACAAAAAATGCTCCTCCACGTCTGGAGAAGCTATCCGGATAGGTTTTAATTGTTCTGAAGAAGTTTCTTTTTTTCTTGCTCTTTTCGTTTTCGCTTTGCTGCTTTTTGATACTCAGCACGTTGATTAACGATTTCTATAATCTTGTTTCTAGGATAATCAAACCAGATGTCAACCACTATATATAATTCTTTGAACTCGTTATAGCTAATGCTGCTCAGATAATCATCACTAACTTTTAGTCCATCCCTAGTTTCAAAGTGGTAATTGATTACTTTGCTTTCTTGAAGTAGATCTGCTTCTCTAAAGAATGGCTCAATAATTCTTCTGGTATATGCTCTATCTTCCTTTTTTACATCTTCAGCTGTAGGAAGAGTGCCATTACAATATTTTAAAATGGTTTCAACTCTAGCTCGGTTTTCTCTAGTAGGATTCCCCATATTAACTCGTTTATTGTAAGCAAGGTAGCTAATGATGTTGTATTCTGTACCATGCTTTTTAGGATCAATCTTCCACATTTCTTTAGGATAGGGAGTAACGTACGAATCGTTCAGGATCATTCTATAGGTGGGAGCTAGTGCAATTACTACAATAGCATTTGCTCCTCTTCCCATGATATGAAGCTCAGGAAAGAGAATAATATCTGAGAAGCCATCTTCCTTGCCTTGATAGTTGAAGTGCCTATAAGTAAAAGAAGCGGTTTTCAGTATTGAATAGTTTCTTTTTAATGATTTTCTTGCGCTAGCAATACTAGCTGCTCCCTTATCTTCAGCATATTGTTTTAAAGAGAACGTAACACTTTCGGCTTTTTCGTGGTTAGGCTGATTAATGAAAGCCGTGTTGATGTAATCAAATAACTGAGCTTGTGCTACTCCCATTTGACCTTTAATAGTAGCTGATACAGCATTGAATGATACTGAAGTCGTTCCAAAGGCTTTTTCTTTAGTAGTAGTTGCTCTAGTGTTCAGCCTAGCAAGGTCTTTGGTTAGCGGGTGTGATACGCCCATATCATATTTAGGTATAGCGTCTTCAAAAGGCGCTGCTTGTTTTTTCATTTAAATACCTCTTAATTTAAACTAATTATTTCTAACCGTGAACAGATTTCTTCCCTACTAAGCATACAATTTTATATGCTTACGTTCATTCAATCATAATACTTTAAATGATTCCTTTTCTTTCATAAAATCATTTATTGATCATCAGTTAAATAGTTTCAACCCTTGATATACCTAGAGATATCAGTGTTTTAGCTTACAGTAAAAAATTTTTTACAGCACAATTTAGTGTGCTTCATTTTTCATATTTTTGTAATGGTATTAATGATTCGGTTCATCCCGGTACCATAACTTGCTCCGGCCCAAAGTATGTTGATCATTTTGGCTAGTGGAATTTTCTGGATATCATCTTTAGGAACAAGCGGCACTAGATATCCGACCTCGCTTAGGATTCCTAGCTGTTTGCTGCTTTCGGTTGCCAATTGATTGTATCTGGTTACCAGATCATCCGTTTCCTTGATGTATGGAATTTCTATAGCGTCTTTGATTCGATTTTCGCCGGTCATTTTCGCAATAGCTTCTAATGTCTTTCTCCAGATAGCGCTCAGCACAAAAAAGTTATAGATGTCATAACGAGAATCACCTTCAATTAGGTTAGGCTTAGCTTTAGCAATCTTTTCACCTAATTTGATATCTTTATTGTTCCACGTATCCGGATGTGCTGCTTGAAACATCTTCAGCATTTCAATTTTAGTAATCTGAGCTTCTAAGGTGTTAGAAGCAGCGCTTGTTGCGTATTGTAGTACAGTTGCTAGGTCCTCAACAAAAAACTGTATATGTTTATAGGTGCTGTAGTTGATATCATCATCCGGTATTTTTTGGAAGTATCTGGATTCATCATCAGATTTAATCAAAGGCCCATTATCGAATAATTCAGACAATCTACTGTAGATAACTACTCCTCCTAATTTAGCGCTAGTCCACTTCCTTTTACGGTTGCATTCCGCTATATACTCTTCTCTGGTAGGTAGCTTGACGTCTTTCGTTTTTTTGATGGTCTTCATTAGTCAGTACACTCTCTTTAATTCTCTTGCATATGGATTTATATAGGGACCCAAAACATCCCTCATGATCTTTTTTAACTTCCGCTAATGTTTATTTGTTGAAGTTAGCTATCTTACTTCATGATATCCATCATCAGTTTGATCTTATGGGTAGTTTCGGCGTCTTGTTGGTTAAGGTAACTATCAACTAATTCATTAATTATTGAATTAACTGAAGTATTTTGCAATTGAGCTAGGGCTTTTAACTTTGCCTTGCTTGTTGGTGTAAGCAGCACTTCTAAGCGACTAGAACGGCTCTCAGCCTTCTTTTTAGCCTTCTTCCCTTTAGGAGCGGTGGTTGGTTGTTCCTCAGAGTGCTTCTGAGTGCTGCTTTGTGGGGATGTCATATCATCTAGCATAGTAGCAGCCGGGTTAATCATATTGCTGAAGTCTTTTTTAGTCATTTGCCATGTCCTCCATTAGCTCATTAATAAATTCTGTAGCATTTTTAGCAGCCTTTGAGCGGGGATCATACTCAAACAAGTTCTTCTGCTCGCCTTGAGCTTCTTTGATGGCAATAGC
>ENA-OROX01002672-OROX01002672.1-human-gut-metagenome-genome-assembly--contig:-NODE-2672-length-11878-cov-6.067834_pt1 | contig 11878 bp, 3 predicted proteins | sample MGYA00242133_ERZ509058 | MGnify/ENA primary metagenome ERZ509058 (study PRJEB26280, sample SAMEA2338751) | human gut metagenome | biome: human gut; feature: human-associated habitat; material: faeces...
CAACTGGACATGAGGTGCTCCATGGGCGATGTGGGGCAAGGTTGGGATAACGCGCCCGGAGACTCAATTTGGAGTTCCCTCAAACGTGAAACACTCATCGGTCGCAACCGTTTCGACAGTTATGAGCAGGCTGTTGTTACGGTTACTCGTTGGATAGAAACCTACAACACGATTCGTCCCTATTCGACGATCGATATGTTGGCACCTATCAACTATGAAAAGCAGTTACTCGGGGCTTCCTGAGGGACTGCCCATAATGCTTGACAATCAGATCCAAATTTCGCGCCCCACCCCAGAGCTTAAGAACTACTTTTCTGATTTCAGGACTGTAACGTTTCGGCATTCTGAAACCTCCTTTTGATACATGGCTTATAGCCGTATTCGTTTTGAGATTCAAAATTCCGCAACGATGACCTCAGTTCATTGTACTTGCGAGTATTAGCACAGTGCTTGAAATTTGAAAGATAGAAGGCTAAAAGCGTCTTTTTTACAGGGAAAGCAAGAGCAATTTCAGAGTGCTGATTTTTCATTCTGTAAAAAAGTAAGACTCCTTCTGGTGGGTTCTATTACTTGACGTGAAAGGTGAGATATTACTAATCTGGCCACAGACTTTGAATCAAGTAAGCAGTGCAAGAAGTGAACTTCTGATGGGTGATTTAGATCTAGAGCTGTGGGGGTCGATTTGCGGTTTCAGAACTCAAACAAGTACGGTCTCTGGTGGTTGCCTGTTTGATCGAGTTGCGCAAATTTTTTCGGAATGATTGTAATGCTATCCCATCGTCTCTCTTAAGAGGAGGCTTGGTCAGTTTCACTACGCAGACACATGTTGCGCGCAAAGTACGACGATGTTGTTAGCCTTGTTTTTCTGTTTGATGGTAGTTTATTAGAAGTGCGCTTTCAGTTATTTGACGATCTGTTGATAAGATGTGGTTCTTTAAACGTAAATAGCTTTTGTTTGATTTTTTCAATGAAAATCATCCGTGATCGTTGAATTTGACGAAGTGAATGTGTCTGAATTTTCTATTGATATTTAAATCCATGTATATATTAAAGGTTGTTATATGAATAAAATCTACAAAAGTATTTGGAATCGAGTGACTAGAACATTTACGGCGGTTTCAGAGATTCAGCAAGTTAAGGGAAAGAAAGCAAAGTCTGTGCTGATTGCGGCTGCTTTAGGTATTTTGACAAATGGAGCATTTGCGGCGGACAACTTCGGTGTTGCAGGGGTTGTGATTGGTGACAATCAGACTGCAAAATATGATAATTCAATAGGTATTTATATCAATGATGGGCTTAATTTTCAATTTAAGCCATCGGGTGAAGCTAATATATACCTTACTGATTCTAGGTTGAAAGATTCGAATGGATCGTTGTTGCTGGCACAGTCAGGTGGTAGTGAGCAAGTTTTGTTAAATGTTGGGAGTTTGTTTTGGGGTAATGGCGCTAATGCATTTAATTCTGGAATAGAAGGTAGTGCTAGCTCCGTATATAAGCAAAATATTATTCAGGATGAAATTACGTCTAAGGCTTCTTATGTCTTGGGAGAAGGTGCATATGATATTGTCATGGCAAACCTAGAGAAGCTTGGGGCTGAAGCTGTTCCCCGAGAGGATGGTATTGTCGATATTTTGTATGACGGGAAGCAATATTCGACAACGGGAATACACGTTGATGGGGGGGTATTGGGGCCCTGCCGGATACTTTTCGACGCTTTCCTTATTGGTTGCAATGGAGGTGGAAAACGGAAAAAGTCTGACGATCACTGCTGGTGATGGCCAGACTTCAAATTGGTACACGAAAGTACATGGAGATGAATCAACTTCCTTGTATTATGTTGGTAGTGATTCAGATAGTACGGTTCTTAACATTGACTCTCTTGTTACGGCCGGTACCGCTTTTGAAGGAAATTCTTTATTTACTACAGATTTTAAGGGAAAGGTATACTTTCAAAATATAACAGCAAATTTAAAAGCTGCAGATGCATTGGGTAATGCCTCCTTGTTAAAGACGGAAGATTCAGTTTTGAATCTTTATAATGATATTTCCGTTGGTAGTCTGCAGGTTGTTGGTTCAAGAATTGAATTCGTAGACAGTGCAGCGAGAGAAATTAAAGTTTCAGATGATGCGTCAATAGATGAAAATTCAAAGATCGCTGGTGATTCTAAAGTTATCTCGGTTGGAGGCGACTTATTTGTTGAAAGTGATAACTCGGAATTTACCAATAGTGCTGTGTCTGCAACCAATATTGAAGTAAAATTGGTTGATGCATTTGGTGAAGGGACAAGTTCTAAAGCGACCAATCAATATGTATTTGATGGAGCAAAAGGAATACAAAAAAATGCCATTGAGGCGAATAGTATTGTCCTGGAAGAGGGTGCAGATATTATCTATGATGCTCACTCTACTATAAAAACGAGTACAACAATACTTAGTAATGCTTCGCGATTGAAAGTAGAAAATCAATCGCAACTTGGCTCGAGTGTTGCTTTTGACCGACAAACAGGTAAGAGCAGATCTCAGCTGGTTCTGGTGAGCAGTGGAGATTTGAGTGTCGGTTCTTCGGAAAATCTAACATTCAGCGGAGATGGATTAACCATTTTACGTGCAAGCTCACAGAGTAATAAGATTAACATCTCGGAGAATGTTAATTTCTCCCAATATTCTGGGTGGGTTAGAGTAGAGAGTGGAAACTTTGCTTTAACAGAAGAGATAGCTCAGCAATTTAACGCAAATGATGCAGATTCAAAAACTACTGGGTTGAGTATTGGTGAGAATGGTATTGTTAGTGTGACTGGCGATAAGTCCATAGCTCTTGATAGGCTTGGTTGGGTTAGTGTATCTAATAAAGACTCCGTTGGTATTTTGGATCTGAGTGATTTTGTTTTTTCTGATAGAAATACAGCCGCTCTTACCGTTGAAGATGTTTCTGTTACGGATGGTGTTATCCGAGTCGATTCAAATGAAGTTCTTGATGAGCTTGCGACAGATCAGGCGGAAGGCTCAGTATTTTCTTTGGATGATGGCAAAGTTGGTCAACTCCTCGTCGAGACAAGCTTAACATCAGAAGCTGCAGGCTTAATTGAATTGCGCGATAAAGACGGCTCAAAAATCACTAGTGAGAAGACGGGGGAACAGTCTTTTATTAGCAGTAATGATCCAAACAAAAAGAACATTGCCGCGGTAGGAACATGGGATGTTGATGCGGGCTATCGCGAACAAAATTCAGAGCAAGGAATCAATCAAGACGGTATTTATATTCGATATAGTTTGAATCATCTCCAGTTGGTTAATGGTTCAAGCGATGTTGGAGCCGTATCGCCATTAGAATGGAATTCAGCTTTAGTGGCTGAGGGAGATGCGTCCTCTAAACGACTTACAGTCGAAATTGATGGCCATGGTGTTTTGGAAGTCCATCAGGGGATTGCTACGGATTTTGTGCTCATTGATAATGTCAACAATGGCTATTCTGGTGCGACTGTTGTAGGTGCCGATACCAATCTGAATTTCACAGCGAATACTAATACTGGATCTTTAGGGGTGAGTTCTGTTGTTCTTGCAGGAGCGAATTCAAATCTTACGTTTGTCGATAGCCAATCTGAAGGACAGATTATCCAGGGATTACAAAAGATCAACGGGTTATGGACGGCAGAGGGTAATCATACTATTTCGTTGGGAACACGTAACCAGCTGCTGATTGTAGGAAATGGAGAGCAGTGGTCTACCGGAAGCTCAATAAAATATGGAATTTCAAACGATTCTGGCAATGTTTTGAGTTCTGGAACTGTTTTGACAGGTAATGGGATTCTGTCAATTGGAAATGATGCTGACCCTACGGTTGAAATTTCGCTTACTGCTGAAAGTGCCGATACTTTCAATGGTTTTGATGGTGTTGTTCGCCTGTCAGGAAAGAATTCTGTTCTGACTATTGAGGGTGATGAAGATCTTATCGACGGAACCTTTACTGCAGTAGAGAACTCCGGTGCAAACATTATCTTTAATCAGAATGTTTTGATTGGAAAGGGAGAAGCCGGAGCAGATTTCTCGGAATATTCCGGAACCTTAACACTAGCGCAGGACAAAACATTGACGGTCAATGGTTCGTTTGATGAACTTTATTCTGCAGCGAGTTTGATGGCTAATAGCTCGACAATAGTGTTGTCAGGTGTAAATGGCACGTTTGAAAATACAGTAGAAGGAAGTGGATCGAAGCTAGAGTTGATCGGTGACTCAGTAGTGACACTTGACGGGGATGCAGGGCAAAAAGCAGCAGTTGATGATGTAGCTATCGATCAAACTTCTACGTTGACGCTTGTAAAAGGGCTCGACGGCAACGGGGGTTTTGAAGAATTCCAAGACAATGGCCAAAATGCCGTGAAGTTCAGCGGTGCAGGTACGCTTGTTCTTTCCGGGTATAGTCTGAATGATTTCAAGATTAATTTGGAGGGGTTGCAAGGTAAGTTAAACCTGACGAATCTGTCTTCGTTTGAGCTTAGTCGTTCGACAAATTATTCCCTTGGTCTAACAGATGGAACTACGCTTGTTGTTCGCTCATCTGGCTTGAGTTTGGGAAAAGAGGGAAATTACAAAGATTTGACGATCGAAGGGCGGGCAACACTGGATTTGACTCATGCTGAGGCAGGTGGCAGCGATCCGCTTTTCCGAGTTGACACATTGACTCAGGCGGGTGACGCGAAACTTCTGGTGAAGATTGGCAAGGAGCAGCAATCTGGTGATATTCAGTCGAAAGATCTTCTTGAGCAAGATGAGGGCTGGGAACGTTTGCTTGTTGACTCTGTCAGCAATGATGGCGTATCCGGCAACGTGGTTGAGATAACGACTGACAATGGCGAAGCAGTTGAAAATGCTTCATACACTCAGATCCTAAAATCCGACGGAGACAGCAAGGTTACCGGTACCTACGTCTTGGGTTCGCTTGTTGACAAGGGGGATGTTTCCCTGACATACAAGTTGACCGCTCTTGCTATTGATGACGGAGTGGAATACGAGCTTTCTGCCCCTGACTTGTCAGGCGGAAATCAAGATTCCCGAGATTTGAGTGTTGTACTTACGGGTGAGGGCAAGCTCAATATTGGTGGTGATCTTATTCTTGAGAATTCCGAAGGCAGCGACTTTAGTGGCATATACGCCCTGAAGGAAAATTCGAGCTTAAGTCTAAATGGTGTCGTCAGCTCAGCGACAGTGCAGTTTGCGCCGATTGGTTCTGATCTGAATATCGGTTCGAATCAGACTCTTACGCTTAAAGGTTCGGGAGTTGCGGCCCAGATTAATTTCACCGGCTCGCAAGATCCTCTCACGCTGACGCTAGTTGGAGAAAATGCTCTCGGAAACGGTTCCTCCATCCAGAGCAGAACGAATGACAAGGTCGTTCTATCTGGAGCGACCGGGAGTGGTTCTTCTGCAGCAACTCTCAGAATTGATGGAGCGCAATCATTGCTCAATGGTTTTGCGGGTTTGTGGGAAGTCCAACAAGGCGCTGTGTTGCCCTTAGCCGATTCCGTGGCAACAGCCGAGGCTGGCTCTCTTGATCGAGTGAGCAGTTTGGCTGACTCGACTATTGATCTTGAGAAAGGTGTTTACCGCCTTTCGGCTGACCATATCAAAGTAGCAGGTTTGCTTACAGTAGAGTCAGGAGCAACCCTTCAGCTGTCCGGTTGGACGACGGACGATGGTGATTTCGTGCAAGGGTCCGGCACTATTGACGGAAACGGAACCGTAGTCTTGAACGAAGGCAGCGTTGTGGTTGTGTCTGAAGACAAAGTGGGTTCCTTCTTGGGTAAGTGGGATCTTGGGTCTGATCCATCTTTTGGAGAAACTCTGACTGTCCAGGGAACTTTACACTCTGCGTCAACAGTGGTATTGGGTGCCGGGGATACATTGGATTTTGTTGGCCAGGAAGTATCGTCTGAAGTCAATGAGATTGCTTCTGCGGTCAATGCCGGAGCAAGTAAGACGGGCACACTGAAAATTTCAAACGGTTCTTATCGTGTGACGTCAGACGTGAATGTAAGTCAGATTGATGTCACGTCCGGTGCGTCTTTGAACTTGACTAAGAAGGAACAGTTTGCAGAGACACTCAAGATTAACGGTACGCTTGGGTACGAAAGTCAAGCTGAAAACGAAACATTTGTCTTGTCTGAAGCAGTCATCAAGAATGATTCTGATCCCGACAACCTTCTGGAGAAAGTTCTTCAATTCAACTTAAAAGGAGGAACACTGGATCTAGGAGAGAATCTCGACTTTTCTGATTTTGACGGAAAGATTCGTTTGATTTCGGGGACGTATGAGTATGTCAACGAGGATCAGAAGTATTTCGCTAAGAACGAAAATGGTACCAATGTCGGCTTTGCGATAGCAGGTAATGGCACGTTTGTCGTGGGAGGCAATACAACTGTAGAAATGGAAAGTTTCGGTTGGGATCGAGTGCGTGGACAACAAACCAGCGGTACGCTTGATCTGACCGGATTCAATTCGAATCCCCAGTCTCCAGCGCTTAACGTTGAGACCTTGCATGTGGCAAATGGCAGTCGAGTGAATCTGAATCTCTCCGACTGGGTTGGCACTGACAATCCCGGGGCGAGCCAGGGCAATATTCTTGATCTGGATAATGGTGACGAGGCGGGACGTGTTTGGCTTATCAAAGCTGACTCCGTCAGTGGGGATGCCGATACCGTCCAGTTGCTTAACAATGGCGGAGCAACGCCTAGTAGCGTCAAGTCGGACATTATGGACGGATCGACCAAGGTTGCTACCGGAACCTGGAACTACCAAGCCCATGTTGAAAAAGAGGAGGACACCAAGGGTGTGTATCTCGGGTTCGGATTGACGGCCATCCATTTGGAAGGTTTCTCCAGTTCTGATCCGGATGCTGCATTGCATATCGATGCGACAACGACAACAGCCAATGACAATACATTGGTAGCCGTCCTGACGGGGAAAGGCAATATTGTCGTGAAATCCGGAGATCAGTCGTCAGTGACGTTCAACTATGCCTCGAGCGGTCCGGGTAGCGAAGGCTATCTCGAGAGCGTTATGACGGTCACAGAAGGTTCTTCGCTGGTGACGATGCAAAGTTATAACCTAGGTTATTCGACAGTAACGCTTGAAGTTGGTGCTTCCTACTCAATGGGTAATGGAGGAAGTGCGGAACCTTCTGTTCTGGTTGAAAACCTGCTTCAGTTGAATGTTCAGGATGGGGCTTCAGTTACACTGAACGGCAATACACTCCAGCTTCAGAGCGCTTACTTTGCAAAGACATCGAAAGTACAAGATGGAATGGTAAGTGGCTACGATCAATCGAGAATCGTTGCGCTCGATGAGGTTAATTTCGATGCCGCAAGCCAAAATTTGCAGAAATACCGAGGCGTTCTAGAAATAGCCCAAGACGCAAAGATGATTTTCGGCGGTGAAGCTGAAGATACGTTTGTGCTTGGTAATTTGACAGGTAAGGGTACGGCAGTCATCGGTGTAAATACTCAGGTGGCGGATGCGTCGGACTTCACAGGCATGTTCGATGTTGCTCAGAACACCAAGCTCACGTTCAACGATGAAACTAAATTGGCTGGCGATGAAGGCAGTGCTGCAACTGATTTTGCTTCCGTGACGCTCGGAGCTGGTGCCGTTCTGGATAATTCTGAGCGTGGAGAAACTCATTTGGAGAGCTTGGTGGTTAACGATGGATCCAAGCTTAATCTCGGAACGATTGCCATGCTGGGAACCGGTTTCGCCTCAGGTGCTTTGTCTGTGAAGGATTTCAAGGGGCCGCAAACTGGCCTCGCTGAAATCAATGTAACGGTCAATCCCAACGAAGTGGCTACAGATAACATCCTCAGCATTGACAATACAGCTGGTCAAACCACGTATGTCGTGACGTCCGAGAACGGAGGTTTGTCGTCGGCCAAGGTTCAGGTAAAGATCTTGGACGAAAACGGTGGAGTTGTTGATCAGAACCAGAACGTCAAAGGACAGCTCAAGGATGGAGACGATGTTCTGGGCGACCTGTTCTATTCGTATGGCACGGTATTGGACGACAAGCTGATCGGCGTGAATATGAAGGCGACCAGTCTTGTTCTGCATGAGGGCAAGGAGTTGAATCTTAGTGCTGATGCCGGAGTTGCTGACGAAGATCGAACACTTGATTTGGAACTTACCGGTGACCAAGGCATTGTCAACGTTAACGGCGGAAACCTAATCTTTACGAATGTCAATAAGTTTGGGGCTCTTAACGTAGATGCCGATGCCGAGCTGACGCTTAAAGATACTCAATATCTGAGTCAAGGAGGCCGTATAGACGGTCAAATTCAGGCTGAGCAGGATCTAAACGCTATTGTGCTTAAAGATGCAGCACAGCTGACGATATCATCGCATCAAGCTGAACTGAAAGGCTCGATTACGCTCGGCGCTGACTCCAAACTGACATTAGACGGTACGAAGGACGGCTTCGGAACAAGTGCGTCTGATTCGATACTGGAGGGAGCCGTGCTCGGAGAAGGTACTCTCGAGCTCGATAGCGTCAATGGTGTGTTGGATACTCAAATTGGATCGGCAGACGGGAAGGTTTCATTGTCTATTGTGGGCGAATCACATGTCACGATGGATAAGAGCGAAACACTTAAGCAAAGCAATATCTCGCAGATTTCTGTGGGAGATGGGGCCCATCGGTCTGATTTGGTGGTTAACGCAACTTCTGTTGGGGTTGCCGACAACGTTGACGTGGTACTGAACTCGGGTAGTCTGTTGCAATATAACGTTGATGTATCGGATCCGGATGCAACGGGTATTACAGGCAATGATGAAACCGGTTATCAGATTAGAGGAAACATCGGTGATCTCCAAGGAGACGGTGCTCTGGTGATCAACCTGAAAAATGCCGAGGGTAAGAACTATGAACTTGTGATGCAGGCCGATTCGACTGCGTTTGGTGGTATTTTTGGCCTGCAGAATGGGACGTTTGTCTTTGGTGATGCGGCAATTGATCGAGCTGCGAATTCTGCTTTGGCTGGCAATGCATCAAGGCTAGTGGTTGGAACGGGAAGTACCTTCCGGTTAGAAGGTAAGCAGACGGTTAAGGACTTCTTCATTGCAAACAATGGCATTCTTGATCTGTCGGCGAGCGGTAGCAATGAACAGCCGGGGCAATCTGACAATCTGTTAACTGTTGGGGACGGCGGAGTCTTTGAGGGCACCAGCCAAGGTACGTCATATATCCGTGTTGATACGGAAGGGCTTACCACGAATGACACACTCAACGGTCAGATTACTTTCGAGGGCAATCACTTTGCAGCCATTTTGGCTAGTGCGGTTGAAGAATCACAAAAGGCTCCTTTCTATCAGATTGTCGACGGTACGATTGGTAATGTGAGTAATATAAAGTTGCTGGACAAGAACGGTAATCTCATTACTGACGGTCAATATTCAATCAAGCTCTATCAAGACGGAAAGAATATTGCCGATCTGGTTGGCGGTATTGGGTTGGTGAAAGGCGAACAGGGTGAGGACTTGTTCGTAACGCAGACCGTTCTTGGAGCAAATCTGCACCAAACAATCGTGCTTGAAGGTGACAATGTCAATATTGGTCAATGGTTACGTGCGGACGCTGACAATGTAGGTCTGCAGATTTCCGAAGGCAGCAATGTGACCTTGTCCAATAGCACCAATAGTTTGACTGGAACGGTGGACGTGCTGACTGGTGCGGTGCTTACCTTGGGAGAATCGAATGTGTTGGGCGGAGGAACAGAAGAAAGTTCCTACGCATCGTCCTTGAATGTTGCAGGTAAAGTTGTCTTTGGTGACGACGTCTCTCAAACAGTTAACGATCTAAAAGTCTTGACCGGAGGGCAGCTTGACCTCGGAAGCAACGGCAGTCTTGACGTTGCCTTGGAGGGTACTGAAGAATCGGCGCTTATTGATGGCGCTGTGTTCGGAGATGCAAGTTCTCAGATCAATTTTGAGCGCGGAACTGTGGCTGTACTGGGCAATGCAGACTTCTCTGGAATGAATGGAACCTGGAAGCTTGGTAGTGAGGCTGCTATGCATTTTGCCGTTACAGGTGAAGACGAGTCCTTTAGCATGACTACCGGACGAATAGAAGGAGGCAGGATTCTCAAAACGGGGCAGGGTGATCTGACGTTGGGTTACAGCGTTGTGAACGGTAATGCCGTCGCTGTGGATGTACAAGGAGGTTCACTCGATATCGCGGGTTGGAACAATGGAAATGCGTTGACGCTTAAGAGTTTGTCTCTGAAGGGAAGTGAGTTCGACCTTGCAGGAGACCTTAATACCGCGGACGGATTTAATGCCGACGGAGCCACCATTTGGGTCGGAAGTCGAAACTATGAAGATAATCCGGTTTTTGCTGATAGGGTGATCAATGGTGGCTATTCCGGTAACGCGACCTTCAAGTTCAATGTGCGTCTGGGTGCGGAGGAATCTCTCGGTGACAAGCTGACGATCAATGGTGGAGTGGAGGCAGACTCTCATGCCGGGCTCTATGTGAATTTGGTTGGCGCCGATGCCAATGCTGTCAAGGGGTTGACGCTACTGAAAGTGGAACAAACCGAAGGCAACGCTGTTGCGGAAGATTTTGCAACTTTGGCTAACAAGAACACGGTTGAAGCCGGTGGTTACGACTGGTACTTGACTTCAAAGGTTGACGGCGATTACCGCGATTACTACTTTACAAATAAGATAGATGATCCTAATGGTGGCAACTCTGGCAATGGAGACAAGCCTTCTGATCCGACCATTTCTGTTCGTTTCGGTTCGCTAGCGGCATTTGCGGCCTCCGTTGACATGTTCGATATGAACATTCATGACCGACAGGGCATTCGTCCGTGGATCAATCCGGTAACTGGAGAGAAAACTACTACGAGTTTGTGGATGCGTCAGACGCTTTCCAAGGAGAGCAATCGCGACAGCTCCGGACAGTTGAGTGGAGATACGCAGGAGAATGTCACTATGATCGGTGGTGACATCTTGCAGTTCTCGCCGGGCGGTAGCGGATTGGTTTATGCCGGTCTGATGGGAGGTTATGGTGAATCCAACTATGACGGTACGACCAATCGCTCCTCTGACGGAAGCAAAGGCGACACGGAGGCCTGGATGGTTGGTGCCTATGCCGGCTGGAACCAGAATGATCCGAAGATCGATCGCTCAGGTGCGTACGTAAGCGGTTGGGTTCAGTATGCGCACTTCTCGTCTGACATCACTCGTACAGGTGAAAGGACGCTGGAAGCTAAGGCTCAAGGCTTGTCTGCTTCGCTTGAAGCCGGCTGGGTGCTGAAGGCTGCAGAGTTCCAGATGCAGGGTGGAGAAACCAAGGGTGCGTTCTACGTTGAACCTCACGCGCAGGTTACCTGGTGGGGGGCTGATTACGACAGTATTGATGGTGAGGACATTCGCTTTGAAGGTCAGCATAACATCACGACCCGACTGGGTGCTCGCTTTACGATGGAAACGTCGGGAGCAACCAACTTTAGTCCCTATTTGGAAGCCAATTGGGTGCATAACACGAAGGACTATGGTGCAAGTTGGGGTGAAGTGGAGAGTTACGTCGAAGGTGAAGGCAATCAGGCTGAACTCAAGTTTGGTGCCGAAACATTCTTCACGGATGCTTTCTCTGGTTATGCTCAAATCCGTGCCAACTGGGGTGGCGATGGTTACAACCGCCAGGAAGGCAGCGTTGGTTTGAAGTATCGCTGGTAAAGCTCTGCAGCATCCGAGGTGTGACTCGCCGAGAAGAGCGATCTTCTCGGCAGATTCGAGCCCCCTTATTTCCGCCCAATGGTCGCAACGCAACGATCGTTGGGCGGAATCTCATCGAGCAAGTTAAAACGCCTTTGTTTGTCGCCCGCCCCCC
>ENA-OROX01002674-OROX01002674.1-human-gut-metagenome-genome-assembly--contig:-NODE-2674-length-11875-cov-3.790609_pt1 | contig 11875 bp, 29 predicted proteins | sample MGYA00242133_ERZ509058 | MGnify/ENA primary metagenome ERZ509058 (study PRJEB26280, sample SAMEA2338751) | human gut metagenome | biome: human gut; feature: human-associated habitat; material: faeces...
TTCTTTCCCGCCGTAATTGTGGGATAGATAGATTATCTTTTTGATGTCGTTCATGCGTTTAGTAGTTCATCTCCTTACTTGAAAAGTCCATGTGCTTGTAATCTCCGAACAATGTTAATGTTTGAAGTTCGCATGGCGCATTTACTTCATATTGTTTCCGTACCCCATAACCGCCATAATCTAATGTACTGTCAACAACTATTTCTTTATATCCAACCCTGCGCACAATTTCATTATGAAGGTCTATTCTGATTTTCCCTTTTGGCGTATAACTCGGTGTGTGAGTATGTCCGGAAATAAAAAAATCTGCCCCGTCAAATCCAGTGCAGAATTTATGATGTTTATTTGTTGATGCGCCGTGTGTAATGACTCCGGCATAGCTTACTTGCTTTTTGTTCTTTTTTTGACCTAAATTTATCTTGATAATAGCAGCGTTTTCTCGGTATAAATCTTCTATTCCCCATCGGCAGAATATGTCATACATTGGATTGATACCGACAACTTCCATACTACGGTAGCAATGGTTCCCCGGAACTCCTGCCAATGTTCTGCAAGCAAGTGGTTTATACATTTCGGCAACATATTCTTTTTGCTCATGCGGCATCATTGTCTGCTCATAAGTGTTTGTTTTTGCAGTCTTAATTCCCATATCCATCATGTCACCGCAATACACAACATATCCGATCGGGTCTTTTAAAATGCTGTTTATTTTATCAAGCGCAATATTTTCATTGAACTGCTTGCTTCCAACATGAACATCTCCGATTGCATATATATTAATTTTTTCCGTTTCTATTGGGAACTTATGTACTATCATTTTGAAATCGTCAAGCAATCTGTCATCCCCTTTTATTTTCTGCTTCCGAAATCCTATATTTTGCTATCTCAAAGTATGTATTATATAATTCGATACCTATAAAATTACGGTTTGTATTTACACATGCAACACCTGTGCTGCCTGAACCCATGCAGTTATCAAGAACAGTGTCACCTTCATTTGTGTATGTTTTTACAAGATATTCCAACAATGAAACAGGCTTTTGTGTTGGATGCAATCCTTGATAATCTTTTTTGAATTCAAGAACATTTCCAATGAACTTTGCCCCATCAGGAATATTGAATGTTCTTCTGAATTGTCTTTCAATCTCGAAACATTCTTCATATGTTTTGAATCCTTCCATTTCATCAATACGGAAAATATCAATCAATTCCTGATAAGTTCCTTTTGTACATAATGAAAATTGCATTGAATCAACCCTGAAAAAGTGATCCGCTTTTTGACCTATCTTTTCTATAACCTGTTTTTTTGTTATTCCTAAAAAATTTAGAATATCTGCAGAATAATCTCTTAATGGATTTAACAATTGTCTGTCATGCACTTTTACAAACACACTCAAATCTTCAAAATATGAAACAGGTGCTTTTCTTGCAACTAATGCATTTGCAAAATGATCCTTTTTCCATATCAAAGGATATAAAAATTCAATATTGCTTTGATTGTGTTTTCTCAATTCTGATGTATATGGTTCTTGTGAAAAAAGAATTGCAACACCATTTTTTCTCAAAACTCTTTCATACTCTTTAAACAATTTTTCTGTATCCAATCTTTCATCCCATTCGGTTGTCTGATTTGTCCATCCATCAAGTGCTGCCCCATTCATTGTTCCATATGGAAGATCACATAAAATCATATCCACAGAACCATCTGTAATATAATTCATCAATTCAAGACAATCACCATGATATAATTTGTACATATTTTCCTCATTTCTATACAAACAAAAAAGCAACCACCATTTAGATGATTGCCTTTTGGATATTTTTCTACAGTATTATTGTAACACACTATTTTGGGACATTCAATGACAGCTTTTCTATTCCTTGCTTAATCAGCCTGTCAACATGGCGTTTGCTGTAATATGATTCACGTGCTATTTCCTCAGAACTTAATCCGTTTATGTATTTCAGTCGAATCAATCTTCTGTATTTCGGTTTCAAATTTTCAATAGCCTGTTCTACGCTTATTTGTTTTGCATTAAGCTGTTCTAATTTTTGAGAATACATCCGATTTAATTCATCAAATTCCGCAAACTGTCTGCCCAATTTATCCTTGTCATAGTTTGGTGCTATCGGCATATCTGTGATTTGCGGAGAAGTCAGGCTGCTCAGTTTAAGCCATTTTTCTCTGATGATTTCTTCAATTTGTCTGATTTCTTTGGAAGTGTCTTGATATTCTTTCAAATCTTCGTATATCACTCATATCAATCCTCCTTATTCTCATTATCCTTTTTCAACTCACGCAGCATGTACACAACAAATATAACTGCTAAAATAGCGCCCAGCACGACCAAAAAAGAAATAAATTGCCACAGCCATAATAGAAACGATGTCATTTTGAATCACTCTCCTTATCGTATTCCCACGGAGTATCGCTTTCAATTGATTCTTTAAGTTTGTCAATTTTAAATTTTTTATAAGAATCAATGTCATAATCAGAAATGTTATAAATGATCTTTAGTTGCTCTAAAACAATATATACATCTGCAATTTCTTCTTTTAAACCTAGTATATCTCCCTTGCATCGTATAAATTTACTTATCTCTTTTTGCAATTCTGATAATTCTTCAATCGCAACAACAGATTGCAACTTGCCGCCGTATTTTTTTATTGCATCAACCAATACTTTTGATTGATTTATTTGTTCATCGGTTATTTTAGAAAGTAATTTTTTTATTTTAATTGTTTTCATTTGGTATCACTCTCCTCCAACAATTTTTCACATTCCTCATATATTTGATTGCAATGGCATATAGAATATCCTCCGCTACCAAATAAATCAGCTTCTTTTCTTAAAAATTCACCAACTTCATCAATATCATTTGTGGATAACACAAGCGCATCACTGTCTCCGCATTGATCACAATGCAAAATATCATGATCTAAATATTTATCAGTCACATATAAACCACCTAAATGGCTTTCGTAAATGCATATCATTCGGTATCACTCTCCAATCTGTCAAGCAAATCCATATATCCGTTAATCACTCTAAGAAGTTCTATTTCTCCACCAAAATGATTTTCTATGTGTTCATCAGTGTTATATAACGCTATATATAAAAGCTGTGTAATATTTTGATTAACCAAGTCAATTTGAACTTTTTTATCTGTGCTATATTTTCTCATCCGATCCACTTCCCATCTTTTACAAAATATTTTCCGCTGCTCGAATCTTTGACATATTCAAATGCATCCGTGAGAAATACTTGCCTGTCGAAAATCGTTATTGCAAAATATCCGTCGCCATATTCGGTATTGTTTGTTATTTCTTTTACACCGCCTAATGAATACGGCTTCGTGGAATTATTAAAAAATTCGTTATAATATTGTTTTAATTCTAAAGTCATTGTGAATCACCCCTATTATCTATGTATTTGGTGCAAAATAATGCTTTAAGCCTTGGGAACAGTATTGAGACATGCTTTAAACCGCAAAAGAGAATACTATCATAATCAGTAACATCAATATGTTTACAGTTGTAGCAATGCCGATAGCAATTCTTTCTATCTTTCATACTTCATCACTCCTTACATCCCAACTACCGCAACAAGTTTGATATGGCTGTCTTGCTTTAGGGGTATTGCCTTTGATACAATGCCCAAACGCTACCCACTTTCCATCCCCATCATAGTGCTGAACAAAGAATTCACAAGTTTTGCAAGTACACAAATCCTTTGCAATCCGCATAAATTCGTGAGCGTTCATATTGCTCTCTTTTAATATCTTCTTAACTTCTGCTCTGCTTTCATTATAGGTTTTCACCGCTTATCACCCCCGCATATCAGCACCGCAATCCGGTCAGTAATTATATTTTTCTCCTGCTATCGGCTCATGACCGCACAATGAGCAATACGGCTCATAATCGTGTGTTTCATCTACTTTCCATTTTCCACGCTTAACATCTACCACGTCAGCAGCAGGCTGTTCTTCAATCATCTCACGAAATAAATCGTAGTCTGTTTCTGCTTGAATTTCCGACTCTGAATCTGTCCAATTCATCGGCTCTGCATCGTCAATCATTTTTAGCACTGCCTTTCTGCTTATATAATCATCATTCATTCTCCCTCACGCTCCCGTAACGCTTTTTCCGCATCTTCTCGGGTGAGAAATACAGTTTTTCCTTTTTCAGAATATATTACTGCTATGTAATTACCATGTTCGTCATAAACTCTGTAATATTCATCGTCTTTTGGAACACACGGCGGAAGGATTGCTCCGTTTTCGATAAGGTGATCTGCAATACTTGCAATTCTATATTCGTCTGTTGTGTACGGATAAGACCTTAAAAGCTCATTTTCCATGTCAGAAATCAATTCTACCAGCCTATCTCTCATATCATTCGGCATTGTTATCAACCTCTCTTTCTTTAACACCTATCCATTTCCAATTTGCGCATCTTGACGTACCTGATGGTTCATATTTTTTCAAACAGCCATAATCTCCAAGTTGGTTACGATTGTAATGCTTACAATTTAAGCAACACGGCGTAATTGCTTTGATAGCAGCATCAAGTTCAGATTTCAGACTATCAATCTCTTCTTTTTGGCGGTTGATTAGGTCAATTGAATCTTTTGCAATTCGTGTATTGCAATTAGTATAATCATCACTATAAGGACAATCGGAACAAATGCCGTTTTCATTTCGGCAAATTTCTAAAGCCTTAATAATATCGTTATCGGTCATTTTTCATCATCCTCGCTTTCTATGTAATTCTTATGTGTTTTTACGCCAAACTTAAAATCAACTCCAAAACAAAGCCACAAAAATGCGATTGAAAAGCACGTATATCCATAATAGCTTTTACGGTTGATTATTCCGAATGTAGGTATAATCACATATTGGTGCATTATCTTTGCGGTTTTGATTTTAATTTTCATGTTTCCTCACTCCACCTTTCTATGTATTCGTTATATTCGTCGCAATATTCTTTTGCTGGGCACTGCTCGCAATCCTCTATGTCAAAGTAATCGTAATCACACCTAAACCCGCAATCCTTGACAAGTGCAACCCTATCTTGTGGATTATACCAATCCATTTCTGTTTTTCCGTCTGTGTAATACTTATCCATTTGCGGTTTTCTCCGTACTTCGATACTGCAAAAATTTGCGTCCTCAAAACATTCGGTATACAGTGCCGCTGACTTTGCCTTTCCTCGTGTTTCTGCGAAAACTACTGTTGCTAAAAACTCATCCCGCTCTCGAACAAGCCACGCTTTCATTTTCTATCAACCTCGCTTTCAAGGTATTTTTCACAACATTTACAGCAATCACAGTCTATTTCTATTGCATTGCTATATTTAGCACAGGTTTTAGGCGTTTCAAAACAACAATCCATTTCTGCCGGGCACATAATGATTGCTGCCATTTCCTCCACGCTCATATTTTTAATGCGTTCGTAGTTTGTCATCAGTGATTTCTCCCTTCAATTATCATAACATCCTCCCCATATTTAACACCTGATCTTCCGGCTTGCATGGAAATTCTGATAATATCGTTGATACTCAATGCCGGCTTTTTCGTTTTGTCCTCCGGCTTCTTTCTCGTTTCTTTTCCAACCGATTGGAACTGCTTCCGGTATTCTGCCCTTTGTTCCCGTTCTCTTTCAACACGGCATTTATCACAAAATTGCCTACTTCTGTATTTTGCAACAAATTCGCATCCGCATATTTCACATTTAACTTTTGGCATGATTATCACCATCCTCTGCTTGTCCCGCCCATTGTTCTGCCATGGCAACCGCAAAACCATGACATAGCTTGCTACGATTCTTCTGCCGTTCCTTTCCACCTTTCATAAACCATGTGCCAGCTTCGTGACAGTTTGCTTCTGGTTTCACGATGTTTGTAGGTTTTAACGGCTCAACTCCTTTTTCCCACAGTAGCGTTTTCTTCGTCCACGGATGACCATACTCATACGGTTGGATTGCCTGCGTAGGCTCTGGATATTCAAATATTGCTGATGGTGTTGGATTCTCAATCACCAACCTGTCGCAGTCTGCGTGTCTGATAGCTTCAAACAGTGCCTTGCCGCACAGTCCTTCGTAGTACCGCTGTATATTCAGTTTGTGACCACGCCAAAGGTGCTTTGCTCCGGCATTTGTTGTCTTAGTGCATGGTGGAAACGCAATAATCATATCCCACTTTCCGTCAATAGTATGTTCAGTTCCATCCATAGTCTTGAATGTACAATTGCCGTTCAGCAACGGTAACACATCCTGCATAATATGCCATTCCGGATGTCCTCCGGAGCATTCTATAATATCGCAGCTATAGCACTCATGTCCTAATCTCCGCATTTCTTTGCAGACAGCTTGCGATTCTTCACACGCAATCAATATTTTCATTTATGTAATCCTTTCTCCGCTAAAATTCAGCCGTTTACAGCCACTTTTGATTTTGTAGTGTAATTTCATGGGTAAGATATCAAAAGTGTGCTGTAAGGCTACACAGAACGTCTGACAATCATTCAAATTTAATTCCATATTCTTCCCATAATGTTTTTCCGACATCGTCAAGTGACAAATATCCATTTCTGATCATTGAATATTCCTCGTTCACTTCTTCTGCTAATTTCATGACATTATTGCAGCTCCAACCAAATTTATCAAGCAGCATAAGCGTGTAAATTTGTGCCATTGCGATTATTGCTTCATCAATGCCTTTGCTGTATTCCTTAATCTTGATTTTGTCGACATCGGCTTGCGTGTAGGTTTTAATTTTCATCTCGACCATCCAATTCTATGTATTTGTCCAAATGTGATTTGATTCGTTATTCTGAAATATTGCATTTTTAAAGTTTCATAAAGCATCCCCAAAATGTTTTTGACTTTTTACCGCTGTGATGTCCAAATAACGGCTTTTCTCCAATTGCTTTCCAAACATTATCTGACGGAATATTGGTTTCGCTCCATTTGAATATCATGACTCCATCCTGTTTTAAAACTCTCATGCATTCTTTAAATCCATCGTGTAACATTTTTTCCCAGTTTTCATCGAGCTTACCATATTTTTTTACTAGCCACGATGTATCATTGGCTTTAATTAAATGCGGAGGATCAAAAACAACCAAAGAAAATGTATTATCCGGAAAAGGAAGATCTGTGAAATCGCATTGTATATCAGGATTTATTATGCATTTTCTTTCAGATAATCCATTTGTGCTTTTCCAAGTATTTTTATATTCTTCTTTGCGTCTATCGCAATAAATTGCATTTGGATGATTTTTATTAAACCAAATCGTCCTAGACCCGCACGTAACATCTAATATTTTTTTCATTTCATATCTCCCTTTCTCAACTCGCATTCCTGACCGATATCCGTGATGATGTTGTGCTTGCATTTCATACAGCAGTACCGGCATACCGTAGTTCCGTATCTTCGGTTAACTGCTGCATGATTGCATTGCTGTATCGCACACATATTAAACACTTTCCCGCATATCGAGCATATATCCGTTGTCTTTTTCATAGATTAAAACGGCAATTCTCCGTCATCGGCATCGAATTCCTCAAAATTACCTAAGTCGCCTACTTGGAAGCTGTCTTTCGCTGAACTTTCAGGCTGAGATTTGTTCTCACCGTTCTGCTTTTTCTCCGCAAAATACACCTGATCTGCAACAACTTCAAACACAGTGCGGTTGTTTCCGTCCTTGTCTTGATAGCTGCGTGTCTGGATGGAGCCTTCTACTGCTACAAGCTGACCTTTGGTGAAATATTTGCTTACAAACTCAGCAGTGTGCCGCCATGCCACAATGTTGATAAAATCGGTCTGTTTATTGTCCTTGTCAGCCTGATAATTCCGATCTACCGCCAGTGAAAATGTTGCTACCGAAACATTATTCGGTGTCTGCTTGAATTCCGGATCTTTCGTCAGTCTGCCCATTAAAATTGCTCTGTTTAACATAATCAAATCTCCTTTATCTGGATGCCATGCACCCAATTCATTAATTTTCTTTTGAGGATATATTCCGGTGTCTTAACGCCCTTTACATCCTCGACAACGGTGTTTCCGTTCTCTTGATACACAAAATCAGCTATGTATGTGCTGGAACGTTCTTTTCCGCATTTCGGTATCAGTTCAAATTTGACTTGCCTTTGCAGGTGAGATATTTCTCCGGCTCGTTCCAGCAGCTTTAATTCTGAATACCGCCTTGCTTCCTTTGCCGAATCAAACCGAATACCGTCAATTACCGTCTTTCGGTTATGGTATTTGCTCATGTCACACCTCCGGAATGTCATATCCGAGCTTATCAAATTCATCCATGTTGTAGCTATGGCTTTGACTGACTTGCTTTTTGCTGAACTTGTCTTTGGCATTCCAGTCTTTAACAGTCTTTATACCCTGATTTGATAGGCTGTTAATAATCGCCTTTGCATAACTCCATGTACGCTTATTGTTATCAACAGATTTCTTAATACACAAAATGATTAATTCCGGCTCAAATCCGTTTGACAAATAATAATCCATGTCATCTGAAATCGTTCGTGATAACACACCGATATTTTGTTCATAGAAATCAGCAACGGCAGTTTTGCCTTCTTCTCCTTTACTTTCCTTTTCTTTACTTTCCTTTACTTTCCTTTGTTTTGAAATGTCTGCATTTTTTGGAAAAATGTTTACATTTTCACTTGAAATGACTACATTTTTTAAATTTAGAGCATGATTTAATAAGAGGTACTCTTTTTTCACTTCAACTTTTTTACGGCGGATGACTGCCTCGAAATACCTATCTTGAATTCCTTTTGAAGTCAAGATATGATATTTGTCATAAAGTTCCTGTGAAAATATACCTCTTTTGATTGAAGCCGATACTATTTCAGAAACGACGCTCACACCCAAACCAATGCTCTTGGCGAACAAAAGCGCAACCTCATTTGTCCATTCACAGTAATAACCTTGATCTCCATATATTTTTTGGAAGAGCTTAACGATTACCGCAAATCCTGTCAACCCAAATTCAGCTTCAATCAGTTCAAACTTGTCATCAAGCGCAACATCAAGCGGAAAGTACACTAATCCGCCCTTTGCCAATATATCACCCCTCTGTATCTACGATTTGGTATTTTGCAAAGTGTACGGTCTCTCCGTATCTGTTCTTTGCGGATACCATTTCTTTTTTAATCGGAACACCGGATTTTCTTAGATCGGATATCCGACTTGCTAACCTCATAACGCCTAGGTCACTAAGTGCATCCAATGGCGTAATACTTCCGAAATCATTCATATACTGAACGATTCTTTCGCATTGTGTAACACTCAACTACAATCACCCCTTAACATTCCATATTTCGCACAGCCTTTTATCCAGCTTGATGCCGTATACCTTGTATTTTTCATCAAAGGTTTTCTGACCGATCGTGTGTGCTTCTGTGTGATACGCACGCGACAGCGGCATAACGCGATATCCTAAGTGAATAATTTTGTCTCTGTCTCTACCTCTTCCAACAGCATCCACATGGTGCAATTCAGCTTTCTTACCGCTGATACAGCATTTTTTAAACATCAGACAGCAATATATGTATCTGGAGATGTCCGGCGCTCTGTCAATCGGATTTTCTGCTAATGGTATGTCCTGCTCTATGCAAAACTCAATCAGAAACTGTAAGAACTCTCTAGCCGTTGTCATATCAGTGTTAGAAAGGCTGAAATACGGTACTCCTGTTCTTTCAATGTAGATGTATTTCATCATTTCCTTTTCGTATTCCGGTAGGTTACCGCTGAACTCTGCAATATCACGCAATGTTGCATATATCTTTTTCCGCTGATCTGCCGATATTCTTCTGCCGTCATCGAACATGACTTCGCACTTTGAAACATTCTTATGCAGCAACGACATCACATCTATTTCGGAATTAGGAACGGCAATATATGTATAATTCGGTGTCATTTTGCATACTGTACCAACTGACATTTATTACCGCTCCTTTCCTTACGCTGACTGCTGTTTTGGCTTTTGCCACACAAACACTCTTTTTCCCGTGTCATTATTACGAATTGCCAATCCTACTATTTTTTTATTTTCAATTGCTATCTTTTCTACATAGAATTTGTCATAGCATTTCCCATTATTTATGTTGCAATCTTCTTTTTTGATGAAAATAAACGGTGATGTGTAAAGCTCTCTGCCTATTCCCCAGTTAAAACAGGCGCGTTTAAAACTGTCGCTTGCCTCGCCTTTTTGTGCTTCTGTATTACTTTCAGTGCCGCAATCTGATTTCCATACCCATTTTCCGGAACTTTCTGGTACGTAATAATTAACATTAATTCCAACCTTGCAAAAGAGATTTCCTTTACATTCATAATGCTCACGTTGCCAATTTTCTGCGCCCACAGTTTCATCTAAAATATTCATGTCGCACCGAGCATCCTTATATAGCAGAAGCACCAAGCCGTTTTGTTTTACGCTTTGTAGTCTTACATCTATTTCATCCGCTCTTAAATCCCTAAACGTCATGTTATATCACCCCTCGCATTCTTCCAGCGTGCATTCTAAACCCACGCCAGTGTCATATATATCCGTGACGTCCTCATTCGTTTCGGTACATATTATTCTTAACCTTGAAGCGTGTCTGCTTCTTGTAAATGGACAATATTTGCATTTCATCGGCTCGCCTTTTGGACGTGCGATCTTTATGATTTTTTGCATAAAATCGTACTCGGTTACTCCGTTTATCAACTCGCCCACTCCTTTACAAAATTCTCAAACCCATCATCTTTTTTCCAATAGCAGAAATCGGCTTTGTCATCGTATTCGCAATGTCCCTCATATTCCTTTCTAAATTCATCCTCATGACCTCTTGCAATGAATTCGTCATAATATTCTTCCGGAAGGCTTTGCAGATATGCCATATTGCAATATCCGATACAAGCTGCATGATCTCCGTATATCTCTAGGTCATCCGGATATTGCCATGCACCGCATTGCTCACACTGCATCCGGCAATCTTCTTGCATTTCTTGACATTCCTTTCCGTTACTCTTTGTTTTCCTTATTCAGTATTTCTATTTTCCAGTCCCCGGATTGCCAGATTGTTTTGGTTTGGTTATCTTTAAATGTGGCGTTTTCAGATATGACTACTTTTTCTTTGTTTTTCCATACAAACGAAGGTGATGATATTATAGCTGAACCGTATACCGTGCCGATACTGGCTGAACCGCATACCTTGACGATACTGGCTGAACCGTATACCTTGCTGATACTGGCTGAACCGTATACCTCGCTGATACTGGCTGAACCGCATACCTCACTGATACTGGCTGAATCGTATACATAGCTGATACTGGCTGAACCGCATACCTTGCTGATACTGGCTGAACCGTATACCTCGCTGATACTGGCTGAATCGTATACCGCAACATTTTTGCAATCTTTAATGTAGTGATTTGAACCGCAATTAATGGTAATGTCATTTTCGCCTATATGTATGTGTGCTTTAGCCCAATCTTTTACTGCCGCCCGCATGCGTTCTTCGTCATACCCCGCTACATACCAATCAGGCACAATGTCTTGGTCAACATTGAATTTCCATTGGTCAATCGGCGAAAACACGTCTCCGTTCTCCGGATATAATTCCGCTCTGACGAACAACCTTTCGGCATTACTTCTTGTATCCTCAATTTGTAATTCTTTAAGCATCTTAGAATGACTATCATAATCCGGTATGAACACGCTATCCTTTAATATAATTGCGCTTTTCAGTTTGCACATTCCTTGACATTCCTTTCCGTTTGTGTTATTCTTTAAATGAATTATTTACACGTGCACCGTTAACGATTGCAGTCGTTGCGGTGCTTTTTCTTTTCCGGCAATATGTACGCT
>ENA-OROX01002676-OROX01002676.1-human-gut-metagenome-genome-assembly--contig:-NODE-2676-length-11873-cov-7.804620_pt1 | contig 11873 bp, 11 predicted proteins | sample MGYA00242133_ERZ509058 | MGnify/ENA primary metagenome ERZ509058 (study PRJEB26280, sample SAMEA2338751) | human gut metagenome | biome: human gut; feature: human-associated habitat; material: faeces...
GGTGGAGGACGAGGTGTTCGAGGTGTACACCGATCCCGACGCCTTTGGCTCCGTGCTGGCCGCCCTGGAGGAGAAGGGCTACACCTTTGTCCAGGCCGCGGTGGAGATGGTTCCCCAGAACTATGTCAAACTGGAGAACGAGGACGACATCAAGAATATGGAGAAGCTCATCGACCTCCTGGAGGAGAACGACGACGTGCAGAACGTCTGGCACAACTGGGATCAGGACTGATGGGAACTTTATAAGCGCATTTGAATTAAAAATGTCGGATTTCAATAGAATTTTGCAACTTATTTTGAGCAGTGAAAATGGAGTTGCGTAATTTCTGGCTTGAACTGCGACATACATGCATGCCTCTGTTGTGACGTACAGTTTCCGTACCACAAGGAGGAAGCAGAATGAATTTGAAAGCGTTGATGGATGAGTATCTTATAGAGATTGAGGTTAGAAGGTACACCCAGAAGACAATTCGGGGGTATCGGAATAATCTCAATCTCTTTTTGCGTTTCTGTGAGGATGTGCTGGGGGTGGAGGGGATAGATAATCTGACGATGGCCTCAGTGCGCCAATTTACCAAGTACATGACGGCAAAGGGAAGAAAGGGAACTTATATCAACGGACTGCTGAAGACAATAAAGTCCTTCCTGAACTATTGCCGTGAGGAGGGGTACACTGATATTCAGACATCTAAAAATTTCAGATGGTGCAAAGAGGAGAAACCTGTGATCCTTTCCTATACGCCAGCAGATGTCAGGCGGATGCTCCAGAGCTGTAAGGGGAACGATTTCGTATCCATTAGAGACAGGGCCATTTTGACGACTCTGTTTGAAACAGGGATACGATGCTGGGAGTTGTGTTGTATCAAGCAGGAGGAGATCCATAGTGATTTCATTATCATCAAGGGAAAGAATCACAAGCAGCGGGCGGTTCCAGTCACGCCGCTTCTTCAGAAAGAGTTAATACGGTATCAGGCGGTCAGAAGCAACTATTTTACGCTGAAGCATACTGAGGAGTTCTATTTTCTTTCATTTCATGGGCGGCAACTGACCAACAGCGCGGTGGAACATATCGTGAAGCGCCATGGAGAGGGAATAGAGGGGGTCAGAGTATCGCCCCATACCTGCCGCCATTTCTTCGCCCAGCAGCAGATTAAGATGGGAACAGACCTATACACCATATCAAGGCTGCTGGGGCACGAGAATGTCAGGATTACCCAAACATACCTCAACAGTCTGAGAGATGAGGATGTCATTCAGATTGCCAGGCAGAAGAGCGTCTTGATGAACCTGTGAATTATGGAAGGGGGCAGAGCAATCGCTTTGTCCCCTCCCTTATACCCGCTCGAAGTAAAGTCCAACTACAAGCGCGTACAGGGCCGCTGACAGCTCGATCTGTAGTGTCCTAGGCAAAGGGGGCGGGGTTATGGATTTGGGGCTGTGGAGCGCGTTATAAGGCTTCTGTAGTTGATACTCCTGTGTCGCGCGTAATGGAGCCATAAATTACAGAGCAACAAATTTTGAAAAAAATCAAAAATCGTTCCAGGGCTCTTGAAATGTGCTTTGGAAGATGCTACCATGTAGAGCACAAAAGGGCGACACCCTAGATTCAGCCCCAAAGGAGGTAATTGCATGATATCTATTATATATCTATAATTAAAATTGCCAATATTTGATAAAAGTGTCATTTTTTATATCTATATTATTACTTAAAATGACTATATTACGATAAAAAGTGACACTATTTTAGGCAATATCGCCTAAAACCCATAAAATAATAAAATAACCAGTTTGGAGGTGGTTGTGACTGGAGTAAAAGGAGACTTATAATATTGAATACTGATGAAGAATTAACGCGTGAGCAAGTAGATCAACTCATTGCCTTGACTAATCGTGACTTCCCTACAATGTCAAAATTGGTGGAGTGCGTTTCTAAAATTGGTGTTCCAGGCCTTGAGAAATTCAAAAACAAGGGGAATCAAAGGAAACTTGCAGAGAAGCAATTAAGCAGATATGTACGGGTAGTCAAAAAGCGGGACATCATTCCAGATTGGCCTAAGCCAGGTACCTGTTTTATTGCCGAAGTATATGATCCCCCGCTTCCTAAGGAGGATGAACGAGGCAAAAGCGGGAAATACATCACCCTTTTAAAGCCGCTCATACTCAGCACAAAAGAATTCAGCGGAAAGACATATGAGTTAGCAAATAAATGGGGCCTATTTTCGGAATACGTCAACCAGTCATATCCAGGTACAGATCTAAACAAAAATATTTGGAAATCCACGGGTGAGATGCCTCCAGGAGAGCGTCGATATAGGGCCATCATGGACTATCAAGTCAGGGATAAAATCAAATATGCCCTCAAGTCCTTGGCGAGAGAAGAAAAGATATGCTATGAAGAACGGCTTATGTATATACCTGATATCACAGTTACGATTGAAGATGAAGATAATGATCTTGAGTTGCCGTATCAAAGACTTAAAACACACACCGAACTGCGTGAAGATATGTGTCGTGTAGGGCAGCTTATTGAAGCAATAAAGCATGAAGACAACTATACATTGTCTCCTGACGATTTTAAGAGTCTCAATTTGGTGAGCAGCAAAAACAATTTGATGGACAAAGCACAAGATTGCGAAGGCACATGGGAACCCTATAAAATGGAATATTATCGAAATCATCAGACTCCCATTCCCATGAAAGCCGAACCAGATGAAATTGATGTATACGAGCAATATAAAGGCTATATACGGTATTTAGCGTGTCTTACATATCTTGAAAATAATTGCGGACATTTACCTAACATAAATAATTCAATAAAGAATGAGTATTATTTCTTTCAGAATCATATATTAGCCAAAATTTACTACAGACTAGATTCAGAGCTTCGCACGGAACTTCTTGGTTGGCGTTCCGTATGGAAAGAAATATACTTTACGGTGTTAGATAAGTACTACCAACCTTTTCCAAGCGATGAAGCTGACTTATGCAGGAAGAAACTGGCCCATGAGTTTGTCTCGTATATGGCGGCACAAATTGCGAATCCTTCGCGGATATTTTATGGCGACTCAGGCTTTACAGATGATTATCAAGCTGTTCATTCCCGTCGTTTAAGAGAGAATGACGATAAGAGCAGCGCCGTACATGATGATATTATGACGCGGTGGGAATATGAGCACGTGTATCCGCTTAAACAGAGCACAGCAGTTCATGACATTCAACAAAAGCTAGAGGAGCTGTACCCACCAATCGAAGAATAGCAGAGACAATCCCCCAGAAAAGCCATTCAAGGCCGCTCTGGGGGATCTTTTATCTATGCTTATAGTCTATAATCTGATTGAGAATTGTAAATAAGTCCTCCTGATCCTTCGCTGGCTGCATTTGAATAATATCGTAACATTTTGATGGTATATCTTCGCAACTATTGGTTGGAGAAATATTTTCGAACAGCTTGGAAAGAGAAACCCCAAGTGCAGCGCTGATTTTAGAAATACTCTCTATAGTGGCATTTTTCTCTCCGCGTTCCAGTTGCCCAATATATGTTGGATGCAGACCCGCTTGCTCTGCAAGCCTTTCTTGGCTCCAGTTGAGCTGATTGCGGTAAGCCCTTAGCCGCTCACCAATAATCCTGGAAAGAGTCAATAGTATCCCCTCCTTTGAGGGATATACTATTGATATTTTTTGTGTTTAGAAACAGACTATTGATATTTATTGATGCAAATTATATACTATAAATATTAAACAAGGCGTTTCAATATGTTTTGACACAAGAGAAAGAGGGATGAGCATGGCAGACAACAAGAAAGAGCAGGAGCGGGAGGAGCTCCACCGCACCATTTGGAACATCGCCAATGAATTGCGGGGCAGCGTAGATGGATGGGACTTTAAGCAGTATGTGCTTGGGATGCTGTTTTATCGCTATATTTCAGAGAACTTTGCGGATTACATCAATCACGATGAGCGGGAGGCTGGGAACGAAAATTTTGAGTATGCCCTTCTTCCTGACGAGGAGGCGGAGCAGGCCCGTGAGGATCTGATCACCACCAAGGGCTTTTTCATTCTGCCCAGCCAGCTTTTTGTCAATGTACGCAAGCGGGCCCCCCAAGATGAAAACCTGAACGAGACGCTGGAGGCTGTTTTCAACGCCATTGAGGACTCCGCAAAGGGAAGCGAGAGCGAGGAGGACTTCAAGGGCCTGTTTGACGACATCGACGTAAACAGCAACAAGCTGGGGCCCACGGTAGCCAAGCGGAACGAAAAGCTGGTCAAACTGCTGAACGGTATTGGTGATATGAAGCTGGGCAGCTACCAGGACAACACGATCGACGCATTTGGTGACGCATACGAGTATCTGATGGGCATGTATGCCTCCAATGCGGGCAAGAGCGGTGGGGAGTACTTTACCCCCCAGGAAGTTTCTGAACTGCTGACCCGTATCGCTGTGGCGGGAAAAACAGAGGTCAACAAGGTCTATGATCCCGCCTGTGGTTCTGGATCGCTCCTGCTGAAGGCGGCCAAGATTCTGGGCAGGGACAAGGTGCGCCAGGGCTTCTATGGGCAGGAGATCAACATCACCACATACAACCTGTGCCGCATCAATATGTTCCTCCATGACATCGACTATGACAAGTTCGACATCGCCCACGGGGATACCCTGACCAATCCCCAGCACTGGGATGATGAGCCCTTTGAGGCCATTGTGTCCAATCCGCCCTACTCCATCAAGTGGGAGGGAGACAGCAACGCCACCCTGATCAACGACCCCCGCTTTTCTCCCGCTGGCGTGCTGGCCCCGAAATCCAAGGCAGATCTGGCCTTTATCATGCACAGCTTGTCCTGGCTGGCGACCAATGGTACTGCCGCCATTGTCTGCTTCCCTGGCGTCATGTATCGCGGCGGCGCGGAGAAGAAGATCCGCAAATACTTAATCGACAACAACTTCATTGACTGCATCATCCAGCTGCCTGACAACCTGTTTTTCGGCACCTCCATCGCCACCTGCATCATGGTGCTGAAGAAGTCCAAGGCGGACAACTGCACCCTGTTCATCGACGCCTCCAAGGAGTTTGTCAAGGTCACCAACAGCAACAAGCTCACCCAGGACAACATCCAGAAGATCCTCAGCGCCTACACCCAGCGGGAGGAGCAGGAGCACTTCGCCAAACTGGTGCCCAACAGCGCCATTGGAGAGCAGGACTATACCCTCTCGGTATCCACCTACGTGGAGCAGGAGGACACCAGGGAGGTTATCGACATTACGGCCCTCAACGCGGAGATCCAGCAGATCGTGGCACGGGAGCAAGTGCTGCGGGATGAGATTGAGAAGATTGTCAACGAGATTGAAGGAGGAATAGACAATGTATAAAACGGAATGGGAATTTCTTGCAGGAAAAATCGAAGACTGTTTAACTGATAATGCAAAACTTCATCCATATCCAAATGTATCGGAAAAATTCCCAGAGCGGAAGATATTTTTAGATGAAAACGGAAAAGAACGTATTATATATAGTGATCCCGATTATAACGAGGGCCAAATTCTGTTCATTATTGTTGGCCCATTTGAGAATAAAAAGCAAGCTGATATGAACCAGTGCTTGGACCACATTATGACTGTACTAAAAGAAAATGGGTATGCTGTGCAGGACAGGCCGACCGGAACAATCGTTGATGGAAAAACTACTTGTACCATTCGTTTCAAGCGAACAAACAAAGCTTCCTTCCATTTGGTCGATAAGGGGGAAGATAAGTGAGTAAGTTGGAGAAATTGATAGGGACATTATGTTGTGGTGGTGTCGAATATCAAGAGCTTGGTCTTCTCGGAAGATTCTATGGCGGGCTAACGGGAAAAACTAAATCTGACTTCGTCAATGGCAATGCAAAGCTTATTACTTATAAAAATGTCTATTCAAACCCAGCATTGGATATTAACCCAGTGGATACCGTCAATATTTATGACAGTGAGAACCAACGAACCCTGGAATATGGAGATGTGATTTTTACAGGTTCGTCAGAAACACCCGACGAATGTGGATTTTCATCTGTGGTAACCAAAAACCCAACATGCGACTTGTATCTAAACAGTTTTTGCTTCTTTTTCCGTTTTAATGATCCTGACATTATTTTGCCAGATTTTTCAAAACACCTCTTTCGGTCAGAAAGATTGAGATACCAAATAGGCAAGACCGCAAATGGTGTTACGCGTTTCAATGTTTCAAAAGATAAAATGGCAAAAATCAAAATTCCCCTCCCGCCGCTGTCCGTACAGCAGGAGATTGTACGCATCCTGGACAGCTTCACCGACCTCACGGCAGAACTCACGGCAGAACTCACGGCACGAAAGAAACAGTATGCGTATTATCGGGATGAACTGCTGACCTTTGGGGATGATATTCCTTGCATGTCGATTGGGGAAATCTGTGAAATTAGTCGTGGGAAAGTAATTTCGAAAGATTATATACGTGATAATCCGGGGTGCTATCCAGTTTTTTCATCACAAACTGAAGATGAAGGCGTATTAGGACTAATTTCGGATTACGCTTATGATGGAGAATACTTAACATGGACAACAGACGGCGCAAATGCCGGAACTATATTTTATAGGAACGGGAAATTTAGCATCACAAATGTTTGCGGGCTACTAAAACTTATAAATGTAGATGTTAATATTCGATACTTGTATTTCATTTTGTCGATGACGGCAGATAAGTATGTTAGCCGAGGTATGGGCAACCCTAAGTTGATGAGCAATGTAATGGCCCGTATTAGGATACCTGTCCCGCCTATCAGAGAACAAGCCCGCATCGTTTCAATCCTGGATTGCTTTGACGATTTCTGCAACGACCTGACCAGCGGCCTGCCCGCTGAGATTGCCGCCAGACAAAAGCAGTATGAATATTACAGGGACAAGCTGCTGACGTTCAAGGAGCTAACGCATTAAATTGGAAGGAGTTTTGACAGTGTCATATCTCAAGAGGGCACAGGAAGAATTACATATCTCGGATGCAGCATTAAATAGAATCAAGGATGTACTGGACGAAGTGCGAGAAACCATTGACAGCGGTGGAGAATACACCCCCCAGGCCTTTGAGCGAAAAGTGCTGGAGATTATCCCTTGTGACCCAACTGATCCTACAGGGCCCCGTTATGATTACCACACGGTTCAAGATATAGCGGCTGCGTTCTTATATGATGACCGCTATACTGACGAAGTTACAGCATTGTATATGGATGACTCTGGAATGAAGTCGACTATCGAGAGCTGGAAAGAAAAAAAGCTGCGTGAGATTTTATGAGCCAATATAACATTATCGCCTCCAGCAATGAGAGCACCGTAGTGGCGGAGTACACCCCTGAGCCCCACAGCGCAGAGGCATACCAGAGCGAGGCGGCCCTGGAGCGGGAGTTCATCCGCAATCTTCAGGCCCAGAGGTATGAATATCTCACCATCACGGATGAGGCCGCCCTGATCGCCAATCTGCGCCGCCAGCTGGAACTGCTGAACGACTACCGCTTTTCCGACACGGAATGGGAGCGTTTTTTCAAGGACTGCATCGCGGGTGCCAACGAGGGGATCGTGGAGAAAACCCGCAAGATCCAAAGCGACCACGTGCAGGTGCTGCGGCAGGACAGCGGAGCCTCCAAAAATATCTACCTGCTGGACAAGCGAAACATCCACAACAACCGCCTCCAGGTGCTCAACCAGTACGAGGAGGGCCAGGGGAAGCACGACACCCGCTATGATGTGACGATCCTGGTCAACGGTCTCCCGCTCGTACACATAGAGCTCAAGCGGCGGGGCGTGGCGCTGACCGAGGCCTTTAACCAGATCAAGCGGTATCAGCGGGACAGCTTCTGGGCGGGGTGCGGCCTGTATGAGTATATCCAGATCTTCGTCATTTCCAACGGCACCCACACCAAATATTACTCCAATACCACCCGTATCAGCCACATCAAGGAGGCTGGCGGAGGGCAGGCCAGAAGCAAGAAGACCAGCAACAGCTTTGAATTTACCTCCTTCTGGGCAGACGGAAACAACAGGGTGATCACCGACCTGACAGACTTCACCAAGACCTTCTTTGCCAAGCACACCCTGCTGAACATCCTGACCCGCTACTGCATTTTCACCTCTGAGGAGCTGCTGATGGTCATGCGTCCCTATCAGATCGCGGCCACGGAGCGGATTCTCAGCCGTATTGAGGTTTCATCCAACTACAAGAAGGGCGGCACCCTGGAGGCGGGGGGTTATATCTGGCACACCACAGGCAGCGGGAAGACCTTGACCTCTTTCAAGACTGCACAGCTGGCCTCCAGACTGCCCTATATCGATAAGGTGCTCTTTGTGGTGGATCGCAAGGATCTGGACTACCAGACCATGAAGGAGTATGATCGTTTTGAAAAGGGCGCGGCCAACAGCAACGCCAACACCGCAGTCTTACAGCGCCAATTGGAGAATCCAGAGGCCCGCATCATCATCACCACCATCCAGAAGCTGGGCATCTTCATCCGCAAGAACAAAAATCACCCCGTATACAGACAGCACGTGGTGATCATCTTCGACGAGTGCCACAGGAGCCAGTTCGGTGATATGCACCAGGCCATCGTCAAGAGCTTCAAAAACTACCACCTCTTTGGCTTTACGGGCACCCCCATTTTCTCTATCAACGCGGGGAGCAACGGGAATCCAGCCATGCGCACCACCCCGCAGGCCTTTGGGGACAAGCTCCACACCTACACCATCGTGGACGCGATCAATGACGGGAATGTACTGCCCTTCCGCATTGACTATATCAGCACCATGGCGGAACGTACAGATACCGAGGATGCAGAAGTCAGAGCCATTGACCGCGAGCGGGCGCTGGGTGCCCCTGAGCGGATCCAAAATGTGGTGCGCTATACCTTGGAACACTTCGACCAGAAAACCAAGCGCAACAGCTTCTATTCCCTGAAGGGGCAGCGCGTGGCGGGTTTCAATTCCATCTTTGCAGTCAGCTCCATCCCCATGGCGATGAAATACTACACCGAGTTCAAGCGCCAGTTGGCAGAACAAAAGCGGGAGCTCACCATCGCCACGATTTACAGCTATGCGGCCAACGAGGAGGATCCAGAGGATGGGCTCCTGGAAGAGGGCTTTGAGACAGCGCAGTTGGATCAGAGTTCCCGCGACTTCCTGGATGCCGCCATTCAGGACTATAATCAGACGTTCCATACCAATTTTGATACATCCTCTGACGGCTTTCATAATTACTACAAAGACCTGTCCATGCGGGTGAAAAATCGGGAAGTGGATCTTTTGATTGTCGTCAATATGTTCCTGACTGGTTTCGACGCCACGACCCTGAATACCTTGTGGGTAGATAAGAACCTGAAAATGCACGGATTGATCCAGGCATACTCCCGCACCAACCGCATTTTGAACTCTGTGAAGACCTACGGCAATATCGTATGCTTCCGCAATCTGCAAAAGGCCACAGACGACGCCATCGCCCTGTTTGGTGATAAGGAGGCCAGCGGAATTGTCCGCTTACAGGATTTTGACTATTATTACTACGGAGACGATTCTGGAGAGCGGCACACCCCAGGCTATAATGACTTGGTTGACGAACTGCTGGAAAAATTCCCAGTGGGCCAGCCCATTACAGGAGAAGAAACTCAGAAGGATTTCATCAAGCTGTTTGGCAGCATCCTGCGGGTCAAAAATATCCTGACCTCTTTCGATGAGTTTGCAGGGAAAGAAATCCTTTCAGAGCGCAATTTTCAGGACTATCAGAGCGTCTACATAGATCTGTATCAGGAGTTCCGCCCCAGAGAGGACGGAGACAAGGAAAATATCAACGACGATATCGTCTTTGAAATGGAATTGATCCGCCAGGTGGAGATCAACATCGACTATATCCTGCTGCTGGTAGAGAAATTTCACAAGTCCAACTGCAAGGACAAGGAGATTCTGGTTTCCATTGACAGGGCCATTGATTCCAGCATCCAGCTCCGCAGCAAGAAGGAGTTGATCCACGACTTCATCCGCACCATAGATGTTTCTACCGTTGTGGAGCGGGACTGGACAACCTTTGTAAAAGAGCAGGAAGAGGCCGAGCTGAACACCATCATCACAGAGGAGAAGCTGAAACCAGATGAAACGAAACGGTTTGTAGACAACTCCTTCCGTGATGGAACGCTGAAGACCACAGGAACAGATTTTGACCGCATTATGCCCCCTGTGTCCAGATTCGGAGGCGGCGGCAACAGGGCTGTGAAAAAGCAAAGCGTCATTGCGCGACTAGGCAAGTTCTTTGAAAAGTATCTCGGCGTTCTGGAGAAACCAGACCAAGCCGCTTGATTGATGCAAATGGGAGGCAGGCAGAACATGGATGGGAAGCTGGGATGTCTGGGGATCTCCCTTTGCCTTTTGATTGGCGCAATCTGCATTGGAATAGGGGTTTCAGCAACAAATCTGTTTCTTGTACTGGTTGGAATCATCCTTCTTGCTGCTTTTTTCATCATCGGAGAAGTACAGAGTCAGGGGGAAAAACATATGAAAAAGCAATATCCATATCGGCCTGGAATTGAATTTCGACTCCCTAATGGACGTATTACCACAAAGGGATATGCGGCCAAACATCCCGCAGAGTTTCCCCATTGGGCAACTGGCCCGAACAATGTCTATGGCGAGAACATTGATTGGCAGGATTGGGAGGATTGGCGGATCAATTATTTTGGTGAGTAGTATCAGGTGCGCCCCCTGTTCGTAAAAGTACACCTTTACAAATGCAGTAAATTCCCTCTTCATCCATGTTCAAAAAAGATAATTCCAATATTGCGAATATATTCGTAAATATATTGACATTAACGAACACAAGAGATATAATAAAAGCATGGACAGGAGGGGCGAAGATGGAAAGCCGTACTTATTACTATGCAAGGGTCTCCAGTAAGGATCAGAATTTGGATCGGCAGATTTCCGCTTTCAGAGCTCTGGGGGCTCAGGACAGGGAGATTGTAACAGATAAAGAATCTGGAAAGGACTTGTCACGAGCGGGTTACCAAGCATTGAAAACAACGATGCTGCGTCGTGGGGACACACTGGTTATCAAATCCCTTGACCGCCTGAGCAGAAATAAGTGCGACATCAAGCACGAACTGGAATATTTCAAGGAACACGGTATTCGCCTGAAGGTAATCGACCTCCCCACCACGATGATGGATCTTCCAGACGGCCAGGAATGGGTTTTTGAAATGGTCAATAATATCCTGATCGAAGTACTGGGAACCATTGCTGAGCAGGAACGGGAGACAATCCGCAAAAGGCAGGCAGAGGGCATAGAAGCGGCCAAGGCAAAAGGAAAAAAATTAGGCCGTCCTGCCCTAGCATTCCCTGCAAATTGGAATGAGGTTTACACCGCCTGGAGGGAGGGAAAGATTACCGCAAAAACCGCTATGGAGCAGACGGGCACAAAAAGAACCAGCTTTTACAAGCTAGTAAAATGCAGCAAAGAATAAGAGGCCAAAATATGGTCGCAGTTATGCAAAATAGTATTCAATCAGTTGTGACATACATGCGGAATTGTGCTATACATATAGGCATATCAAATGCGCTGAAAAATCCTAAATATCAAAATAAATCGCAAAAATCGCATTAATTGATTAGAAAAAATTATGATCCAGCAAAGAGGAACGACGACGTGCAGAACGTCTGGCACAACTGGGATCAGGACTGAGCGGATACAGACAGACGGGGAGCGGCAAATCGGCCGCTCCCCGTTTTGCTGCGCTGCCCGGCTATAAATAGGGCTTCATCTGGACGATATTGGCCTCCTCGGTGGCCAGGAGCTTGTGAGCCAGCTCCCGCACCCGCACATCCTTGCCGTGATAGCTGTGCAGAT
>ENA-OROX01002687-OROX01002687.1-human-gut-metagenome-genome-assembly--contig:-NODE-2687-length-11841-cov-3.132615_pt1 | contig 11841 bp, 6 predicted proteins | sample MGYA00242133_ERZ509058 | MGnify/ENA primary metagenome ERZ509058 (study PRJEB26280, sample SAMEA2338751) | human gut metagenome | biome: human gut; feature: human-associated habitat; material: faeces...
AGACTGAGGAAGAGGTGCTGCAGGCACTGAAGAGGGCTTCCGAAGGACGTACCGTAATCTCGATTTCGCATAGAGTGAACGCGGAGACAGGACGGATCATTACATTTTAATCCATCCAAATGCATTTGCCACGGAGCTTAATAAAATAATCGCAGCAAATACCGGGCAGAGATACTTGATCATGAAATTGAATATCTTTTTGCGGCGGAAAGCGGCTTCTCCGTGCATGACTTCTTCTTCCACAGCCTTTACTCCGATGACGCGGGATACCAGCAGACAGATGGTGATGGCAGCGATAGGCATCATTACGGAGTTGGTCAGGAAATCGAAGAAATCAAGGAACTGCATGCCGATGATTTTCACAGCACCGAGCGGTCCGTAACCCAGTGAGGATAACGTTCCCAGTGCCAGCATGATCACACCCATGATCACGGTAGATTTTTTACGACCCCAGCCAAGCTCGTCCTCGAAAGTAGACACAGCACTTTCGGTAAGTGCAATGGAGCTGGTCATGGCTGCAAACAGTACCAGTACGAAGAACATAATACCTACGAAGGTGCCCATGCCCATGCTGTCGAAGACTTTGGGAAGTGTGATGAACATCAGGGAAGGACCTGCCTGTAAGGTATCGGGATCTCCACCGGAGAATGCGAACACGGCGGGAATGATCATCAGACCTGCCATGATAGCGATGGCGGTATCAAAGATCTCCACATTTTTCGTGGAGCCTTCAATGGAGACATCTTTTTTCATATAAGAGCCGAAGGTGATGAGAATACCCATGGCAATGGACAGAGAGTAGAACATCTGCCCCATGGCAGCTACGACTGTCATCCAGGAGAAATTCGCAGGATTCGGGATCAGGAAATACTTTACGCCGCTCAGTGCTCCCGGTCTGGTAACAGAATAGACTGTGATGACCACGGAGAGCACTACTAGGATCGGCATCATAATGCGGGATACGCGCTCGATACCGTTGCGGACACCGGCGTAGATGATGCCCAGAGTACACAGAGTGAATACGATAAAGCACAGCTCAGTAGAGACACCATTGGAAATAAACGTGGAAAAATAACCGTCCGCTGCCAGATCATGTCCGTGACCCTTGGCATATTCCACCAGATACTTGATCACCCATCCACCGATGACGGAATAATAAGGAACGATCAGAATAGGAATAATAGCGTTGATCCATCCGCCGAAGGACAGCCATTTGGACTTCCCGAAGGTATGAAAGGCACCCACGGGACTTTTACCTGTCATGCGTCCCAGTGAAGTCTCCGCCACGATCATGGTATAACCGAAGGTCAGCGCCAGGATAATATAGATCAACAGGAAGATACCGCCGCCGTATTTGGCTGCCAGATACGGGAAACGCCAGATATTGCCTAAGCCTACGGATGCTCCGGCAGCCGACAGAACGAAGCCGATCTTGCCGGAAAATGAACTTCTGTTATTATTTTTGTGATTCATAGTTTAAACTCTCCCATAAAAAATTGTCGTAAACAGAATAAGTGTAACATAGAAATAAGGAAAATACAGTACGAAATAGTCTGATTGAGAATTGAAAAATTCGATAATGCAAGAGTGAAAATTGAATGGATGCATTTTAATTTTAATATAAAACAATAATTCTGAGGAAAAATACAGAACTGCTATAAATATAAGCCAGCAATGGCGCTGCTGAATGACGGTGTATCTGGCAATTTAAAGTATATTTTTTCCTGCATTTCGCATACTAACTGCAACGTTAATGATTAGTAATGCGAGATGATGATTTATCTTACGCAATATGTCATGGAGGAAAAAATGATGAAAGCAACTGGAATTGTAAGAAGAATAGATGACCTGGGACGCATCGTGATCCCGAAGGAGATCCGCCGCACGTTACACATCAGAGAGAGTGATCCGCTGGAGATCTTCACCGACAGAGAGGGGCAGGTCATCCTGAAAAAATATTCCCCTATCGGAGAGATGACCACATTTGCCAAACAGTATGCGGAGAGCCTGGCACAGGTGTCGGGACATGCCACACTGATCGCGGACAGAGACCAGTTCATCGCCGTCTCAGGAGGCTGTAAGCAACTGTTAAATAAATCCGTGAGCCGTCAACTGGAAGAGAAGGTCAATAATAGAGAGACTGTGATTGCCGCAAAAGGAGACCGCAACTATGTCAACATTGCGGAAGACATTGCCGTGGACTATGCCTGGCAGCTGATCACGCCGATCATCTGCGAAGGGGATATCATCGGAAGTGTGATCCTGTTGGAAAATGACGGGAAGAGCAAAATGGGAGAAGTGGAGCAGAAACTGGCTCTGTCTGCGGCAGGCTTCCTGGGCAGACAGATGGAACAATAAATAATTACTTTGTTTATTTACAATTTGGAATAGAAAAGTGCAACCGGTTGCAAAAATCTTTTCCAAAAATGAAGCAAGTATATTGATTTTCAGTTAAATTATCCATATAATAGAATAGAAAAGTGTAACTAGTTGCAAAAACCTATTCCAGGGAGAAAATATATGGATATTCGCAGAGATTTCTATTTGGAAAAGTTAATAAAAAGAAAGAGCAATGGATTAATCAAGGTGATTACCGGTATTCGAAGATGTGGTAAGTCTTATCTGCTGAATAACATTTTCTATCATCATTTGTTAGATTCCGGTGTGGAAGCAGACCATATCATACGGTTTGCCTTTGATTCTGCGGATGATCTTTACCTGATCGGTGAAAGTCTTATTCAGATCGAAAAGGAAAAGCGGGGTGTGGATCCGGAGAAATTTATGGCATATATTCGGTCGAAAACTACAGGAGAGGGAATATATTATCTGCTGTTGGATGAAATTCAGATGCTGGATTGTTTTGAGGCTGTTTTGAATGGATACCTTCGTAAAGAGAATATTGATGTGTTTGTGACGGGAAGTAACGCAAAACTGTTGTCAAAGGATATTGCTACGGAATTTGCAGGCAGGGGTGATGAAATTCATATGTACCCTCTCAGCTTTGCTGAATTTATGTCTGTTTATAACGGAGATAAATATACCGGGTTATCGGAATATATGCTTTACGGTGGAATTCCATTAGTGGTTCTGCGGGATGGTGCCGGGGATAAGGCAACAGCGCTGCAGAATTTATTTAACGAAATTTATATCCGTGATATTACGAAACGGAATCGTATAAAGAATATTGGGGAATTGGAAGATCTGCTAAATATTCTTTCCTCTGCGATCGGTTCGTTGACCAATCCGGAAAAACTAAAGAACACTTTTAAAACCGTGAAGAAATCTAAAATTACTTCTGCAACCATAAAGAAATACTTGGATTACTTTGAAGATTCTTTTTTGATAGAGTCAGCACAGCGTTATGATATTAAGGGAAAGTCATATATAGAGACTCCTAAGAAATATTATTTTTCTGATTTGGGGCTTCGGAATGCCAGAATTAATTTCCGGCAGTTGGAGCAGACACATTCCATGGAAAATGTAATCTATAACGAACTCCGGATGCGGGGATATAGTGTGGATGTAGGTGTTGTCCCTATCGCAGAAAAAGATTTGGAAGGAAAGGTAAACCGCAGGCAGCTGGAAGTGGATTTTGTCTGCAATCTTGGTTCTGCCAGATATTACATTCAATCGGCATATTCTCTTCCGGATGAAGCAAAGCGGACGCAGGAAATCCGACCGTTCCGGAAGATTGATGACTCTTTTAAGAAAATTGTCATTACAAAAGATATTGTGCAGCCATATTATGATGAATATGGTATTCTGACAATCAATATTTATGATTTCCTGTTGAATCTGGACTGCCTGCAAGGTTAAAGATAACAAGATCAGAAACAAATAACAAACGGTCGTAACCGGGTTAAGATACCACCTGGTTACGACCGTTTGTTTTACCGATATATAATTTCTCATCAGCTTCTTTTAATAATGTATGAACATCTTTGTCAGACTCACAGACCAGTCCGAAGGTCATATTTATCTTCACGTGTTGCCCCTCGTAGAGTGTATCCAGTTCGTGGATTTTGTCCATGAGAAGCTCTAACTGTTTCCGTGCTTCTGCAAGATCTACATTTTCAAATACCAGTAGAAATTCCTCACCACCCCAACGCGCGGCAAAGCCACGGCGCCACATATGCTGCTTCAGCAGGGCAGAGACATTTTTCAGTACGGCATCCCCACATTCGTGACCGTAGGTATCATTAACCTTTTTGAAAAAGTCAATATCTCCGATGGCGAGCGCAAAAGAATGGCGGAAGGATTGGGCTTCCTCGAAGATCTGGCGCAGCTTTTTTTCCCCGCTGCGTCGGTTGTACAGCTCGGTCAGGGCATCCTGCTCGATCATGGTACGAAGAGAGCGCTGCATGGACAGGGCACAGCGACCGATATCACCTAATTCATCACTGCGTTTTGTTACGGAATGATCCAGTGTGGCGTTCAGATTCCCGGAGGCTACCTCTGACAGGAAGCTGTGAATATGGAGTAATACAGCCACGAATCTTCTGGTGTAAAAATAGATGCAGACAGCCACGAGAGCCACAAAACCGATGATCAGCCATGTCAGCGGATAGACATAACGTTGAATGGATTGAGATACGGCGGCACTGGATTTTCCTATAAAAAGCATGCCAACTATGCTGCCGTCCTGATTGCGGACAGGACTATAATAGGAAAAATAAGTCTTTCCATTGATCAGAGTGTTGATATAAAAATGATCTTCACCGGTATTCAGGACATCACGGATCACCACATCCGGAGCACCGGAGCCGACAATGCGGTCACCCTGGGCGTTATACAGAGTCGTCAGAATGCGGGTATCCTGATAGAACAGGGTGATGTCCAGTCCGGTATCCTCTTTGAATTGATCAAATAGAGAATATTCACGGGTGATATCTACATCGCCCTTATACAGAAGGTAGGCAACATCACCTTCCAGCCGGTAATCGCCGGGATAGGCAGCGTTCAGAAGTGTAGTGGCACTTTTTGTGGCATCATACAATTCACGTTCCACTTCCTGATACATAGTTTTTGTGAACCATTGGGAAGTGAAAAATAACATGACGATCCCCAGCGCCAGCAGGGGAATCAGGCCGATCGCCTGCAGAGTATATGATATTTTACCGCCGCTTCTTTTCGGCGTATTTTGCGTATTTTCCATAGAATTCCCTGCCCTTTCCGGTAAGATCGGTACACATATCAGTCTTAAAATAATTATATGAAATAAATGTCGGAAAAGCAAGAAAGAAAAGCTTTCTAAGCAAATCATAACATCCGGCTTGACAACGCAAAAAAATGAGATATATAATAGCGGTATATCAAAAATGCATTGACGAAGAGAGTAACTTTTCCGCAGAAAGGCAAAGCGAGCCGGTGATGGTGAGAGACCGGTGCGAGTAGGGAAAAAGTGAAAATCACTTCTGAGCTGTCAGAACAAAAGCCCAGGTCAGTAGTTCTGAACGGAATCCCGCCGTTACCGGGAAGCATATCACTCCTGTGAGATTACACATGTGGAATCGTATGGGAAGTATGTTGTAAGAGGTGGTTAACGAATGCATGAGCTTCGTCCTGTTACGGGACGGAGCCATTTTTTTTAAGAAAGGAAGCGCACTATGTACAAGCAGGTACCCACAAGCCTGAATTTCGTAGACCGTGAGAAAGCCGTCGAGAAATTCTGGGAAGACAACAACATTTTCAAAAAAAGTATGGAACACCGTAAGGAAGGCGAGACCTATACCTTCTACGACGGACCGCCTACCGCCAACGGTAAGCCCCACATCGGTCATGTAGAGACCCGTACCATCAAGGATATGATCCCCAGATACCGTACCATGAAGGGATATATGGTTCCCCGTAAGGCAGGCTGGGATACCCACGGACTTCCCGTAGAGCTGGAAGTTGAGAAGCTGCTGGGTCTGGATGGTAAGGAGCAGATCGAGGAATACGGTCTGGCACCTTTTATCGACAAATGTAAAGAGAGCGTCTGGAAATACAAGGGAATGTGGGAAGATTTCTCCCGTACCGTTGGTTTCTGGGCTGACATGGATAACCCTTATGTTACCTACGATGACAACTTCATCGAGTCCGAATGGTGGGCACTGAAGACCATTTGGGATAAGGGACTTCTGTACAAGGGCTTCAAGATCGTTCCCTATTGCCCTCGCTGCGGAACCCCGCTGTCCAGCCACGAAGTGGCACAGGGCTATAAGGCAGTCAAAGAGCGTTCCGCTATCGTACGTTTCAAGGTAAAGGGTGAGGATGCATATTTCCTGGCATGGACCACCACCCCCTGGACTCTTCCTTCCAACGTGGCACTGTGCGTGAACCCGGAGGAGACCTACCTGAAGGTGAAGGCCGCCGACGGTTATACCTATTATATTGCAAAGGCACTGGCAGACAAGGTTCTGGGACGTCTTGCAGAAGAAGGCAAGGATGCTTACGAAGTACTGGAGACTTATGTTGGTAAGGATCTGGAGTACAAGGAGTATGAGCCTCTGTACAAGTGTGCGGGAGATGCCGCCAAGAAGCAGAAGAAAAAGGCACATTTCGTAACCTGCGACGGTTATGTAACCATGACCGACGGTACCGGTATCGTTCATATCGCACCGGCTTTCGGTGAAGACGACAGCCGTATCGGACGTAATTACGAGCTGCCCTTCGTACAGTTCGTAGACGGCAAGGGTGATCTGACCGCAGAGACCCCTTATGCCGGAAAATTCGTAAAAGATGCAGATCCTCTGGTACTTAAGGATCTGGATGCAGAGGGCAAGCTGTTCGATGCACCGAAGTTCGAGCATGATTATCCTTTCTGCTGGAGATGTGACACTCCGCTGATCTATTATGCAAGAGAGTCCTGGTTCATCAAGATGACCGCTGTGAAGGATGATCTGGTACGTAATAATAAGACCATCAACTGGATCCCCGCTTCCATCGGTGAGGGACGTTTCGGCAACTGGCTGGAGAATATTCAGGACTGGGGTGTATCCCGTAACCGTTACTGGGGTACTCCGTTAAATATCTGGGAGTGCGAATGCGGACACCAGCATTCCATCGGCAGCCGTGAAGAGCTGTACAAGATGAGCGGCAATGAGAAGGCGAAGACCGTAGAATTCCATCGTCCTTACATCGACGAGATCACCATCACCTGCCCCGAGTGCGGCAAGCAGATGAAGCGTGTTCCCGAGGTAATCGACTGCTGGTTCGACTCCGGAGCAATGCCTTTTGCACAGCATCATTATCCGTTTGAAAACAAGGATCTGTTCGAGCAGCAGTTCCCCGCTGACTTTATCTCCGAGGCAGTGGACCAGACCCGTGGATGGTTCTACTCTCTGTTGGCAGAATCCACCCTGCTCTTCAATAAGGCTCCTTACAAGAACGTTATCGTTATGGGTCATGTACAGGATGAGAACGGTCAGAAGATGAGTAAGAGTAAGGGCAATGCGGTAGATCCTTTCAACGCACTGGAGACCTACGGTGCAGATGCCATCCGTTGGTATTTCTACACCAGTTCCGCTCCCTGGCTGCCGAAGAGATTCTCCGGCAAGGCCGTACAGGAAGGACAGCGTAAATTCATGGGTACCCTGTGGAACACCTACGCATTCTTCGTACTGTATGCAAATATTGATAATTTTGATGCTTCCAAATATACACTGGAATACGACAAACTGCCCGTAATGGATAAGTGGCTGCTGTCCAAACTGAACTCTACCGTTGCAGAAGTAGACAGCAATCTGGACCAGTACCGTATCCCCGAGGCTGCCAAGGCTCTGCAGGACTTCGTCGATGAGATGAGTAACTGGTATGTAAGACGCAGCCGTGAGCGTTTCTGGGCAAAGGGTATGGAGCAGGATAAGATCAATGCCTACATGACGCTGTACACCGCACTGGTGACCATCTGTAAGGCAGCCGCACCCATGATCCCCTTCATGACAGAGGATATTTACCAGAACCTGGTAAGAAGCAACGATGCAAATGCACCCGAGAGTATCCATCTGTGTGACTTCCCGGTAGTGAACAAGGATCACATCGACAAGAAGTTGGAAGAGGATATGGAAGATGTACTGGATGCTGTAGTTATGGGTCGTGCATGCCGTAACGAGGCTGCCATCAAGAATCGTCAGCCGATCAGCAGAATGTATATCAAGTCAGACTTCACCTTAAGTGAGTTCTACCAGGAGATCATCGAGGATGAGTTGAACGTCAAGGAAGTTGTATTTACCGATGACGTACGTGACTTTACCTCTTACACCTTCAAACCCCAGCTGCGTACCGTAGGACCCAAGTATGGCAAACAGTTGGGCGGCATCCAGAAGCACCTTGCAGCACTCGATGGCAATGCAGCAATGGATGAGCTGAATGCAGACGGCGCATTAAAGTTCGATGTAGACGGTGTGGCTGTGGAACTGACCAAGGACGATCTGCTGATCGACATGGCACAGAAGGAAGGCTATGTATCTCAGGAGGACAATCGGATGACCGTTGTCCTGGATACCAACCTGACACCGGAACTGGTAGAGGAAGGCTTCGTATACGAGATCATCAGCAAGATCCAGACTATGCGTAAGGAGAGCGGCTTCGAAGTGACCGATCACATCCGCGTATCCATCAATGGCAACGATAAGCTGTCCGAGATCGCACAGAAGAACAAAGAAGCCATCAGCGGCAAGGTTCTGGCTGATGAACTGACAAGCGGTATGGAATACGGCGTATCGAAGGAATGGAATATCAACGGCGAGAACGCAGTGATCGCTGTGGAGAGAGTATAAAGATAAAGATTCTGTGGTTTTCCGGAAGGGGGACCGCAGAATCTTTTCTGTTTCGGAAAAACATTTACGAAACTTACGAAAACCGGCGAAAACAGTTGGAATGAGTGTATATATTTGTTATAATATTACCTGTATTTGGTTAAGAATATGGATGAAATCATAACGCTATCCGGTGCGGAATATCTTGAGAAGAGTACAGTACCGGAGAGGTAATGGAGAGGAGAACATAGGTGAAAAAATCAGTAGCAGCCAGCGAGAAGCCGGTAAAGGCAAAAGAGTTCGATAAGGAGCTCTTCAAGAGAAGTGTGGAATATAATGTGCGCACCCTGTATCGTAAGAATCTGGAAGAAGCAGATGCACAGCAGATCTTCCAGGCAGTATCTTATGCGATCAAGGACCGTATCGTAGAGAACTGGATGGAGACCCAGAAGGCATATGAGAAGGAAGACCCCAAGATGGTCTACTACATGTCCATGGAGTTTTTGATGGGAAGAGCACTGGGCAATAACCTCATCAATTTAAAGGCATATAAGCCCGTAGCGGAAGCTCTGGAAGAACTGGGACTGGATCTGAACCTGATCGAGGACCAGGAGCCGGATGCAGCACTTGGTAACGGTGGACTCGGACGTCTGGCAGCATGTTTCCTGGATTCCCTGGCAACGCTGGGATATCCTGCATATGGCTGCGGTATCCGTTATCGTTATGGTATGTTCAAGCAGGAGATCCGCGACGGTTATCAGGTAGAGGTTCCCGATAACTGGCTGATGAATGGTAATCCTTTCGAACTGCGCAGACCTGAGTATGCGAAAATTGTGAAATTCGGTGGCTATGTCAGTGTGCATACCGATGAGAACGGCAGAAACGTATTTACCCAGGAGGGCTATCAGTCCGTTAAGGCGGTTCCGTTTGATTTCCCCATCGTGGGTTATGGCAATGGCATTGTAAACACCCTGCGTATCTGGGATGCGGAGCCCGTAGAGTGCTTCCAGCTGGATTCCTTTGATAAGGGCGATTACCAGAAAGCGGTAGAACAGGAGAACCTGGCACGTAACATCGTAGAGGTTCTGTACCCCAACGACAATCACTATGCAGGTAAGGAGCTGCGTCTGAAGCAGCAGTATTTCTTCATCTCCGCATCCGTACAGGAAGCTGTAGAGAAGTACATGAGAAAGCATGATGATATCCATAAGTTCTATGAGAAGGTTACCTTCCAGCTGAACGATACCCATCCTACCGTAGCTATCGCAGAGCTGATGCGTGTGCTGATGGATGATTATTATCTGACCTGGGAGGAAGCGTGGGAGATCACCACCAAGACCTGTGCTTACACCAACCACACCATCATGGCGGAAGCATTGGAGAAATGGCCCATCGAACTGTTCTCCAGACTGCTTCCGAGAATCTATCAGATCGTAGAGGAGATCAACCGCAGATTTATTTTACAGATCCAGGCAGAGTTTCCGGGAGATAACGGTAAAGTTGCACGTATGGCAATCGTTTACGATGGTCAGGTAAAAATGGCACATCTTGCGATCGCAGCAGGATATTCCGTAAATGGTGTGGCAAAACTTCACACGGAGATCTTAAAGAACGAGCAGCTTCACGATTTCTATGAGCTGTTCCCACAGAAATTCAACAACAAGACGAATGGAATCACACAGCGTAGATTCCTGATGCATGGCGATCCGCTTCTTGCAGACTGGGTAAGTGAACATATCGGTGACGACTGGATCACAAATCTTTCCCATATTGAGAAGATGGCGATCTATGCAACCGATAAAAAAGCACAGCAGGAGTTCATGAATATCAAATATCAGAACAAACTGCGTCTTGCAAAATACATCAAAGAGCACAACGGCATCGAAGTAGATCCGCGTTCCATCTTTGATGTACAGGTAAAACGTCTGCATGAATACAAACGTCAGTTGCTGAATATTTTACATGTCATGTATCTGTATAATGAATTAAAAGAGCACCCGGATATGGATTTCTATCCGAGAACCTTTATTTTTGGTGCAAAGGCAGCAGCAGGCTACAAGAACGCAAAACTTACGATCAAACTGATCAACAATGTGGCGGACGTTATCAACAATGACAGAAGCATTAACGGCAAGATCAAAGTCGTATTTATTGAAGATTACCGCGTATCGATCGCAGAGTGGATCTTTGCGGCAGCAGATGTCAGCGAGCAGATCTCCACAGCTAGTAAAGAGGCATCCGGAACCGGTAACATGAAATTCATGTTAAACGGTGCGCTGACGCTCGGAACGATGGATGGTGCCAATGTTGAGATCGTCGAGGAAGTCGGTAAAGAAAATGCATTTATTTTCGGTATGAGTTCCGATGAAGTCATTGCGCATGAGAGAAACCGTGATTATGATCCAATGCAGATCTTTAATACGGATCAGGATATCCGCAAGGTATTGATGCAGCTGATCAACGGATTCTATTCACCGAACGATCCTGAGCTGTTCCGTGACCTTTACAACTCACTGCTCAATACACAGTGTACACAGTTTGCAGATACCTATTTCATCTTAAAAGATTTCCATTCCTATGCAGATGCACAGAAACGCGTCATGGAAGCATACAAAGATGAGGAAGGCTGGGCAAAGAGTGCAATCTTAAATATCGCACATGCCGGTAAATTCTCATCTGACCGTACGATCCAGGAATATGTAGATGATATCTGGAACTTAGACAAAATTACCGTAGAGGTATAAGAAAATCGTATAAGATAGCAGACTGCCTGTTTTAGCAGGCAGGTCTGTGCACAGAAAAAGAAACCCGGCTTTGGGGTCATGAACCTTAAAGCCGGGTTTTTACATAATAATGTTTTTTTAATATCTTAGTTTAAAATCTTAATACTTCCTAAAAGTGGAAGCTCTTTTTCTTCATCTTTGCAGGCATATACTAATCCCATGATCCAGAAAATAAAGAATACAATGGAGAGAATGCCGCTGACAGCCCATCCACAGATCGGAATGCGCGAAATAATAATGCTGTTGATCAGTGATGCAAGGTATAACACCAGTGACTGGTTTAAATGAAATTTTGCACCCTCTTTGTCACCGGCGCAGAA
>ENA-OROX01002692-OROX01002692.1-human-gut-metagenome-genome-assembly--contig:-NODE-2692-length-11819-cov-2.297178_pt1 | contig 11819 bp, 7 predicted proteins | sample MGYA00242133_ERZ509058 | MGnify/ENA primary metagenome ERZ509058 (study PRJEB26280, sample SAMEA2338751) | human gut metagenome | biome: human gut; feature: human-associated habitat; material: faeces...
TTATTTTCTACCCTAGGGGCAGAGTTTGTTTCCTGACTCATAAATCCTCCTGTGTGTAAATAATGTAAAAATATGACAATAACTTATATAGTATAGCATAAATCATAAAATGGTACAATGAGAGGAGGATAAAGGGAATTAATAAAAATCACACATGATACATTTATGATAATATATCATAAATTATCCAACTACTTTATAATTAAACATTGATGTATTCAAGGCTTTAGTAAGCCACATATACATAATAATGTTTAAAAGGGTAATATACCGGCACAATAAGTAATATCAGCCAGAATTATATTATTCAGAATAAGTAGAATGGAGTCAGCAGGATATTGTTCTTGAGTTTAAGATATACAACGAAAGAAAAGAGAGTAATATTGATGAAGCAGCAGATGCAGCACTTAAGCAGATATATGAAAAGCGTTATAAGGAAGAACTGATACAAAGGGGAGTGTCCGAAGATAGAATATACTGCTATGGTGTGGCTTTTAAAGGAAAACAGGTTGTTATAAAGATGGGAAAGTAAGATAAAACCCAGGGCTGTCTTCTAAATTAAGAATAATAATCTAAAGCAAAAGGTGCTGTCACCTCAACGATTTTCAATCGTTAAAGCGACAGCACCTTTATGATTAGAATCAGTCCGAAGCTGGATATTGTTAATTACAGCTTCTGGTTATCCTTCATATATTCATCATATAATCCGATGACCTTATTCATAACCTCAGGTCCAGGAGCACCGAGAGTAAGTCTCTTTTCTACACATGTCTTAAGGCTTATAGCTTCATATACATCTTCTTCAAAGACAGGACTTATTTTCTTGTATTCATCAAGTGAGAGGTCATCAAGAGCGATTCCCTTATCTATGCACATAAGTACAAGCTGTCCTACGATACCGTGGGCATCTCTGAAAGGAACGCCCTTCTTTACAAGGTAGTCGGCAGCATCTGTTGCGTTAGTGAAGCCTTTCTTAGCAGAGTCTTCCATACGTGCATCGTTGAACTTCATAGTATCAATCATGCCCTTGAACAGGCTTACACAGCCCTTTACAGTATCAATAGCATCAAAAGTAAGCTCTTTATCTTCCTGCATGTCTTTGTTGTATGCAAGAGGAATTCCCTTCATAGTTGTAAGTATGCTCATAAGTGCACCATATACACGTCCTGTCTTGCCACGTACAAGCTCTGCTATGTCAGGGTTCTTTTTCTGTGGCATGATGCTTGAACCTGTGCTGAATGCATCATCGAGCTCAATGAACTTATATTCGTTAGAATTCCATATACATATTTCCTCAGAGAATCTGCTTAAGTGCATCATGATAGTAGAGAGTGCGCTTAAGAACTCTATAACATAGTCTCTGTCAGACACAGAATCCATACTGTTAAGTGTTGGTCCGTCAAAGCCAAGAAGACTGGCTGTCATTTCCCTGTTGAGAGGATATGTAGTTCCTGCAAGGGCACCAGCACCAAGAGGACAGTAGTTCATTCTCTTATAGATATCGTGAAGTCTGCTTCTGTCACGCTTAAACATCTCAAAATAAGCTGCGAAGTGGTGAGCCACTGTTACAGGCTGTGCCTTCTGCAGGTGAGTAAAACCTGGCATATAAGTTTCAACATTTTCCTTTATTATTCTTAAGATAACTTCCATGAGTTCTCTTACTTCTTCATCAACATTCTTAACTTCGTCCCTTGTATATAGTCTCATATCAAGAGCAACCTGGTCGTTACGGCTTCTTCCAGTATGAAGTTTCTTTCCGGCATCCCCGATGCGCTCAATAAGAGTAGCCTCCATGAATGTATGGATATCTTCATACTCATCAGTGATTTCAAGCTTTCCTGATTCGATATCAGAAAGTATGCCCTTTAAGCCATCTGTGATCTGCTTTCCTTCGTCTTCTGATATGATACCCTGTGCTGCAAGCATAGTGGCATGTGCGATACTTCCTTCTATATCCTGCTTATAGAACTTCTGGTCAAATGAGATAGAAGCGTTAAAGTTGTTTACAAGTTCGTTAGTTTCCTTAGTGAAGCGTCCGCCCCAAAGTTTCATTGTTTACCTCTTTCCTGGGATTGTCGTATTATCACATCATTATAATTTATTATAACATCCCAATTAATAATATTCTATCATAGCCGGGGGCTTTTGACCCCGACATCATATAAATGCATAAATGCAGATTTATACCTTTATTAAATATAGCTGCTGTTTAATCAGCGTGATTGCTTTCATCGCTGTCAAGATTATCAAAATCATCAAGCTCATCAAGACTGAAGTCATCAAGTGGCATAGGTGAATCATGAGGATTAATATCATCATCATATATGGACTGTGTTTCTGTTTTTCTTCTGTCCATCAGAATCACATCATCTTCACATATAAGCTCCTGTATAAGTACAGGCCAGCTGTTTGTGCTTATAACATTCATACGGCACATTCGTTTAAAGAAGTATATACCTATCAATATAATAATGCAGAGCGAAGTGATAATGCAACCTAAAATAAGGTTAACAGGTGTATATTTGAGTGTTATATTATGCTCACCTGCTGGAACATGTACACTTATAAAAGCGCCATATATATCATTTGTTTCAACCTTTTTACCATCTATATATACTGACCATCCTTTATCATATGGAATAGAGCATATAAGAGTTGCATCCTTATCTGCATTAACAGTGCCTTTTATCTTGTTGTTAGTGAATTCTGATACGTTAAGCGAGTTGTTGTTAAGTATGTTAAAGGCTTCTGTGAATCTTGAAGTTTCAAGTGTGTATACACTGGCGTTCATGGATGTGTCAGCTGAAACTACTATCACATCCTCAGGAGTAGCATATCCAAGATCTATGATGGTTCCACCTTTTTTAAGGTCTTTGTAGGTATATTCAGAACCATGTATAGTGACGGTTACTGTGTCACAGGCAGTATTCTTAGTGATCATATACAGGTGTCCGGCTTTCACTGGTTTTACTTCAAAGCCGGCATCAGTAGAGTTCTCATATGTCAGTGTGAACACGTTGGATATTCCTGTAAGATTCTTTATAAGCGAGTTCTGGTTGTCTATGCCTGAGCCTATAGCCTCGCTTCCTTCCCATCCGTAAGGGTCGTTGTATGTCATGTAGCCGATAGGAAGAGTGTAGGTGTTTTTATATATGAATTCTCCATCATCACCTGTGTAATATGTCCTTAGAGGACTTTCTGTAAGTATACGGTTTGATATGGCATATTTAACGGAAAACAGACTTTCAGTTACAAGAGTTGCACCATTATATTTGTAAGCATTAAATGAGTGCTCAAAACCAAGCTTACCAAGAAATTTTTCCATAGCACCATTCGAGGTTGATGAGAATGTTGACATACTGTGGTAGTTATGCCATGCACCATCATTGTTAGAACGGCTGCCGAACTTTTTATCCATGCGGTAGAAGGATGAGTCATCCTCTGCCACAGTAGATGTGACTGTTTTTACGGCATCATAATCAAGCAGATAAGAGGTACGGCTTGTAGTTCCGATGCCGGTAGAGTCCATATTTATAGTACATTCTATGATACATAAAGAAAATGTAATAAAAAGAATGACAGGAACCCTGAAATCATGCTTAATGTGTATGACCATAAGAAGTGCGTATATAAGTATAAAAGCACCACTAAGGTAAACTATAGTAAAATCATAAGTTTCATCTACTGCAAATACCTGTTCTATAAAGAGCATGATGCCGATAGCTATCCAGAGTGCCGCACCAAGCTGTTTAGTCGTCATACTGCGGATATGTGTAAATGCTTCATAGCACATAGTAAGAAGAAAGAACACATATATGAAGGACTGTCTGCATGGAAGACTGTTAGGAAAGTGGAAGCCATGCCAGATAAAGTTAGGTATATTAAGGTTAAAAGCTGTAAGAAACGCAAGTATAAGAACTGACTTTCCTATTTTTTCCCTTAAATCTACTTTCTTGTCCATAATATAAAGAGGGAATAAAAGCAGTACTGCTACACCACAGTATATATTAGGGTAGTGTTCAAGTCCTAAGTGTACCGGAACGTCTATAAGATGTCTTGTAACCGTGTTAAGTATGCTAAAGTATAGTGTCAGCTTCTTTGGAAATTCTATGTTGTTGGATGCTGAAAGTGTGAAAGCATAGAATTCTGGTAACAAAAGACATGCTGCAAGTCCACCTGCAAGTAGTGAATATATAGCAAAGTTCAGTATTTTTTTAAAATATATGACAGGCTTTCTTGTTCCCCTGTATGCGATAATAAGTACGATAAAGTATAAAACAACTGATATACATACCATGAGCTATATAGTAGTTGGTGTATATACATAAACCAAGAGTTATGCAGTAAAGGAAACATTTGTTTTCGTTAACGAGTCTTTCAAGACCGAGTATTATGAGTGGCAGAAGTACAAGACAGTCAAGCCACATTATATTCCAGCTGTAAGCAGCTACGAAGCCTGAAAGAGAGTAGAACATACCAAACAGTGCAATACTGCATTTTCTGTTATCAAAGTGCTTTGTTATATAGTAAGTGAATGTAACACTACTTAAACACAGCTTTAATATGATGATGGAATTCATTATTTCAATCATATATTTCTGAGGAAACAGCACTATAAACCAGTTAGATGGACTGGCAAGATAGTAAGCATATAGGGCTGTGAAGTTGGTTCCCATGCCGATATCCCAGCTGTATGTAAGACTTTCCCCATGTCTTAGCTTGTTCCACAGCTCAGAGAAAAATGGTGCATACTGATGATACATATCTGATCTTAAGTAGCAGTTGTTTCCAAAAGGATATATTTCTCGTGCTATATATAAGGCTGTCATTATGATAAGTGGGATTATAAAAGCAATGATATAAGTTATTCCACCACTTGGAATATTACTATTTGTTTTGTCAAAAAGACAGAAATGTTTCTTAGACTTTTTTGATAAATCAATAGAATTGTTGTTAAGCGAATCCAAAACGATACCCCCTGTTAGTTAATTAAATACATCAGTAAGAGCCAGATATCATTTCACCCTTACATCATCATATATTACCAAAATATAAAAATACTGTAAATAATATTGATGAATTATTTATTGTTTTAGCTTGTATTATTTCTTATTATTATGTACAATAAATATGTATGCGAAGGAACCTTATATTTTTTTTATAAGGAGTATACATGAACATAATTAAATTATACAACCAGTATAAAACGTATATCAGGTGTTTCGCTGTGACCATCATAGTTCTAGTAACAGGGGCGCTATATTATGGTATGCATGGCAGCGGTAAAGATAAAAGCGGGGCAGATATCTATACATCATCCAGACATGAGACATCATCATATAGTGGGGTGTCGGCTTTAGATGAAGATGCAGATAGGGCTTCTGTTAGTAGTGTGGATAGTGACTCTTTGGATGCTGCAGTCCTTAGAGGCACACAGGAAGATAAAGAACTGATATATGTTTATGTATATGGTGAAGTTAACAATCCTGGAGTGGTTGGATGTAAGAAGGATTCCAGAGTGTATGAGGTTGTAGAGTTATGTGGAGGCTATACAGCAAACGCCAATGAAAGCTGTATTAACCCTGTGCGTAAGGTATCTGATGGGGAAAAGATATATATTCCATATGTTGGAGAAGACTACAGCCATGGGATTTATGATGATGATTCTTATAAGACCTCACAGGAGTATGCTGCATCGTTATATGGTGATTACGGAGCTTCACAGCAGAATACGCGCATCAATATCAACACAGCGGCTAAGGAGCAGTTAGTCACACTTCCAGGTATAGGAACATCAAGAGCAGAGGACATAATAAGTTACCGTAGTAAGAATGGCAGCTTTAAAAGTATAGAGGATATTAAGAATGTGCCGGGTATTAAAGATGGCGCATTTGCAAAGATTAAAGATTATATATGTGTTTAAACAAGGAGTATTAACAGATATGGCTGGTAAGGTATTAGTTGTAGATGATGAAAAGATGATAGTTAAAGGCATAAAGTTCAGTCTTGTGCAGGATTATAGTGTTGTTGATTGTGCATATGATGGTGAAGAGGCACTGAATATGGCAAGGAACAACGATTATGACATTATCCTTTTAGATATTATGCTTCCAAAAATGAACGGCCTTGAAGTATGCCAGCAGATAAGGGAGTTCTCCAACGTACCTATTATTATGCTTACAGCTAAGGGTGATGATATGGATAAGATAATGGGTCTTGAATATGGCGCAGATGATTATATCACCAAGCCTTTTAATATTCTTGAGGTCAAGGCAAGGATGAAGGCTATCTTAAGAAGAAACAACAGTAACAGGGATAAAGAAACTGTTAAAAGCAATGTGCTTGTAGTAGGTGATATGAAGATAGATTGTGACAGCAGAAGTCTTTTTATCAAGGGAAAAGAGATATATCTTACAGCTAAGGAGTTTGACCTGCTTGAGCTGCTCGCTTTTAACCCTAACAGAGTATACAGCAGGGATGCGTTGTTAAAGACGGTATGGGGTGCAGATTATCCAGGAGATGGAAGAACAGTAGATGTCCATATAAGGCGTCTGCGTGAAAAGATAGAGGATAACTCAAGTGAGCCAAAGTATGTTCATACCAAGTGGGGAGTAGGTTATTATTTTAATGTTTAAACATATTGATATTGGAACACATAATAAGTCATTTAAATCAGGAAAGCTTTTGACTGGTATCCGCAGGTGCATTTTTAGTGCACGCTTCAGGATTATACTTATGATGTCAGTATTAGCAGTTATATCTGTTATTTCTGTAGTGCTGGCACTTAAATATTCTTATATAGAATCTCTTATTAACAAAAGAAAAGAGTACATCAGTAACGAGGCTGTGCTTATGTCGGCAGAGTTTACGGATTATTCTGACCTTTCAGATGCAAGAAATGGTGGAATGTATGAGAATCTTATGAACTATTCTGCACTTAACCAGATGAGGATAAGAGTTGTAGACAGAAAGTACATGGTAAGCCTTGACACGTATGCTGTGGACAATGGCAAAACTATCATTAGTTCAAAGGTTATTGATGTATATGAAAGCTCTAAGGCAGTAGCAGATTATAACCGTAAGTCTGGCAGTATAGAGGCAGTTTCACCTGTATATAACAGTGAGGGTACTGTTATTGCAGTGTTAGTTGTGAATTTTGATATTTCAGATATCAGAGTTCTTGCAGGAGATGCTTTTGATGGGATTTATGTGGTGTTGTTTGTTGTTATCACATTTATAATAGTCAGCTCTATAGTGATATCGTATTTTTATATGAGACATTACAATAAAGCATTAAAGGTAGTTGAAGCTGTTGATGTTGGTTATACGGACAAGAGGATTGAGATTAAGGGCTCAACAGAGCTTAGAAGCTTTGCAGCCCATTTTAACAGTATAATGGATAAGAACAACGAGCTTGATTCTTCAAGGTCAGAGTTTGTTTCAAATGTATCACATGAGCTTAAGACACCGATTACATCCATAAAGGTATTGGCAGATTCGCTTAACACGCAGGAGAATGTGCCTGTTGAGGTGTACAGGGAGTTCATGCTTGATATTGTAAGTGAAATCGACAGGGAGAATAAGATTATAGAGGATTTGTTATGCATGGTAAGGCTTGATAGGGCTTCGTCGGTACTTAACATATCGTCAGTTAATATGAATGAGCTGCTTGAGTTAGTGCTAAAGAGGTTAAAGCCGCTTGCAGCAAAGAAGAATATAGAGCTGTTGTTTGAAAGCTTCAGACCGGTTGTTGCACAGGTTGATGAGGTTAAGATTACCCAGGTAATATCTAATCTTGTTGAGAATGCCATAAAGTATAATAATGTCGATGGATGGGTACATGTTTCGCTTAATGCTGATCATCAGTTCTTTTATGTAAGGGTTGAAGATTCTGGAATAGGCATACCTAAGGACAGTCAGGGCAAGGTTTTTGACAGATTCTACAGGGTAGATAAGGCCAGATCAAGGGAAACAGGTGGAACCGGACTTGGTTTATCTATCGTCAGGAATATAATTCTTATGCATCATGGTACTATTAAGCTGTACAGTGAGGAAGGCATGGGAACAACATTTACATTCAGGATTCCTCTCAACTATGTAGAAGAGAATGAAAACTAGTAATATTCAGCAGGGTAACAGGCAGAATGGAGAAGTACGTGGTTAAAAAGTTCGTAGTAAGAATAATGTGTATATTAATATGCATCGGTATAACAATGTCTATGCCTGCATGTTCATCAGAGAGTAAGAATGAAAAGTATACAATATATTATACTAATAGTTCAAAGGATAAGCTTATTGGGAGTACATGTATGCTTGATGCTTCTATGTCTGTTGAAGATAAGGTGAGAACGTTGCTTGATAACATGGGTGTACGTTCTTCAAGCAAGGATGAATATATCATAAAGCCAGATAATGTTAATCTTTTAGAATCCAGTGTTAAAGGTAAAACAGCATTTTTAAACTTTACAACAACATATAAGCAGATGCCATCACAGGTAGAACTTTTATATAGGGCAGCAGTTGTAAAGACACTGACACAGCTTGATGATATTTCGTATGTTCATTTTTATGTGGATGGCAAGGAAGCTTTATATGAAGATGGAAGTGTTATGGGGATGTTTAAGAGTTCTGACTTTACAAGCTCTGATAATGATATCAGGCAGATGGATTGGCGTAATGTACAGCTGTTTTATGCAGATGAGAGTGGAACAAGACTTGTTAAAGTAAAAGAAATGTTAGCTTACAATAAAAACATGCCTATAGAAAGAATGGTGGTACAGCGTCTTATAAGTGGTCCAACAACACAAGATGCTTATTCAACACTTCCAGAGGCAGTAAAGCTGCTAGGAGTATCTGTTGTAGATAAAGTATGCTATGTTAATCTTAGTGAGGAGTTTGCAGATGGACTTGTAAATGTTGCATCAGAGGTTGAGATATATTCTATAGTGAATTCGCTCTGTTCGCTTGATAACATAGAATCGGTCAAGATATTTATCAATGGCGATTATTCAAGCACCTTTAAAGATAATATCAGTCTGGACAGGTTTTATAAGTTTAATCAGTCGCTTGTTAAGTGAAACAGTATTGATATATTTTTGTCTGCTAATATGACTTTGTGTGTTCCGGAAAGGAACGGAAAATATAGTATTGAGAAGACCTTTGTTTATTGCGGCTATGATACAGCTTATAGCCGCATGTGTATCTTTTTGGTGTATGGGAATCGGGCAGCAGGATATGCTGTCAGTGGTTCTTATTACATCATTTGCTGGAGTTTTGTTATATGGTATTCTTGCGTTATATATAAAGTTATGCAGGATATCCGTCTTTTATTTTCTTGTTTTTATATTATATCCCATTACAACAATATCAATGATGCTTGCTGTTAACGACCTGAACCAGAGTTATGGCTGTGAGAGCTTTACAGGAACTGTTAAGAATATAGTTTATAAAGAAGATTATATGATGCTTTATATGAAGGATAACAGCCTGAATAAGCAGGGAATAATAGTGTATTCATATTATACAGATGATTATAGTGTGGGTATTGATGATGAGATAGACGTATCGGGAGAAGTCAGTATGTGGGAGAAAGCTCATAATCCCGGAAACTTTAACAGCCGTTTATATTATATATCATGTGGTTATCCATATAGATGTAATGCAGACAGGATAACGGTTATACATAGCGGTAAAGACAGCTTTAATGCATGGCTGTACAGTTTAAAGCAGCGGTTTAAGGCTGTATACAATACGGTTTATGATGAATATGATAACCAGCTTATGAATTCTATGGTGCTGGGTGATAAATATGAGCTTGAAGCAGATGTTAAAGATATGTATCAGAAAAGTGGTGTGTCACATCTTCTTGCCATAAGCGGGCTGCATATATCAATAGCGGGTATGAGTGTATATAATATGCTTAGAAAAAGGCTGAATCAGAAGATATCGGCACTCGCAGGAATATTGGTTATATTATCTTATCTGATATTTACAGGAGAATCAGTATCGGCAGCAAGGGCAGTATGTATGCTTGTTATGACAATAATAGCGGATGTAAGGGCAAGAACCTATGATATGTTGACGGCACTTGCCATGGCATCTGTTATGCAGATAATGGACAATCCATATATAATATGTAATACGTCATATATTATGTCTTTTTTTGCAATGCTTGGTATAGCACTGGCGCTTCCGATTATATCATCAGCAGATAAGACACTTGTATTCATAAAAAAGAAAAATAGAAAAAATCGGACATTGAAGGATGAGGTTGTATATCTTTTATGTGATTCATTAAGTGGCTGTATTGCTATACAGCTTATGCTGCTGCCTGCATTGTTATATATATCTTATGAGACTTCATTTATAAGTGTTATATTAAACCTGATTGTCATACCGCTTATGCCGGTTGTGATGATAAGCGGTATAGTCTCAGGACTAGTAGGACTTGTGTCGATAAAATGTGCATGGTTCATGGCAGGAGCAGCCCATTATGTACTTAAGCTTTATGATATATTGTGTAAAGCATGTGCAGATATACAGGCAGGAACATACGTCACAGGAAGACCACAGGTATGGCAGCTTGTCCTTTATATGTTTATGTTAGCTGTATGGATAGCAGCTGATTCTGAATATGTGAAATATTGTACCATATATCATATAAGTAATGTACATGGTATATGGCGGAATGTAAGTAATAATGCGAGTAATATACATTATGTATGGCGAAATGTATTTAACAACAATAAGCAGAAGTGGAATAGTGACTGCTATAGTTGTGATATCTGAAATCATATGAACCTGAGGGAATACATACATAGCAAGTGTGCCAAACCATTTTCTTGGAGTACACATAAGATATGCAGACATAACAGCAATAGAGGATATGTATATATTCTGATGACATATATATCTGATTATCAGAATCAGAGGAATATGTATGAATATAGGGTAGCATTTATAAAGAATCTCTTTGCCAAACGTGATGTAAGATACAGTCTGAAATATGGCAAATGCTATAATTGTAAGGATATATAGGCGTTTATTATCTTCCCAGCATATTCCTGCAAAATAAAATGATACTATGATTCCGAATATCAGAACAAAACCATAGTTTATAAGGCTTAATATTGCGGCAGCACTCATGGCTATTCTCCTTTTCTGATGTATATATATACTATTCTTCCATCTGGAATTCAAGGTACTGTTTCTTGATGTCTGACACACGTCTCTGCGCAACCGGTATAGTCTTGTTATTATTAAGAAGAATCTTTTCAGTATCAATAGTTCTGATGTAATTCATGTTAACGATAAAAGAACGGTGTGGCAGAGTGAATTCCTTATGTGCCGTCAGGGTATCACATACAGACGAGAATACATCTGTAGATACCACTTGTTCATTGTTCTTAAGATGCAGTATAACTTTTCTGTTAAGAGCTTCCGCATAGACGATGTCTGCCAGATATATCTTATGTATACCGAAATTGTTCTTGATGATAAATGTGTCATGCTGTTCATTATGAAATGTCTCTATAATATCATCAATTGTATTGTACAAATGTATCTTATCAACGGGTTTTAACAGATAGTTAAATGCCTTAACGGTGTAACTTTCTACTGCAAATTCCGGTGAAGATGTAAGAAATATTACAGGTGATGACTTGTCAAATGTGCGGATTTCCCTCGCAAGACTTATACCATCCATCACAGGCATAATAATATCAAGAATATATATATCGTATTTCTCAAATTCGGCAGTTGAAGCAAGTTCAACACTACTGGAAAAGCATTTTATAATGAAATTCTGATTGTTGCGGGAA
>ENA-OROX01002693-OROX01002693.1-human-gut-metagenome-genome-assembly--contig:-NODE-2693-length-11796-cov-2.913295_pt1 | contig 11796 bp, 8 predicted proteins | sample MGYA00242133_ERZ509058 | MGnify/ENA primary metagenome ERZ509058 (study PRJEB26280, sample SAMEA2338751) | human gut metagenome | biome: human gut; feature: human-associated habitat; material: faeces...
GGCGGATATGCTCCCTTGTTTTTACGGATAAGGCCATGAAAAGCCTCCTTTTTTGCCATAGAAAAGGCGCCGGCCCACAAGGACCGACGCCATAAATGCTGTGGGATAAAGCTTTTGCTGCGCAGCAGAAATCAGCGCTTACCGAACCTATGCGGCGCAGAGGATGTGTTATTGATATTTCAGTCTTTGCGTTTTCGGATTGAAATAATAACACAAAATCGTAAGTTTTGCAAGTCTTTTGACAAAATAGCCGCACTTGTAACAAAAATCAACTAAGTGCCTTGCTTCTTTTGTGCTTCTTACCCATGGCAGCTCAGGGCGATGGAAAGAATTGCGGGGTTGCAAGGCACACCTAAATTAAATCGGAGGATTCGATTATGAATGAATTTGATTTTAGTGTTTTAACTGCGGGCGAGCCTGCACAGTTTGGAAAATACGGCAGTCTGCGGCTGCGCTATCTGAAAGAAAACAAGCCTACACTATATCAGGCTTTGCTACAAGGTCATTTGCTCAATGCTCACCTAAACGAGATTGACCAACAGGCCCATGAAGTGGTGGAGCAAATTGCGCAGCAGCTTATCCGCAGCGAACAGTTTGACGAATCGGTCAAGCTATCGAATCCTATTCTGTGGGTGCAAAAGATGAATTCTTTCAAGGATATTGCCGAAGAAACTATTATGCGTGACTTGATTTATTGCTAATTTGAGAATTGTCGGATGCCCTTGCTACGGTGAGAGCATCCGATTTTGTTTTTACTCAATTCATTGCGTTGTCTCTACATTGCCAAACCGTCAAAATCACTTGCTTAGCTCTTCTATGTGGGTGTTTATATAGTTTAGGAATAAGGTGGCACTTTCTAATATATTAGAAAATGTTTCTGTATAATTTTCCTTTTGGATATCAAATACCTTTGATATTTTTTGATAACTCTTTCCTTTTCTATGTCCTGTTCCGCTAGAGCGTAGTTCTTGTAAATTTCTTAAAAACTTAATATGGTCTTGATAGCCTGTAAGTTGTTTCTCTTGAAACCATACTTCCAACTTTGATATACTCCCCACAAGTTTCTCATATGTACCCGTCAAATGTGAAACAATTTCTTTTTCATTTAATAAATCTAACAACACCTTCACCAAAGATAGCACTAACATATCCATTTCAACAATCGAATTGTTGATTGGAATACGAAGCCCTTCAAAATTGTACCGATCCTGCTCATCAAGTTCTAGAAACAAAGGCCATCCTGCTTTTTCAGCAAATTGACGATTTGTCTTTACATAAGTATTTTTGAAAACGAAATCCTGTGATTGGGAACTGGCCGGTAATGCCATAAAGTCTCTCTTAAACTTTGTTGCACTTAGTTTTGCATCAAGAGCCTTATTAAATCCTCTCCAATAATGCTGCTCTTGTTCACTTGGCAAGTTCCTACCCAAATCACCAAGATAAGCCGAAACATAACCCGTATTTTGGTTATCAATATACAATGACCATAACGTACCACATCGTATAATTCCATCATCAACTTTATATTTTTCCGGGTTTGAATAGTACTTACTTAAAACAGCGGAGTCAAAGAATATGGGTGTCAGATAATGTGGGGCATCAGGGTTAGCTCCAAAATAATTACTCAATTTACTCGGATCACAAGTATAGTGTAATTCTCTACCATTGTCATCAACACCAACAATAAACTCAATATACTGCTTCTTTTCATTGTATGGCCAAATATTGCAGTCTTTTAGTTTGCATCCAAAGAGTACTTTTTTCCCGAATAAAATAGAAAAGTTTTCTTCCTGAATTCCATTGTGTCCTCTACCTATATTCACCGTGTAAAAAACAGTATTGTCATCATTTCGATAATCGAAGCTATCCGTTGGGAAAATATCTTCTACAATATCGGTGCATCTGCTATCAATATGTATAATGAGTGCCATATTCTTTATTGCAAGATAGCTTTTGAGATACCTCTTATGTATGCTAACCAAATTATCATCAGAGATTTTTACAACAGAAGTATCGTTCTCCAAGTCTACGTACTCTTTAGACTGCGAGTTATAATATAGGTTAAAAAGGAATCTAAATTCTTCCACAATTTCTATATTATCTCTTGCCAAGTCATTATAATCTCTTTTGATAACTAATGGCTCTATACTCGCATTATTTCCCCACTTATAATACGCGGCTTCTCCAGAATCCCATGCTCCATAAACAGTAACTCCTGGGCGCAATAAGCCGTAAGCATCGTAGGTATCTGTTTTTAATTGTTCTTCTGTCCTATCAGCTGGAACAAGGTAGCTTTGAAAAAATATATCCCACTTGTCATCTTTTCTTCCTCCATATACAGGTACGAATATTCCTTTATCCCAATCGTTTTCAATCCATTCTCTAATTAAGACTTGATAAATATAGCTCTTATCCAACGTAAAGTTTCCTCCCATTCCACCTACTAATTGTAATTAAATTTTACTGTACATTCTGTGAGTCGTCAATCCTCCCACATCAACTTTTCTTTGATACATATCGTTCGCCAACTTTTCGGGGAATAGTACGAGCAAGCACGGCATTTGGTACACCAAACGCCCACTTGTTGGGGGAATCCCCAATCCCCGGACACAAGCAGGAGATGTCATAATTTGCCTTATGAGAAGCTCGGCAAAAATGCCCCCGTTTGCATTGCCGATGAAGTGCCGTTTGAGATTCCGGAGAGTTGGGAGTGGGTTACTTTAAAGCAGATAGCTGTTACCGCGCTAGGTAAAACACTAGATAAATCAAAAAACATTGGTGAATATCGCCCGTATCTATGCAGCATCAATGTTTATTGGACAGGTATTGATTTATCAACCGTAAAACAGGCTCGTTTTGAAGATTCTGAATTATCGAAGTACCAGCTGAATAAGGGAGACTTGCTTATCTGTGAAGGCGGTGATGTTGGCCGTTCTGCTGTATGGGATAGAGATGAGGAAATGTATTATCAGAATGCACTTCATCGTGTCCGCTTTTACGGTAATATCGAGCCACGCTTCTTCCAGTTACTGATGGAAAGCTATAAGGGCGCAAAAATATTGGACAATTATAGCAAAGGAATGACTATAAAACATCTCGTTCAGAATTCACTTAACTCTATTTACTTTCCTTTGCCGCCACTTGCTGAACAAAGGCGCATCGTAGAAAAAATCAAACAGCTTACGCCGTATCTTAAAAAGTATGGTTCAGTTGAAACTACACTGTCAAATCTGAATTTGGCTTTCCCTGATGACTTGAAGAAATCAATTCTTCAATATGCAGTACAAGGCAAGCTCGTTTCCCAAGACCCTGCCGATGAGCCTGCCTCTGTTCTGTTGGGGCGCATCCGTGCAGAAAAAGAGCAGCTCATCAAGGCTGGAAAAATCAAACGGGATAAGCACGAATCGGTCATTTTCAGACGGGATAATTCTTATTATGAGAGAGTGGACGGAATAGAACGCTGTATCGACGATGAAATACCGTTTGAGATTCCTGATAACTGGGAATGGGTAAGAATAAAGCATGTGGGGCGTATTACAACTGGTAACACGCCATCTAGGATTCACCCTGAATATTTTGGAGCAGACATTCCTTTCGTTTCGCCTGGTGATATTCATGATGGAAAAATAGATATTCCTTCTCAGGGACTATCTTTCGAGGGAATGAAAGTCGGACGAATTATCCCGCAAGGTTCCATTCTTCAAGTGTGCATAGGTGGTTCCATTGGAAAAGCTGCTATCTGTGATTTTGACATTTCATTTAATCAGCAAGTTAACGCCATAGAACCTATTATATGTAATAGCAAATATTTGTTCTATGCAATTTCAGCTCCTTATTTTATTTCTAGAGTCAAAGATAAAGCTGGAGGAACTGCAACACCAATAATTAGCAAAGGCCAGTGGGAAAATATGCTAATGCCTTTATCACCTCTTAAAGAACAGCAACGAATCGCCACAAGAATCGACAACCTTTTACATAAACTCATGGTGTTATAATAACTATCAGTTACAATCATGGTGGAAGGAGGTCTTTCACCATGATTGTAGAATTCGAAAGACATTTAAGAGGTACAAACCTTGCAGAAAACACCGTTAAATCATATCTGTTTGCAGTAAGGCAATTTTACGAAAGATATGATTCCGTGACAAAACGCTGCTTGAAAGAACATAAAGCGTGGCTTATTGAGCAGTACAAGCCCAAAACCGTAAATTTGCGTATACGGGCCATCAACTGCTATTTAGAGAGTATTGGGAAAAGTGCATGGGCGTTATCTTCTGTAAAAGTACAACAGAAAGCGTTTTTAGAAAATGTCATCAGCGAAGCGGATTATACATACTTTAAGAACTGCCTAAAGCGTGATGACAATTTGCTTTGGTATTTCGTTATTCGTTTTTTAGCTGCCACCGGTGCGCGCGTCAGTGAACTGGTACAAATCAAAGTCGAGCATATCAAGTTGGGGCATCTTGATTTGTATTCAAAAGGTGGAAAACTGCGCCGCATTTATATTCCGAAAACACTGCAAGAGGAAGCCCTCGCATGGCTAAATGAAATCCACCGAGACAGCGGTTTTATCTTTTTAAACCGCTTTGGTGAGCGGATTACCACCAGAGGAATCTCCGGTCAACTCAAAAAATTGGCAGTGCAATATGGCATTGATCCCGCCGTAGTTTATCCACATTCTTTCCGTCATCGCTTTGCTAAAAGCTTTTTGGATAGATGCAGTGATATTGCCTTTCTCGCTGATCTGATGGGGCATGAAAGTATTGAAACTACGCGCATTTATCTACGCAAGACCGCAACAGAGCAACGACTGCTTGTTGATAATATCGTGAATTGGTAAATGTAAACGCCACACGCTCTATTGCACGGAGTGTGTGGCGTTTACTTATAACGATGAAATAAGTGATTGAATTGTATGAACTTCTTGAACAATTCGTTTTTGCTCTTTTAGGGGTGGTAACGGTAGTATAATCTTTTTGAAAATGTCAAAAGGTGGGATATTCTTTATTGCAGAGCCCTTACTACTTTCTCGTGCAGTTTCCTTTACCATATAGTCAAAATAAATGAGAAAGTAATCAACATTTATCTGTGATGTTATCCGCATTCGCATAAGCGCTTGATTGATAATTCCGATTTCCGCAGAGGATGGCAGAATATAGGTTTCTCCAATGGTTCCTGCACAACTAACAATTATATCATTAGGTAAAACTGTAAAACCTTTCATTTTCTCATTGTAGTATTCCATTGGAATATAGTATGTTCCCAGTGTACAGTCTTTTTGAATAGCATTTTTCTGCTCATATACTTTAATGCTTGACTTACTTTTAGGAACAAACATACTTTTGGTTAAACTGCTGCCAAAAGGGCCTTTTCGATACTCTCCGATATTTTGCAGGCGTACAACTTCCCAGTTCTCTGGAATTTCAAACGGTATTTCATCATCGATACAACGTTCTATTCCGTCCACTCTCTCATAATAAGAATTATCCCGCCTAAAAATGACGGATTCGTGCTTGTCACGCTTGATTTTGCCAGATTTGATGAGTTGTTCCTTTTCTGCACGGATGCGCTCTAAAAGGGCGGATGCAGGTTCATCCGTGGGGTCTTGGGGAACGAGCTTGCCTTGAACAGCTTCTTGAAGGATTGATTTTTTTAGTTGTTCGGGAAAATCATGTTGTTGATTAATGATTAAATCGTGTGTACTTTCATAGGAAGCTAATAATGGCTCAAGCAGATACAATTTTTCAGTGATTCGCCTTTGCTCTGTAACGGGCGGAACTGGAATCAATACCCTATTTATAGTTCCTACAGCAAGTCCGGGCTGTGCAGTTGCTGTAGCGTATTGGTTGAGATTAAGTGCTTTGAGAAACACACAGGCCCATGAAACATTTGTGTTTGAAAATGTTGTAACACATACCGCGTGTTCGGTTGCGTAAAAATCACCTGTTGCCCTGTTAATATTGCCACATAACGCACCTTGCCGACCAATAATAGGATAATCACCACTGCGATTTGAACTCTTAACATATCCTCGTATACCATTTCCACCATAGCAGGGAATAGCATTTGCAAATGGCTTTTCGCTTATGGATGAAGATGAGATGTTTTTCCCGGCCTGAAGAAAAAACAATTCTCCTATTCGACACCACTCCCAACTCTCCGGAATCTCAAACGGCACTTCGTCGGCAATGCAGACAGGTTCATTTTTGCCGATCTTCTCATAAGGCAAATTATCGGCTCCACGAAAAATTACAGAGGGGTTCTTCTCTTTCTTGATTTTTCCCTCTTTGATGAGTTTTTCTTTCTCTGCACGGATGCGTTCCAGCAGGACGGAAGCCGGTTCATCGTTCGGGTCTTGCGGAACCAGCTTGCCCTGCACCGCCATCTGCAAGATTGAATTTTTCAGTTGCTGCCCGGTCATAGCTTCTCCTTACACATTTTTCAGTCGGTTCAAAAGGTCGGCTGTCAGCTGCGGTTCTTCCAGCAGTGAGATACCAAAGCATTTTTTACCGGCATCTTTTAGCGAGGCTCCAATGTGATATGCTATCGTTCCATCCAAAATCAAGAAGCGGTCATGGAACACCTGCGTTCTTGTCACTTCCAGTGTCGGATACTGCGCATTAAACTGGGCAACATCCTGATTTGTCAGCCGCGCACTTGCATAGGTATAACATTTTACGCGCACATTGGGCTGCTTCTTGGCAAGCAAATTCAGCGTATTGACGTCCACATAACCGTCTATCAGAACGATTTCTCTTTCTGCCTTTTGAATCAACGAAACCAGCAGACTGAACGCATCATAAATCTGCCCATCAAAGAAAATTTTCTGCTGCGACTCGGCATGGTTGTCGATACATTGGAACACTTTGTCAAAGCGCTCGTCCGTGCTTTTTTGATATTCAAGCTGTTTCAGTTCAATACTGCTGATACGCTCAAACAGCAGCGCATTGTTGGCAATAAAGCGGCGCATCTCCACAAAGGTGTTCATAATGCGAATCGACATTTGCACCGCGACATCGCTGCGCAGTACGCCGGACAGCATGGCAATCCCCTGCTCCGTAAAGGCATAGGGCAGATACCGACGACCACCGCGCCCATTTGAGGTCACAAATTGTGACCTCAAAGATGTGTATTCTTCCGCTGTCAGTTGAAAGCGGAAGTTTTCCGGGAAACGCTCAATGTTTCTGCTGACCGCCTGATTGAACACTTTCGTTTCCACCTGATACAAAGCCGCCAAATCACTGTCCAGCATGACTTGTTGACCGCGAATCACATAGACGAGGCTTCGCAAGTCGGTTTCATTCATAACCGCAGGAATCAGCGATTTTTCTGCTTTTGCCTGTATCTCGCTCATGTTTTGTACTCCTATTTTGAGGTTCCAAATTGGAACCTCAAATCAATCTTGTGCGTCCAAATCAATGCCGAGGATTTCCGTAATCTGCGCAAGAATCCTGTCAATATCAGCATTCAGGCTGGCTCGCTTTTCCTGATACTGCTGAATCAATTCTTTCGGCGGGAGGATTTCTTCTTCCTCATGCGGGTAGCCGCAAAGGTCAATGTTATAGTTGTGGTCTTTGATTTCCTGCAAGGTATACTTCTTTGCCTTGTCAAAGCCGTCCTGCTGAATCGGCGCACGGTCATGCCACCATGCAACCGCCGGGGCAAAATGCTCCAGCTTCATGGGTTTGGTTTTGCTGAAATGCTTGTACCCCTCCGGCATATCCAAGCGGTAAAACCATGTTTCCGCTGTCGGGCCGGTGCGGTCAAAGAACAAAATATTGGTCGTGATGGATGTATACGGAGAGAACACGCTGCCCGGCATACGAATAATTGTGTGAACATTAAACTCCGAGAACAGCTTTGTCTTAATGGCAACCTTTGCATTGTCCGTGCCGAACAGGAAACCGTCCGGCAGAATAACGGCGGCGCGTCCGTTCTCCTTCAGGCGGTACATAATGACCGACATAAAGAGGTCTGCCGTTTCACTGCTGGCAAGGTCAGACGGAAAATGGTTCTTTACTTCCGCCTTTTCCGATCCTCCATAGGGCGGGTTCATCAGAATCACATCGACCCGATCATCCTCGGTATAGTCCAGCACGTCACGCAGCAGGGTATTGTCATGGAACACCTGCGGCACGTCCAAGTCATGCAGCAACATATTCGTGATGCAAAGCATATAGGGGAACTGCTTTTTCTCAATACCGTAAATGGAGTTGGCATACTTTTCCTCGTCCTCGGTGGTTTTGACCTTTTTCTTCAGTTCTTTCAGCCAGCTTGTGATGAATCCGCCTGTGCCGCAGGCAAAGTCCGCCATCGTTTCACCGAGTTGCGGGTCTATCATCTGCGCCATAAAATCTGTTACAGCACGGGGCGTGTAAAATTCGCCAGCCGAGCCAGCGCTTTGCAGTTCCTTTAGGATTGTCTCGTAAATTTCGCCAAAGGCGTGGCTTTCCTCATAATCGGTGAGGTCGAGTTCGTCAATTACGCCAATGACCTGTCGCAGAAGCACACCGTCTTTCATATAGTTGTTGGCATCTGCAAAAGTCGTCTGCACAATGGCTTTTTTGATGGGTGTGGACGCATCGACTGGTAGATTTTTCAGCGTCGGAAACAGCGTATTATTGACAAAATCCAACAGCGTATCGCCAGTCATGCCCTGTCCATTTTCATCATGCGCCCATTTGCGCCAACGGCAGGGCTCCGGAATGATAGAGTGATAGTTATCATCCGAAAATTCCCAGTCCTGCTCTTTTGCGTCATACACTTTCAAGAAGAGCATCCACGCGATTTGCTCAATGCGCTGCGCATCACCGTTGATACCGGCGTCGTTGCGCATGATATCGCGCACTCTCTTTACAAAGTTAGACATATTTCCCATTTGTTATGCTGCTCCTCCATCATAGATTGCCTGCTCCAGTTCCTTGACGGCTTTCAGGTAGCCGTCCTTGCCGCCAAAGTAAGAGGCAATCTTCTGCGGTTTGCCCATCTGCATAAAGGGGTCAAGCCGCAGTATTTCTGTTTTTTCAATTTCGTAGATGCCGGTATTCATGTACTTGTCCAGCAAGGCCTCCAAAACCATTCTTGCCGCGCCGCTGTACTTGTTGAGGAAGTCTTTCTTCTTCACATTTTCGGCACGTTCGCGGCGGGTCAAGGGCTTTTTATCAAAGGCCACATGGCAGATGAAGTCAAAGTCATCCACATCGGACATACCTTGGTCGGCCTTTATTGCTTCAAGGTCGATGCCCTGATTGCGCAGAAGTTCCCGGATCGTTTCCTTTTTGTCCTCTGCCGACCACTGACGGATAAAGTTATCCAGTGAGGCGTAGGCACCACGGATATTTTCTTTTGTGTAGTCGATGATGCTTTCCTGCTTCAGCAGTTTGCCGCTCGCGTCATAGACGGAGACTGTTTTGTAAATTACTTCTACACGACAGCCGTTTTTATCCACAATGGGTTTCGGATTTTTCAGGGCAGTTGGTGGGTCAGGGTTGTCCGGACCGGGCTTGGGCGGGGTTTGCGGGGTGTCTTTGTCGGGGTCGTAATCATCGTTCATTTCGATAGGGCCATCCCATTCCGGGTCAGCAAACAGGCGGCTGACATTGCGGAAGTCCATAACTACGAAATGCGTTTTGCCCTCTTTTTCCCTCAAACGAGTGCCACGGCCAATGATTTGCTTGAACTCCGTCATAGAGCCGATCATTTCATCCAAAACAATCAGCTTTGTCATTTTGCAGTCGGAGCCTGTGGAGAGCAATTTCGATGTGGTCGCAATCACAGGATACTTCGCGGAAACGGAAATAAAGTAGTCCAACTTACTTTTGCCGTAGGTGTCGCTGCCGGTGATGCGCACCACATAGTCGGGATTCTGCTTTACCATGTCGGCGTTCTGATTCACCAGTGCAACGCGCATTCGCTCTGCTGCGTCCTCTGTTGCGCAGAACACGATAGTCTTTGCCATGCGGTCTGTGCTTTTCAAATAGCGCGTGATTTCAGCGGCAACCTGTTCAATGCGGTCTTGTATGATAATGTTGTAGTCGTAGTCGCTGTTGGTGTAGATTCTATCCTCGATTTCGTTACCGTAAATGTCGCGCTGCCCCTTACGCGGACGCCAGCCCTCACCGATGTCAGTCATAATATTGATGACCTTGAACGGCGCGAGGAAGCCGTCCTCGATCCCCTCTTTCAGGCTGTATGTATAAATCGGCTCACCGAAATAATCAATATTGGAAATGTACTTCGTTTCCTTGGGCGTTGCAGTCATGCCGATTTGCGTTGCCGAAGAAAAGTATTCCAGAATTTTGCGCCAGTTGCTCTCCTTTTTCGCAGAACCACGGTGACACTCATCCACAATAATCAGGTCGAAGAAATCCGGGCGGAACAACTGCGACAATTTGGCAAGTGCATTATCGCCATCTTCTTCCTGATCATCGTTATTGCCCGCAAGCTGCTGATACAGCGAGAAGTAGACCTGATACGAGGTAATGGTGCTGGGGTCATCTTTGGCAAAGTTCACCTTATGAATGACTTTTTCCAGTGGAGCGAAGTCCTGCTGAATCGACTGGTCAACAAGGTTGTTGCGGTCAGCCAAGTACAGGATTTTCTTCTTCATGCCGCTTTTCAGTAGGCGGTATACGATTTGGAAGGCCGTGTAGGTTTTGCCTGTACCGGTGGCCATAACCAACAGAATGCGGTCTTGCCCTCTTGCGATGGCATCCACTGTGCGGTTGATGGCAATGCGCTGGTAGTAGCGGGGCGGGTAGGTGTTCTGGCTGCTGTAATACGGCTGTGCTATGATTTTCTCCTGTTCGGGGGTCAATCCTGCGCCGCCGTTTGCGCCTGCCTTGTAGCGCTGGATCAATTCCTGCTCCGTGGGGAACTCATCAAGGCCAAACTCGCGCTCTTTGCCCGTCAGGAAGTCATGCTCCATAAAGCCGTCACCGTTTGAGCTGTACGCAAACGGCACATCCAGCATTTGGGCATATGTCATGGCCTGCTGCAAGCCATACGAAACCGCATGATTGTTGTCTTTGGCTTCCACAATGGCAATCGGATTATTGGCACTCACATAAAGCACATAGTCCGCACGCTTCGGCTTTTCACGAATGACAAGGTTGCCTTTAAGGTTGATGCGACCATCTGTCACTTTGGTTTCCATTGTGATGTGCTGAATATTCCACTGTGCTGTAATGGCAGGGGTGATGTAGTGGAGTTTAATATCCTCCTCCGACATCTGCTTTTTTGAGATCACATCCATACAGACAGCCTCCTTTATGCGGATTTTGCGGCAACTTCCCGATAGCAAATATTATCGGAAGTTACAGACAAAAAGTTTTAACTTCTTGTGTTAGGGTATACTTTCTCTAAATATCACTATACCATAAATCCGACAGCACATCAACCACAGGTTGGATGTGCTATGAAAGTTTTTATGTGATTTTTCTTTGATAGTTGGAGTCTTAGGGTACATCCTAACAAGGACATTTTGCTGGCATGACAGCAAAATGACATGCTTGCTCGCTCGTACTGTGCCATCATATTATGGCACAGTACACAGCCATCTGAAAAAGCACTTTCAACCATGAAGTTAATCTTAGGCAATCGAGTGTTATCTTTGTTCAATACAAAAAGCCGAACAAATCTCTAGATGGATTTATCCGGCTGCACTAAATGTCATCTATTTTTCTAGTTCTGAAAGCATAACATCTAATTTATCCAACAAGAAAATGGAAGGGTCTTCCGAATTCTGCTTTAGCTTATTCATTTCAATTAAATCATCTGTGTCTAAAAGAATAATAA
>ENA-OROX01002716-OROX01002716.1-human-gut-metagenome-genome-assembly--contig:-NODE-2716-length-11699-cov-2.429492_pt1 | contig 11699 bp, 5 predicted proteins | sample MGYA00242133_ERZ509058 | MGnify/ENA primary metagenome ERZ509058 (study PRJEB26280, sample SAMEA2338751) | human gut metagenome | biome: human gut; feature: human-associated habitat; material: faeces...
CAGATCGACAATCCGAAGAGAGGATTTTCTTTCAAAGTTGACGGACCGCTGGATCTGCGACTGAACCAGGAGAAGGGAATCAGCGCAGCAGAGCGCCTTGATAACATTTCCGAGGAAGAGCTTGCCGGAATGCTTTACGAGAATTCAGATGAGCCATACTGCGAAGAGCTGGCGAAAGCGATCACAACAGAGATCCGCAAGGGCAATCGCATTGATACAACAACAAAGCTTAGAAATGTCATCGAGAAGACTTTAGATTTCCTTCCGAATAATAAAGAAAAGAAGGACATTATCAAAAAGACTTGCCAGAGAACATTCCAGGCACTTCGTATTGATGTCAATAATGAGTTCGAAGTGCTGTATGAATTCATGGAGAAACTCCCGGGAGCACTAAAACCGGGCGGAAGAGTAGCAATTCTTACATTCCATTCCGGAGAGGACAAGCTTGTAAAAAAAGCACTCAAAGCAGGATACAAAGAAGGAATTTATTCCGAATATGCAAGGGACGTTGTACGTCCGTCAGCGCAGGAATGTGCACAGAACGGAAGGGCAAGATCTACGAAGATGCGCTGGGCCGTGAAGGCGGAATAGTTGACTTCAATATAATGAAATGTTATAGTTAGTCAGAAATAATAGCGTTCGGTGCTGTTTGATCAGAGAATATATTTCCATATCCTGATTGAAACAGGTAAAAGGGAAACAGGTGTAAGACCTGTACGAACTCGTCACTGTGAGCAGAGATGCGGTCTTCTTAGAAATTAGATTTCAGAAGACCGCTCCTATACAGACAAGTGTGGAGAGTCCGCACATCCACTGGGAGACCGGGAAGGTGTTCTGTATAGAAGATCTGTAAGTCAGGAAACCTGCCGGCCGTTGGTGCGGGGAATATACGAATTCCAGATCACGAGTAATTGATTGTACCGAAAAAATCATTCATTCGATTCAGGATAATTCTATCCATTTTCCGTATTTTATAACTCACAACTTAATAGGAGACAAAAAAGAAATGAAAAATAAGAGCAGATGGCTTGCGCTTATGCTGACAGGTTCTATGGTGATTTCACCATTGTCTTATACAAGAACATATGCGGCAGAAAATGAGCAGCAGTGTGAGACAAATTTACAGGAAACTGTTAAGGTGGAAGAAGCTGATCTAGATAAGAAACAAGATGAGAGTCAGACAGAAGACGCAGGAAATGTTAAAGAAGATAAAGGAAATGACAATTTAACAAAAGAAGATCAGACAGAGGAATCTGATAAAGTTGATAATTCTTCGGATAAATCAGATAATCAGAATTCAATCGAAGCAGAAACAAAACCAAATTTAGAGAATAACTCAGAAAATAATTCAGAAGAGAAAGATACAGAAACCACCGGGAAAAATCCAGGCACAACTGTCTCAGATCAGGTTGAGGACGAAAAAACTGATAACAAGGATACACAGATAAAAGATGAGACAGGCAAGTCAGAACCTTCTACGGATTCTAACGATTCTACGAATACTCCGGAACCGGAACTTCCGCCATTGCAGGAGGCTCCTTCTGTAACAGGAGAATCTGTGAAAGTAGTAAAAGAAGACGCTGAAGAGTTCAAGATGTTCAAGGTCAGTGAATCAACAGTTGTTGAAAAGGATGGCGAACTTGATATTACGATCAAGACAAACAACACAGGATTTGATGCGCTATATCTTGGTTCAAAAGATGATTTGTTGAAGGCATCTGTTATAGAAAGAACACAGGATGAAGAAGGTGCATGGACATTTCATTTCAATGTGCCGAAAGAAAAAGCAGGTCAGACAATTCCGGTATCTTTGAGAAAGTCAAAAGATCAGACCTGGTATGACAAACAGTACTTATGGATGTACATTCCGAATCCGGGAGAAACCTCAACACCGAATCCAGCACCAACGCCAACACCGACTCCGGAAGCAACAGTAGCAAACGGAATCTACAGTATGGACGTAACTTCCAGTTCTTCCATGTTTAAAGTAGTGGATTGTATCCTGACAGCAAAAGACGGAAAAATGAGTGCCGTGCTTACATTAAGCGGAACCGGTTACGGCTATCTGTACATGGGAACAAAGGAAGAGGCTGCAAGCGCAGATCAGTCATCCTGGATTCCATATCAGGTGAATAAAGAAGGAAAATATACTTATACTGTTCCGGTAGAAGCGTTGGATAAGGAAATCGCAGTAGCAGCCTATTCCATTAAAAAAGGAATCTGGTATGACAGAACGCTGACTTTCCAGTCAGAGACAATGAAGAAGATTGCCGATCTTAATTCTACAGATTCTGAGAATAAGGGAGATTCCGGAAATACAGGAAATAACGGTAATACAGGAAACTCTGGAACTACAGGTGGTTCCGGCAATACAGGAACAAACAATTCTGCTTTCCCAGGCGGTTCTGTATCTGGAACTAATTCAGGAAAAACAGATGGAAATGACGGAAAAGCAGATAATGTATCAAAATACGAATCCGATACAAGTGGTTCTACTTCTCATGTAGACAGTGGAACAACACTGAAAGACGGTGTATACACTCCGGATCGTTTTACCTGGTCCGGTGGAACAGGTAAGGTTCAGATTACTTGTAATAAAGTGACGATCCAGAATGGACAGGCTTATGCAACACTCGTGTTCAGCAGTGATCATTATCAGTATGTGAAAGCGAACGGAAATAAGTATTACACAACAAAGGGCGGCGGATCAGCGACAGCTGTTATCCCGGTTGCATTGAATCAGAACAATAAGATTATTGGAATGACAGATAAAATGTCTGTCGCACATGAGATAGAATATACGATTTTCATTTATCTTGCAGCGGCGAATGGAGGAACATCTGCAAACGGAACAGATGTTTCAACAAGCAGTAACCAGAAGCTGGATGAAAAAGCACCTGAAATCATAGGTTTGGAATATCAGTCAGAGACAAAGCTTGACTATGCAGAATATTTCAAGATTTATCATTATGATCAGGGGATTGTACTTCTTGAAATCGATATGACGAAGGACACAGCAAGAGACCCTGAAAAAGCAGAGAAAACAAAGTCTGAAAATGAGAAGTCTGCAGAAGATAAAGAGAAGTCTTCCAAGAAGAAAGTAGCTTCTGTTACGATCAATAGATCAGAAGATTCTAAGAACTCAGATGCAGAAAGCAAAGTAGATGCTTCTGTCGAGGAATCCGCAGCTTCGGATAACAATGGCACAAGCGAACAGGAACTGGCAGCAGAGCTTTATAAAGGAAATGTTGTGAAATATCTGATTGTTCCGGAGGATGTGGAAGTTCCGGTTGGTCTTGAGCAGGATATGATCATTGTGAAGAAACCTGTGGATCATACTTATGCAGAGTCTGATGAGATTCTGAATACGATGAAAGATCTCGATCTTCTTGACAATGTTGCGGCAGTTGGAATGAAGAGCAAAGACTGTACAGTATCCGAGATTGCTGATAAGATGAAAGCAAAAGACGGAGAGAAGAATGCTGAAGTTGCATATGCAGGAACAGCGGACAAGTTGAAACTGAAGAATTTTGTGAAGAGTGAAGTGAATCTTGCATTGTTTACAGGAGATATTCTTCCAAGAGAAGATTCTGAGGAAAATGCAGCGAAAGATACTGACAAAATAGCAGATAAAGACAGTAAAGATACAAAAGAGACTCTGACAGTAGAAGAGAAGACGGAACAGTTCGAAGAGCTGACAGAAAAGCTTGCAATGCTTGGTATTCCGGTTTTTGTTGATCGTTCTTCCGAGGAAAAGACAGAACTTGGAAAGCAGGAGTGGATCAAGGTTTACGGTGTTCTCTACGGATGTGAAGAGCTGACGAACGAGAAGTTTGATGCGGCAGTAGCAGCGGCAGAGAAATAGGAGAGAAAAATAGAATGAAGATAAGAAGATGCAGAATCACAGCGTTAATGCTTTCAGCTGCACTTCTGCTCGGAGGCTGCGGTTCTACCGCAGCCTCCGGTGGAAACAGCGGTAATAATTCAGCAGGTACAGATGTAACAAAGGATAAGACCAAAGATGCAGCCGACAAGACAAAAAAAGCACCGGAAATCGAAGGGCTTACCTATGAATCTACAATGGATCTGACTTACGCGACAGAATTCGATGTATACTATTATAAGGATGGATATAAGTTGATCGATGTCCATGAAGATAAGCAATATCTGATCGTTCCGGAAGGTGAAGAAGAACCGGAAAATCTGGCGGATGATATTGTTGTGATCCAGCAGCCGACAGAGAATATTTATATGGCGGCGACAGCATCCATGTCTCTGTTTGATGCAATCGGCGGAATTGACAAGGTGAAATTCTCCGGGCTTGAGGCTTCCGGCTGGTATGTAGAGAGTGCAAAGGAAGCAATGGAATCCGGAGCGATGACATTTGCGGGAAAATACAGCGAACCGGATTATGAGACTCTCGTTGACGGAGACTGTGATCTGGCAATCGAATCAACGATGATCCTTCATACACCGAAGGTACAGGAAATGATCGAAGATCTTGGGATTCCGGTATTTGTAGACTACTCCAGTTATGAGTCACATCCGCTTGGAAGAACCGAGTGGATCAAGCTTTATGGGGCGCTTCTGAATAAAGAGGAAGAAGCGGATACATTTTTTGACCAGCAGGCTCACGTGATCGAGGAACTGAAAGGATTCGAGAACACGGAAAAGACGGTTGCTTATTTCTATGTGAGTACAGATGGTTCAATCGTTGTGAGAAAATCTGACGATTATATTCCGTCAATGATCGAAATCGCAGGTGGAAGATATGCGTTCAAAGATCTGAAGAATCCGGACAGCAACGCACCATCTGTTAAACTGACGATGGAGGAATTCTATGCAACTGCTGTAGATGCAGATTATCTGATCTACAACGGGACGATCGACGGACAGATAAATAGTATCAGTGAGTTGGAAGCAAAGAATGAATTGTTCTCTGAATTCAAGGCGGTGAAAGACGGAAATGTCTGGTATACCGGAAAGAACTTATATCAGGCAACAGATACGGTCGGAGAGCTGATCAAAGATATGCATCTGATGCTGACAGACGGTGATGCATCTCAGATGACATTTCTTGAAAAGATGGAGTAGAAGAATGGAGCAGACAAGTTTTCATCAGGAAAATTTCAGACGGCGTACAAGATACACAGCGGTATTTCTGATTCTTGCAGCAGTATTTTGTGTTGTGACAGTACTAAATATCAATACCGGAAATGTTCATATTCCGGTGCCTAAGATTCTGCGCATTCTCTTTCTGAAAGAAGGAGCGGCGACAGAGTACAATATTATATGGAAGATCCGTCTTCCGAGAATTCTGATGGCAGCGCTCCTTGGTGGTGCATTGTCTCTTTCAGGTTTTTTGCTGCAGACATTTTTTTCCAATCCTATTGCCGGACCTTTCGTTCTCGGAATCTCTTCTGGAGCGAAAATGGTCGTGGCACTTACAATGATCGTGTATTTGAAATATATCGGAAGATTTTCTTCGTATACACTGATTCTTGCAGCATTTATCGGGTCGCTGATCTCGACGGGATTTATCCTTCTGATGTCGAAAAAAGTGCAGCATATGGCGTCTCTTCTTGTCGGGGGGATCATGATCGGATATATCTGTTCGGCTATCACGGATTTTGTTGTGACATTTGCGGATGATTCTGATATTGTGAATCTGCACGGATGGTCACAGGGAAGTTTTTCCGGAATGAGCTGGAGCAATATTCGTGTGGCAGCAGTGGTTGTCGGACTTGCGGTGCTGTTTACATTTTTCCTGTCCAAACCAATCAGTGCATATCAATTGGGAGAAGCATATGCGCAGAGTATGGGAGTCAACATCAAGACATTTCGCGTGATTTTGATTTTGCTTTCCAGTATTCTGTCAGCGTGTGTGACAGCATTTGCGGGACCGATTTCTTTCGTGGGAATCGCAGTTCCGTTTCTTGCAAGGAAAGCATTTGGAACGTCAAAACCGATCGTGGTCATACCGGGAACGTTCTTTATGGGAGCTGTGTTCTGTATGATCTGTGATTTGATCGCACGAATGGCACTGGCACCGGTGGAATTGAATATCAGTACGGTGACTTCTATTCTGGGTGCACCGATCGTTATCTATATGATGATACCGAAGGGAGGAAGAAAATAAGATGGCAGATTATTATTTTCAAATGAAAGACCTGTCGGTAGGTTATAATGGAAACTCCCTGATCCGTGATATTAATATCGGGATCAACAAGGGGGAGATCGTGACTTTGATCGGGCCGAATGGTTCAGGAAAGTCAACGATTTTGAAAAGTATTACAAGACAGCTGAAAGTCGTTGGAGGAAATGTATTTTTTGACGATACTTCTCTTCTGAAACTGCCGTACAAAGAGCTTGCGTCTAAGATGGCGGTCGTGTTGACGGATCGGATCAAGACAGAGTTGATGACTTGTCATGATATTGTGGCGACTGGACGTTATCCTTACACAGGACGACTTGGGATTCTGACGCAGGAAGATGAATGTCTGGTGGAAGAGGCGATGCAGGCGGTGCATGCGCAGGAACTCGGCAACCGTGATTTTAATGCGATTAGTGACGGACAGAAGCAGCGAATTCTGTTGGCGAGAGCAATCTGTCAGGACCCGGATGTGATCGTTTTAGATGAGCCGACTTCATTCCTGGATGTAAAATATAAGTTGGAGCTGTTGTCTATCCTTGAGCGGATGGCAAGGCAGAAGAAGATTACGGTGATTATGTCTCTTCATGAAATCGATCTGGCACAGAAGATTTCAGATAAGATCATCTGTGTCAAAGGCGAGACGATTTCACATTACGGAAGCCCGGAAGAAGTATTTACAGAAGAAATCATTCGCGAATTGTATGGAATCAATAATGGATATTTTGACCCGCTTTTTGGAAGTATTGAACTTCCTGCGCCGGAGGGTGAGCCGGAAGTGTTCGTGATCTCTTCCGGCGGAACTGGAATCCCGGTTTATCGAAGACTTCAGAAGGAGCACATCCCGTTTGCGGCAGGTATTTTATATGAAAATGATATGGATTACCGGCTGGCAAGATTACTGGCAGCAGAAGTGATCACGGAAGAACCGTTTGAGGAGATTCGGGAAGAAACGCTTCAGAAAGCATTTGAGACAATAGGGAAATGTAAGCGTGTGATCAATGCCGGAGTGAAGATCGGAACATGGAATATAGGGATTGAGAGATTGCTTGAAAGAGCAGAAATAGAAGGGAAATTATAAAAACGTATAAAAATGAGCCGAGATAGCATTTTAAATGTGTTTAAAAAGCGCTGTCAACGCTCTTTTTTGTTGCTATTCATGATTGTGAATGGTAGAATAGAACAGTATAGGCTATAAAAAAGATGGGAAAATAGCAGTACAGACTGTTATGTGATGGGAGGCAATTTATGAGTAACAATGGACAATCAGCAAAGAGAGCAAGCTTCTCGGGTAAAATTGGATATGTGCTTGCTGTTGCAGGCTCAGCAGTCGGCCTGGGAAATATCTGGAGATTCCCGTATCTGGCTGCGAAATATGGAGGGGGAATCTTCCTTCTCGTTTATCTGATTCTGACCGTATCTTTTGGATATGTTCTGATCATGTCAGAGACAGCACTTGGAAGAATGACAAGAAAAAGTCCGGTTGGAGCTTTTCAGACATTTGGTAAGACAAAATCATTTAAGATCGGCGGATGGCTCAATGCAATAATCCCTATGCTGATCGTGCCGTATTATAGTTCGATCGGTGGCTGGGTTATCAAGTACCTTGCAGAGTATTTGAAAGGAAATGTGCAGACTGTTGCACAGGACGGATATTTTACAGAATTTATTTCAGATTCTTTTCAGGTAGAAGCATGGTTCATCGTGTTTTCTATTCTTGTATTCTGCGTTATCCTGGCAGGAGTTGAGAATGGTGTAGAGCGAGTATCTAAGATTATGATGCCAATCCTTGTTATCCTTGCGGTTATCGTAGCAATTTATTCTGTAACAAGACCGGGAGCAATTGAAGGTGTGAAGTATTTCCTGATTCCGAATCCAAAGCACTTCTCAGCAATGACGGTTGTTGCGGCAATGGGACAGATGTTCTACTCCCTGTCAATCGCGATGGGAATTTTGTATACATATGGTTCTTATATTGGTAAAGACGTTGATCTTGAGAAGAGTACAACACAGGTTGAGATTTTCGATACAGCAATCGCGCTTCTTGCCGGACTTATGATCATCCCGGCAGTGTTTGCATTCTCCGGTGGTAATCCGGATAACCTGCAGGCAGGACCATCTCTGATGTTCATCACACTTCCGAAGGTATTCGCAAGTATGGGCGTTGGAAGGCTGGCTGGTATCCTGTTCTTCATATTGGTACTTCTTGCAGCAGTGACAAGTGCAATCTCACTTCTGGAGACAAGCGTATCTACATTCCAGGATGAACTTCACTGGAGCAGACCGAAATGCTGTATCCTTATGGTTGCTGTTATGCTTATAATCGGAACCTTATCTTCTATGGGATATGGAGTACTGAGCTTTATTCAGATTTTCGGAATGGCATGTCTGGACTTCTTTGACTTCCTGACAAATTCAGTGATGATGCCACTTGCAGCACTTGCAACATGCTTCTTGATCGTTCGTACCGTTGGATTTGACAAGATTGCAAGGGAGATTGAGCAGTCATCTGCATTTAAGAGAAAGAAATTATACATGTTCTTTATGAAATATCTGGCACCGATCTGCCTGATTATTATATTATTAAGTTCTATTGCAAATGTATTGGGAATTATTTCTATGTAATGGAAAATGCTTGTTAAAATAGACAAGTAATCTTGCTGTAAATCTACCTGCATGGTATAATATGACTAGACTTGTAAAGTTTAGAAACAGTTCAGCCATACAACGAAGTGGTCATAAACTGACGGTCTTACGTTGTATGGCTGAATTGCAATAATTTTACATTTTAAGAAAATAATAGGAGTGATTAAGATGTATCAGGAAGAGTATAAGCGCTGGATGGCAGCAGACCTGGAAGACGCAGATCTGATGCCGGAGTTAACTAAAATCGAGGGAAATGATGACGAGATCAAGGAGCGTTTCGCAGTTGCGCTGAAGTTTGGAACAGCCGGACTTCGTGGTGTACTTGGAGCAGGAACAAACAGAATGAATATCTATGTTGTTCGTCAGGCTACACAGGGACTCGCTAACTGGGTAAAGACACAGGGCGGTACACAGACAGTAGCGATCAGCTACGACAGCCGACTCAAGAGTGATGTGTTTGCGAAGACAGCAGCAGGAGTTCTTGCAGCGAATGGAATTAAAGTAAGAATCTACGATGCTCTGATGCCAGTACCGGCACTTTCCTTTGCAACACGCTATTATAACTGTAACGCAGGTGTTATGGTAACAGCATCCCACAACCCGGCGAAGTATAACGGATATAAGGCATACGGACCGGATGGATGTCAGATGACAGATGATGCAGCAGCAATCGTATACGAAGAGATCCAGAAGACAGATGTACTTACAGGTGCGAAGTATATGTCTTTCGCTCAGGGAGTTGAAGAAGGTCTGATCCGTTTCGTAGGAGATGACTGTAAGGATGCACTGTATGAGGCAATCGAGTCCCGTCAGGTTCGTCCGGGTCTGTGTAAGAGCGCAGGACTTAAGCTTGTATACAGCCCACTGAATGGATCTGGATTAGTACCGGTAACACGTGTACTTAAAGACATCGGAATCACAGATGTAACAATCGTACCGGAGCAGGAGTACCCGAATGGATATTTCACAACATGCAGCTACCCGAACCCAGAGATCTTTGCAGCACTTGAGCTGGGACTGAATCTTGCGAAAGAGACAGGCGCAGACCTTATGCTTGCAACAGACCCAGATGCAGACCGTGTAGGAATCGCTATGAAGTGCCCGGACGGATCCTATGAGCTTGTTTCAGGAAATGAAGTCGGAGTTCTTCTTCTTGACTACATTTGTGCAGGACGTATAGAGAAAGGTACGATGCCAAAGAATCCGGTAGCAGTGAAATCTATCGTATCAACACCACTTGCAGATGCAGTTGCAGAGCATTATGGAGTAGAACTTAGAAGTGTACTGACAGGATTTAAATGGATTGGAGATCAGATTGCAGGTCTTGAGGCAGCAGGCGAAGTTGACCGTTTTATTTTCGGATTTGAGGAGAGCTATGGATATCTGGCTGGTCCATATGTACGTGATAAAGATGCTATTATCGGATCTATGTTGATTTGCGAGATGGCTGCTTATTATAGAAGCATCGGAAGTTCTCTGAAGCAGAGAATGGAAGAAATCTATTCCGAGTATGGACGTTATTTGAATAAGATCGACAGCTTTGAGTTCCCAGGACTTAGTGGTATGGATCGGATGTCTGAGATCATGCAGGGATTAAGAGACAAGCCACTTGAGGAGATTGCTGGATATAAAGTTGTGAAGGTTACGGATTATAAGAAACCAGAAGAGACAGGTCTTCCGGCTGCAAATGTACTTATTTATAAGCTGGAGAACAACGAGACAGTTATCGTTCGTCCTTCCGGAACGGAGCCGAAGATTAAGATTTATTACACAACGCTTGGTAAGGATCTTGCGGAGGCGCAGGCTGAAAAAGATAAATTATCTGAGGCGTTAAAGCCAATTATGAAATAAAAACCATTAGAATGAGAATGTATATCAGGTGGAAGGAAACTTTCATCTGATATATGCTATATGGGAACAATAATAAATCTAAGTCTGTCAGACGGATTTGACATGCCAGACAGACTCGGATTGCTTCCACGGGACTTATGAGCAAGTCCTGAAATCTTGGGGTATGACTGCACGGAAAATAAAAAATGTATGTGCGGATCAGATAAAAGGAGGTATGTCATTATGTTGCATGAAGTATCATTTGCGTCTTTTAACGGACGCGATCAGGTTCAGGGGTGGATTTACGTTCCAGCTTGCAAACCGAAGGGAATTGTTCAGGTAATCCACGGATTCGGAGAACATTCCAGACGTTATCTACATATGATTTCTGCATTTTTAGATGCAGGGTATATTGTGGCAGCAGACGATCATGTCGGTCATGGAAAGACAGCTATGGTCAATGAGGTATGGGGCGACTGGGGAGATAAAGGTCCGCATACAATGATGGAAGATGAGCATACATTAAAAGAAATTGTGTGCGAAAAATATCCGGACTTGCCATATTTCTTGTTTGGTCACAGCATGGGATCCTTTATAACAAGAGATTTCATTGCAAAATATGGAGATGAACTGACAGGAGCTACTATTTGCGGTACAACCGGAATCTTCCGCGGAGCGAAAGAAGTGGGAGAAAAGCTGAAAGAAGTAATTGATGCCGGACACGGCGAGGAATCTAATCCAGAATTTGCAGGGGAACTGATGGGCTGGATGTGCGAGCGGTGCGGCGAGATCAGTATCGGAAATGAATGGATCTGCGCAGACCCTTATGTACAACGCGACCATGCAGAAGACCCATTTGACGCATTTACAAGACCGACAAGTAACCGCTCAATCTATGATTTCATACAGATGATGGAACAGATCGAAGGAACCAAGTGGGCGGAAAAAGTTCCAATCGACCTGCCAATTTACAACATCGCGGGAGATCAGGACCCTGTGGGAATGTATGGGCAAGGCGTTTACCAGGTATCCAACTGGCTGGCAGAAACCGGACACGATGTGAGGACAAAAC
>ENA-OROX01002754-OROX01002754.1-human-gut-metagenome-genome-assembly--contig:-NODE-2754-length-11572-cov-5.901103_pt1 | contig 11572 bp, 6 predicted proteins | sample MGYA00242133_ERZ509058 | MGnify/ENA primary metagenome ERZ509058 (study PRJEB26280, sample SAMEA2338751) | human gut metagenome | biome: human gut; feature: human-associated habitat; material: faeces...
CCAAACCCCATTTTCAAAAATCATATAGGTTTTTCGACAGTCAGAAACGGCATTTCAAAGCTGTCTATATCGTTTATTTTACCACAGTGAAATGAAAAAAGCAATTATTTTTAAAAAGCACTTGAAAAATACGGATAAATGTGCGACAATAATATTATTATGGCGGTTTTATGCCACACGATAAATTACTAAAAATCTGTAAAGGAATGACTTACTTTGGATAACAAAAAATACGCAGTAATACTTGCCGCAGGTGATGGCAAAAGGATGAAATCCGACAAACCTAAGGTTCTTGCCGAAGTGCTGTTTCAGCCTATGCTCCGCTGGGTGCTTGACGCTGTAAAGCAGGCCGGAGTTGAAAATACCGCAGTTATAGTCGGCGCTCACAAGGAGCAGGTAACGGCTTATCTTGATACGCTCGGCGAATACCCCGCATTTGAGCAGAAGGAAAGGCTCGGTACGGGTCACGCAGTAATGCAGGCAAAACCTTTTATCGAAAAGGCACAGGCTGAAAATGCGGATATACTGGTAGCGTGCGGTGACGCTCCGTTCATTGACGCAGACACCATAACAGGCTCTTATGAGTATCATAAGAACAGCGGCAACGATGTTACGGTAGTTTCCGCTATTGTCGATAACCCCACAGGCTACGGCAGAATAATAAAGAAAAACGATACTTTCAAGGCTATCGTTGAGCAGAAGGACTGCGACAGCGAACAGGCAAAGGTAAGAGAGATAAACTCGGGCATCTACTGGTTCAAAGCGGAAAAGCTGTCCGGACTTTTAGATAAGCTTGGCAACAACAATGCCGCAGGCGAATATTATCTTACCGATACTGTTGCCGTTGCTGAAAAGAAGGGCGTATACACGGCAGACAGCACGGACGTTGTACTCGGCGCAAACAGCCGCAGTCAGCTTGCCGCTCTGAATGAAGTCGCAAGAAAGAGAAAGCTCGCTGAGCTTATGGACGAGGGTGTGGATATTCCTCTGTCGGACGGAATCATAATCGGTAAGGATGTAAAGATCGGTCACGATACGGTAATACTTCCGAATACGATAATCAAGGGAAAAACGGTTATCGGCAACGGCTGTGAGATAGGTCCTAACAGCTATATAGCCGACTGCGTTATAGAGGATAACGTTATCCTGAACAACGTACAGGCGCACGAAAGCAAGGTAGACAGCAAGGCTAAGGCAGGTCCGTTTGTACATCTGCGCCCGAATACTCATCTGCACAGTGGCGTAAAGATAGGCGACTTTGTAGAGGTCAAGAACTCCGAAATCGGCATAAACACCTGCATAGCACATCTTACATATATCGGCGACAGCGATGTGGGCAAGGGCGTAAACTTCGGCTGCGGATGTGTAACGGCAAACTATGACGGTATAAAGAAGTACCGCACCACAATAGGCGACAACGCATTTATCGGCTGTAACACAAATATGATAGCGCCTGTTACTATCGGGGATAATGCGACTACTGCGGCAGGCTCGACTATCACGAAGAACGTTCCTGCGGATTCTCTTGCGGTGGAACGTGGTCAGACAAGAATTATAGAACACTGGGAAAAGAACAGCAAGCGTATAAAAAAGGCATAAGGAGGAAAACAAGTGGAGGTTTTTCTTTCGGTGCTGTCGGTCGCCGGAATCATTCTCGGCGCTGTACTGCTGATAATGATAATATCCCTTCTGCTGTCCGCTATACTTTATGAGAGCGTTTTCGGAAAGCGGTTCGAGATATACGATTCCGCACATCTGCCCGACCTTAACGATTATAAGGGGCTTGTAAACGAGCCGGTAACATTCCCGTCAAAGCGAGGCTATAAATACACCGGGTTTTACTACCACGATGAAAGCTATGACAGCTTCAGGGGACTTATAGTTTTCTCGCACGGCATATTTGACGGACATCTCAGCTATCTGCCCGAAATAGCGTATTTTGCAAGACGGGGATACAAGATATTCGCCTTTGACAACAGCGGCAGTCATTTAAGCGGAGGAAAGTCACTGCGTGGGCTTCCTCAGTCGGCGGAGGATCTTGATGCGGCGTTAAGTTACGTCACAAAGACAAACACGCTTCCGCTGTATCTGTTCGGTCACAGCTGGGGAGGATATGCGGTATCTGCTGTGCATTGCTATCATCTTTATGATATAAAGGCGGTATTCGTACAGAGCGGATTTGACCAAACAAGCGAAATGGTGCTTGAAGAAGGCTCTGCTATGATGGGCAGATGGATATATATCCTTAGAGCCTATATAAAGCTGTACGAGCGTATGAAATACGGCAAGGCGGCAGGCTACACAGCCCACGCAGGAATAGCGAAAGCAACCGCAAACGGCACTAAGTTCCTTATACTGCACAGCACGGACGATAAGACGATAAGCCTTAAAAACAGCGTGCTTGCAAATGTTGAGAAAAACGATAATATCACTCTTATAACCGAAAAGAACAAGGGTCACAACTCTCTTGACAGCGACAGAGCAATAAAGTACAAGGCGCAGCTTGACACGCTTTTTGAAACGACCTATCCGAAAAAACAAAGGACTAACAAGAATAGAAGAGAACTGTTCAGCGAAAAGGTCGATAAACAGATCTACTACGAGCTTGACGGCAAGCTGATGAAGCTGATAGCCGATTTTTACGAAACGGCTCAGAGTGGGAAAGGTTCCAGCAGTGCGGGGTCAACAGGGAAGAAAAAAAGCAAAAAATAACGCACCGCTTACGATAAATATAACAAAATAATATCACGGATTTACAACATTGCGAGCGACGGTTTTATGAACCGCCGCTCTTTTTTGTCTGTTACACAGCCGTTTCTCTCTTTTTAACTTAACTTATAAATGTAAATTTCGTTAGTTTCACGAAACGTTACATTAAGTAACTAAAAAACAGGTTAACTGAACATTCAAGCCGTTATTTAAGTTCCGCTTTGGCGAAATTTTGTGTAAATACTACTTAAAATTGTATTAAATGCACATAAATCGCTTTTAACTGTTGTGAAATTCACAGAAATAATTGACTTTGTTAAGTAAATTTAGTTAAACCTGTTGACTTTAAATGAAGCAGCATGATATTATGAGGTTAAGCTAAGAAACCAGGAGGCTATATCAGAATAATAGCAGAAGGAGTGAAATCATGACAGGTTTTAAGAAAAGACTGGCAAGCACGGCGCTTGCCACAGCAATGACGCTTACCGCTTTACCTGTATCCGTGTTTTTAATAAGCACAGATGCTGCGGCAGGAGTTCCGAACGGATTTGCGTATACTCAAGGAACAAGATTCATGCTTGACGGAAGCCCGTTCTACTATGCAGGCACAAACTGCTACTACCTAACGTTCAAATCGCAGGAGGCGGTAGACAGCGTATTCAAAGACGCAGAGGCGATGGGGTTGAAAGTTATCAGAGTCTGGGGCAACCTTGATGTAGGTGTCAAGACAGGTACGACAGACAGCCAAGGAAAACCGGTATTTACAAACAACAATGACGGCCCGGGCGAAAAGGACGGGATCTATTTCCAGTATTTCGACAAGGATCTGGGAAAACCGATGATAAACGAAGGCAAGGACGGCTTGCAGAAGCTCGACTACGCTTTATATCAGGCTGAAAAGCACGGTATAAAGCTGCTCATCACCTTTACTAACTACTGGGACGCTTTCGGCGGTATGTGTCAGTATATAAAGTGGGCGCAGGAGCTTGGCATAACCGGACTTAAAAAAGACGACTTCTACACAAACGAAACGCTAAAGGGCTGGTATAAGGATTATGTCAACGGTCTGCTGAACCATACAAACCCGTATACCGGCAGAAAACTGAAGGATGAGCCTTCCGTATTTGCGTGGGAGCTTGCAAACGAGCCGAGATGCAATACCGACGCTCAGTGTAAGGACAATATACTTTATAACTGGGCTAAGGAAATGAGCGAATATGTAAAGAGCATCGATCCGAATCACATGGTATCGCTCGGCGACGAGGGCTTTTACAATAAACCTTACGGGTATTACAACGAATATACTACATCCAATTATGCCTTTTACGGTGCAGAGGGCGTTGACTTTGAAAAGCTGATGACAATCGACACGCTCGACTTCGGTACTCCTCATCTTTATCTCGATCAGTGGGGAATGAAGCATACAGGCACAGGACAGGACGATCTGCTCTGGTTTAAGATACACGGCGAAACCTGTGCGGAGCTTGACAAACCGGTCATTCTGGAAGAATTCGGTCTTACAAACAGGACTATCCGTGACAGCGAGTATGAGCAGTGGTTTGAGGTGCTTGAGGGCAATGTCTACGAAACAGTCGAATACGCAGGCACAAACTACTGGATGATAGCCTCATACATTGACGGTGCGCTTTATCCCGACTATGACCAGTATACCGTTTACGGTCCGGAGGGAACAGATACCGAAAGCACAAGACAGCTTATCATGAAGCACGCTGCAAATATGACAGCAAAGAATAGCGTCAACACGATAACAAGCGACAAGCTGAGCTTCGACAGAGCCGACACTACCGACCTTACGGTAACAGCAGCTATGAAGGAGGGTGCAATAAGCGGTATAACCCTTGACGGAAATGCGCTTACAGAAGGCAAAGACTTCACGATAAACAACAACTCCGTAACTATAAAGGCAAGCTATCTTAAAACACTGGAGCTTAAAAGCCATGTCTTCACGCTTAACTGCACGGCAGGCAGCAGCCCGAAGTTCACCGTAAACGTAACCGATGTGACGATTCCCGCACCGACGCTCGATAAATATATCGCTACAGTTGACAAGAACCTGCGTCACTATAAGCAGGTGAATGTTGGCTACGACAAGAAGACAAGCGAATTCAGGGGCATAACGGTAAATGGCAAATATCTCACGGCAGGTACGGATTATACCGATAACGGCGGCTTAGCCACATTCTCAGACAGCTTTATAAAATCTCTCGGCGAGGGTAACGTAACGCTCGTGTTCGACTTCTATGAGGGTGCAGATTGTGAATTCCTGCTTACCGTAACCGATACATCGGCACTGGAAGATATAGATACTTTTGAAAACTACACAGACGATTCTCAGCTACGCAGTGCATATACACCGAATACAAACGGAAACAACATAACAGTTTCGCTTGTGGACAGCACTAACGGCAAAGCGATGCGCTTTGAATATGATGTCAGCCTGCCCAACGGATACAGCGGCGTAAACCACGCACTTTCACAGCGTAACGTTGCACAGTACAAGGGCGTCAGCATAACCCTTGCCGGCGACAACAGCGGCAACACCTTTACGCTTCAGTTCAAAGATAAGAACGACAACTATTTTGAAAAAGAATTCGCTGTAGATTTCTACGGTGAAAAAACAATCAAGATACCTTTTGAAGAATTTAACGCTCCAAGCTGGCAATCTTCCTCTGCTACGCTTGACACAACGGGTATCGTACAGGTCGCATTCTATGCAGGCCGCGGCGGTAACGCCGACACAGGCGCTTATATAATCGATGATGTATACTTCTATAACGAGGAACAGGAAACCGAGGGTGCACGCCTTATCGACAAGACAGGCACATTTGACGGCTCTGCTCCTGCGGCTGTACTTACAAAGCTCGTGCTGAACGGTCAGGCTATATCAAAGATAACCTGCGGTGACAAAACGCTTGACAGCAGTACAGACTACTCATGGAACGGCAGTCAGGTGGCACTCAACACGCCGTTCATGCAGACCCTCTCCAACGGCAAACACGAAATAGTATATCATTTCAGCGACAGCACTACAGACACATTTACTCTCACCGTTATCAATTCTTCGGTAACAGATGATACTACGGTTGATAATGTCACAGGCTTCACAAGCACAAACGCAACCGATTCATCGCTCACTCTTGCGTGGAACAAGAACAGCAAGGCTGACGGCTACTCGGTTGAAATATACAAGGGCGGTAAGTGGAACGAGATATACAGCGGAGCGGACGCATCCTGCACCGCAAAAGACCTCAGGGCTTCCTCGACCTATACCTTCCGCATAAGAGCATACAAGGCTTCGGGCGGTACAACATATTACAGCGACTATGTAAGACTTGCCGCTAAAACAGCGGAAAGCTCAAGTGTTTCAAACGTTACATCCTTCAGAAAAATCTCAGCGACATCATCCGAGCTTATAATAGGCTGGGCAAAGAATAACTCCGCAGAAGGATATATCGTTGAACAGTACAAGGGCGGAAAATGGACGGAAGTGTTAAGAACCTACACAAATAACACTGTAGGCTTTATAGCGGGCGATCTTAAGGCAGGTACGACCTACACATTCCGCATAAGAGCATACAAGACCTCAAGCGACACGGTCATCTACAGCAACTATACAAGACTTGCCGCTGTGACAAACGCAAACTAAAAGCATAATAACAGCAAACGGAGCATATCAGGCAGATATGCTCCGTTACAGTTTGTAGAAAAAGTCTGTTTTTCCAAAAAAGTGCTTGTTCTCAATCCCTAACCCCAAACCCCTTCCCCGTGGTGAAGGGCTGTGTATGCTTGGTTGGCTCTGCATCGTGCAGAGCCTTTTGGCATACACGCCTGGCATCCGTGCCGGGGCTATATTACTGGGGCTACCGCCCCTAGTCCCTGTCGGGGGCTATGCCCCTGCGACCCCATTTTCGATAAACAAGAGGTTTATCGACAGACTGAGACCGCACATTTATATCAGTGCGGTTTTTCTGTTGTTACGGACATTGATTAAACATTGAATATTCAGCTACGTTGTGATATACTTAAACCATAAAGATATAAAACGCATAAACTTTGCTCATGATGAATTTTCTGAATATCGGAGGGAATACCGTGTTTGAAAAAATACCCGTAAAATAAATAACGTCACAGCAAAAAAGTCAGAATTCTGCTTGTTGACGATAATGATATCGACATATAGAATTATTGCGGTAAACAAAGAAGAATGAACTCTTTTATACTACAGCAACAGAAAGAGGTAATTGCTTTGGCACAATTTGATATAAAGGATGCTGTACTGAAAAAATGCCTACTAAAAGAGGACGAAACTGTCATTACCGTGCCTGACGGTGTAACGATGATAGGCAAGGACGCCCTCTGCGGCTTACAGAGCGTTATTGCCGTTACGCTCCCGGAAAGTCTGAAAGTCATAAACGACGGCGCATTCTACGGCTGTTCATCGCTGACTTCTGTCACGTTGCCGGGCAGTGTTGAACGGCTCGGAAGCTGTGCTTTCGCCCAGTGCAGTGCACTCAATACAATATATCTTGATAATAAACTTACGGAAATCGGAAATTCTGCATTCTGGGGATGCACAAGCCTTGAAAGTATTGACATTCCCGCAGGCGTTACTAAGATAGGATATAATCTTTTCGGCAGTTGCCTGTCGCTGATATCGGTATCTCTGCCCGATACAGTCACAGAGCTTGATGAGCGAGCTTTCAAAGAGTGTACAAGCCTTGCTTGTATCACACTTCCGGATAGTTTGATTAAAATAGGAAATATGGCATTTCTGAACTGTCACAACCTGAAATCGGTAAATATTCCCGACAGGTTGGAAAATATAGGAGAAAAGGCATTCTTTATGTGCGAAAGCCTGCATGAACTTGAGATCCCGGACGGCATAGCTTCAGTCGGCGGCGACGCATTTTCCGATTGTGTAAGCGTTACCGTCAGAAGCACAATCAGCGGGAAACCGCTTTATAAAGCAGTTACGGCGACCGACGGATCATCGGCGTACAATTTTATATTGCGTAATATCTGGGGCAAAGGCGGTTTTGACTTTGCGGCGCAGGATAATTATTTCCCCGCTTTGCAGGACGAAAATCTTCAATATGCGATAGCGTTTTCACGTCTTATGTACAGAGTGAATCTCAGCGCCTCAGCAGAGGAGCATTACCTTGATTTTCTGCATAATAATGCGGAAAACGCCGTGCGTTACTGTATTACTCAGGACAGTGCCGAGCTACTCGGAATATGCAGGGAAAACGGCTTGATCACCGCCGGGAATGTCACAGGGCTTATTGAATTTGCAGACGAGCAGGGTAATACCTCTGCTGCCGCATTTCTTCTGACGGTTGCAAACAGTCCGGAACACGACAATTTTTGCGACCCGCTGTCATCGCTGGAACTATAGCCTTATATGTGATTTTATATACACGGTGCCGCTTTTGCGGGATGTACCTTGCTGAAGAAGCTGACTATTCCCGATACGGTGCGAGTTATAGAGCAACACGCATTTGCGAATTGTACTTCCCTTGAAAAGGTGACGCTAAGTGAAAATACCTTTATTTCACGGAGAATTTTTTACGGTTGCAAAAAAATACATATTTACTCATCTCAGACAGGCAATGAAATAACCGATTGGTACAACGGGATAACTTATTGAATCGACAAAGGAAGTGATTTTACGGATAAGGAATATGAAAAGGCAAAGGAGCGTGCCGAGAAGCTCTCGGCGCTTGCAGCCGACATACTTATGCTGTCCCGCAATACGCTTGCCGTAAATCTCAGATTTCTTGACAACGCAATTAATAAGCTGCCGCTGAAACCGTCAATCATAACCGAAACTGTTGCCACTGACGGCAGATACATTTTCTATGACGAAAGCTATGTGCTGAAAAGCTATAAATCCGGATATAATCTGACACGGGCATATCTTCACATGATGCTTCATTGCGTGTTCCGCCACAATATTGTCGGTACGCTTGTAGACACGCTCAGGTGGAATCTGGCGTGCGATATCGCCGCTGAGAATATCATGAATGAGCTCGATATAAAGGCGCTTTCTTCGCCCCGACAAGTCAGACAGGGTAGTATTATCGACAAAATCAAAACGGTTTGCCGGTTTGTCACCGCAGAGAAGATATATGACTATCTTCTGAGGAATGTTGACGATTTGCAAGTCTATGCCTGGTCGGAGCTGTTTGCGGAAGACGACCACAGAATCTGGTATGCAAAGCCACCTGAAACAGAAGCTTCAACGCAGATCAAAAGCAATCCGGACAGCAAGGACGGCAACAGCCGGAACAGTAATGACATGAATTCTGATAACGGACAGTCGGGTAATGATACGGATAACAGCAATGGCAGCAACAGAAACGGTAACGCAGAAAATCCCGGAAATGAAGATGGAACGGGAGATGATATGCAGATGTCAGCTGAAACCGCCTCACAGCTTGAAAAGGACTGGAAAGAAATTTCGGAGAAAATGCAGATCGAAATAGAAGCGTTTTCAAAGGAAAAAGGCGATACAAGGGGCAGCTTCATTCAGAATCTGAACGCCGTCAACCGTGAGAAATATGACTATACGCAATTTCTGAAAAAATTCTCTGTAATGGGAGAAGCGATGCGTGTAAACGATGATGAGTTTGATTATATCTTCTACACCTACGGACTGAAATTATATGAGCGTATGCCGCTTATAGAACCGCTTGAATACAAGGAAGTAAAGCGAATAAAGGAATTTGTTATAGCAATCGATACATCGGGCTCGGTATCAGGCGAGCTTGTACAGAAATTCATTCAGAAGACGTACAATATCCTCAAAAACGAGGAAAGCTTTTTCACAAAGATAAATCTTCATATTATCCAGTGCGACACGGACATACAGGAGGACAGAAAGATAACCTCGCAGGAAGAGTTTGACGATTATCTTGCTGCAATGAAATTGCACGGATTCGGCGGTACAGATTTCCGCCCGGTATTCGCTTATGTTGATAAGCTGATACAAAGCAAAGAGTTTACAAATCTCAAGGGGCTTATATATCTTACAGACGGATACGGGGATTTTCCCGCAAGAAAACCGCCGTATGAAACGGCATTTGTATTCATAGACGATGAGTACAATAATCCCGTAGTTCCGCCGTGGGCGATAAAGCTTGTTCTTCCGTCGGATGAGATCTAAAGGAGCAGAGTATGAATATAAAAGAAGCAAAAGAACAGATAAAGAATGCCATGACGGCATATTTCACAAAGGACGAAACGGGCGGCTATGCGATTCCTGTTGAAAAACAGCGCCCTGTATTTCTGATGGGACCTCCCGGAATAGGCAAGACTGCGATAATGGAGCAGGTAGCGTCGGAAATGGGAGTTGGTCTGCTGTCGTACTCCATGACGCACCACACAAGGCAATCCGCACTCGGACTGCCGTTCATTGTACACAAGAATTACGGCGGTAAGGAATATGACGTGTCGGAGTACACTATGTCGGAAATCATCTCGGCAGTGTATGACCTTATGGAAAATACGGGTGTAAAAGAGGGAATACTGTTCCTTGATGAGATAAATTGCGTATCAGAAACGCTCGCCCCGATTATGCTCCAGTTCCTGCAATACAAGGTGTTCGGCAGACACAGAGTGCCTGACGGCTGGATAATAGTCACTGCGGGAAATCCGCCCGAATACAATAATTCCGTCCGTGAGTTTGACATTGTAACGTGGGACAGACTGAAAAGAATTGACATCGAGCCTGATTTTACAGCGTGGAAAGAATACGCTTACAAGGCGGGCGTTCATGCCTCTGTGCTTACCTATCTTGAAATTAAGAAAGCGGATTTTTACCGCATAGAAAGTACGGTTGACGGAAAATCGTTCGTTACGGCGAGAGGTTGGGAAGACCTGTCGCAGATGATAACCCTGTATGAGAAAAATAATATCAAGGTCGACATAAAGCTTATTCGTCAGTACATACAGCACGACAGGACAGCGAGAAGCTTTGCGGCATATTACGACCTGTTCAACAAGTACAGGAGCGACTATCAGATAGACGAGATACTCAGCGGCAATGCAAGTGACAGCATAAAAGACAGGGCTGAAAACGCAAAGTTTGACGAGCGTTTATCCTTGCTCGGACTTATCCTTGACAGCGTTACGGCATCGGCAAAGCAGGTAACAGACGGCGAGGATATGCTCCGTGAAACGCTTGTAACGCTGAAAGAATTCAAACTGAGAACGTATGACAGCGATATTTCCGCAGAAAAGCTGATGAATGAGCTTATAGCGGTAAAGAAAAATGAGCTTGAAAACGGCAAGCGGTCGTCAAGCATTTCCGTATCACGTCAGAAAACGCTCGCAAGAGCAATATCACAGCTTGAGAATATGACTGCGCTCACAGTCGGCAAGGACGGAAAAACGGCGTTTGCGGATATCAGGAGCAGATATGACAGTCTTGTGTCTGAGCTTAAAATTTCGGCGAAAACGGCACGGGATAAGATGTCAAACGCATTTATTTTCTGCAATGAAGTGTACACCGACGGACAGGAAATGCTGATACTTGTAACCGAGCTTACCGCAAACAGCTACACGGCAAGATTTATTTCCGAGTTTGGATGTAAGGAGTATTACGAGCATAACAAGGCTCTGCTGTTTATCGACAGAAGCAAGGAAATTATGCAGAGACTAGAGGAGTTCGGGGAGATATAAACTGAACTGTGCAGCGCTTCATTTTATAAACAAACATACTTTTTCTACAAGCTGAAATGCCGCCCTGATTGGCGGCATCAGACTGTCGATAAACCTCTTGATTATATAAAAATGGGGTCGCAGGGGCGTAGCCCCCGACAGGGTCTAGGGGCGGTAGCCC
>ENA-OROX01002759-OROX01002759.1-human-gut-metagenome-genome-assembly--contig:-NODE-2759-length-11564-cov-4.701103_pt1 | contig 11564 bp, 9 predicted proteins | sample MGYA00242133_ERZ509058 | MGnify/ENA primary metagenome ERZ509058 (study PRJEB26280, sample SAMEA2338751) | human gut metagenome | biome: human gut; feature: human-associated habitat; material: faeces...
ACGGTGGCTTCTTCGAAGCATTGTTTTACCAGGGATGGGAAGCTGATTTCTCTGAAGAGGGAGATTCCGGAACTGGATGTATTGTTCAGAAATTGCGTGAAGGGAGAGTGAGCAGGATGGAAGTTGTGGAGATGCTTGATAATCTGAAGGAAAAGGCCCGCAGGGACCCGGCGCTTCGGGAGGTTTTGCTTGCTACCCGTAAGGAGAAAGAGCCGCTGGCTGCTTTCTGTAAGAAGTGCCGGGAACTTGGGGTTCCGGTTTATGAGATGGATCTGATCGCGGCAGGGGAAGAGTTTTATGCAGCTATGAAGCGGAGCACCAATGGTGGTGGAGAGAATTCTCCGATGCTTGAGGGTGAAGATGATTTTTATGAGCTGTTTTTTGCGGGGCTGGAGTAAAGAGTTATAATTTTGGTCCAGGGATTCGGTTAAAATTCCGCATCAATATACTTCTCCAGCACCGGGAATTGCACACCGCCGATTTTCAGCACCTGGCTGTGAAATTTTTTCAGGTCAAAATCCTGGCCCAGACGGTTCTGCTCGGAGGTGCGCAGGTCCAGAAGGCTTAAGTAGCCCCAGTAGTATTTCAGATAATTCCCGGGGGTTTCCAGGATGTACTGATAGATTTCGGAGACAACGGTGCTTTCTTCGATGCCAAAGGCTTTCAGGAAGCTGGCTGCTTCGGCCTGGGTCCAGCCGTTGTAGTGGATCTCAATATCCAGAAGTGAGTACATACATAAGTTGATGCTGCGGTTCAGCCAGGAGATCCTGGCAAGTTCTGTGGCAGAAGGATCCTTTATATAACCGGCTGCGTACTGGTAGGCAAAGGGCTCAATATAAGTGGCCCATCCTTCCGCAAAACCGGAGGTGCAGAGCAGATTCCGGATTCCGGAGGGATTCTGGCGCTCAAAAGTGACAGTCTGGTAAAGATGTCCCGGGAATCCTTCATGTGCCAGTGTGGTAAAAAGTTCCAGACCCTGATAACTGGCAGCCGGATTTATATAGATCACATTAGGCGTTCCGGTATCCATGGGCGGGGTGAGATAAAAGGCAGGACTTAAATAATCTTTCATGGAATCATGGACTGTGCGGAGTTCAAAAGTGACATCTGTAAGAGATGGAAAGTCCGCCTGGATCTTCTGCTGAAGTGTGTTCAGCATCTGTGCAGGTTTCATTTCCCTGAAGGTGATTCCCTGGTTGAGTGTAGTCAGAAGTTCCGGGTTTTTGCGGAGCATGGTTCCTGCGATTCCAATCTCACTGGAAAGCTGTCTGGAGAGTCTTTTTTCCATTTGTTTCACAGGAACGTAAGACCCGGTCTGGCTCTGGAGAAGATAGAGATAGTAAGCTTTTCCCCCCTTGAAATAAGTTAGGCCACGATTGTTTTTCCCGGTGCCTCGCAAAGCTTCCAGTCCGGTCATAAGTTCCTGATAGGCGGGAATGACTTCTGTTTTCATGAGACTTTTGTGGGTCAGGATCAGAGCGTTCTGTTCTGAAACGGAAAGTTTTCCATAATCCGAGAGCTTTTTCTGAAAAATATCCAGCATATAATTGTTGTCCGGATTCTGGATAAAAGCGCTGCATTGTGCCAGAACCCGGTCCAGAGTAGTGTCGCTCATAAAGAAACCAGCTTCGGATTTCTTTTTCTCAAATTTCAGGATACTTTGAAAGTAAGGCCGGATGGTGGTGAGAAGGTTGAGATAATCGGTGATATCTTGATCTTCATAAAAAGCGTATTCCGCCAGAAGTACGGGAAGCTGGGCCTGAATGCCGAGACTTGGGCCAAGTGGTTCCTGGAGAAGATAATTGTCGCCCAGAGATTTTTCCGTATGATAATAGAGGAGCATGGAATCCAGGGTCAGCTGATTTTTCGTGGAAAGACAGCTGTAGCGGAAAGATTTCAGCTTTTTTTCGTACTGGCTGCAGATCTGATATGTATTTTTCATGTCTGTCGGGATGGTTCCAAGAGTTGCTTTTTTCCGCGGGATGCCCTGTTTTTCCGGATGTGCAAGGGTATAGTGGAGGGTGAGGGTGCTGCCGGAGACTTCATTTTGAAAAACTTTCCTGGAAAAAGCTTCGAATTTTCCGTTTTCCGTGATCCCATGAGCGGAAAAATAGCCGGCAGTAAGGCCGGTGAGTAATGTCAGAATAAGAAGCAGGATGATGAAAAGAGGGGATTTATTTTTCCTTATTTTAAGAGGCATAAGACATCTTTCATTACTGTTTACAGGCAATATTCCGCAGAGTATGTTGCTGGCCTCGAAATAAACAGTAACGTCCTTTCAGAGCGGCGCTTTGTTCTATCATATTGGAAAATTACGGAATCTATGATATTATGTGAGCGGAAATATACAAAAATGGAAACTATGGAATGGCTATTCCGTATAAAATCATAAAGTGTCAGCGGATCATGAGCACAGACAAGATTCCTCAGTTATAAGTGCATGAAGAATGATGTTACTTTCCGAAATGTTGCGGAGGATGGTGTTGTATTATCCGTTCGACCTGAAAATGGAGAAATAACATGAGCGATATCTATGATCTTGCAATTTTAGGCGGAGGTCCGGCAGGGATCACGGCGGCGATCTATGCGTCAAGGGCCCGATTAAATACCATATGGATCGATAAAAATTTCGCACCGGGCGGTCAGATCACAGCTACCTATGAGGTGGATAATTATCCGGGAATGCCGGGAATCTCAGGTATGGATCTGGGAGAAGCCTTCGGGGAGCATGCCCGGAAACTGGGATTGGAACCGCAGCGCGAGAAGATCCTTTCTTTGGAAAATATTTCCGGAGATATTAAGACGATCCGCACAAAAAAGCATGAATACCAGGCAAAAACACTGATCCTTGCATTTGGGGCGGAGCATCGGAAGCTGGATATTCCGGGAGAAGATGACCTTGGCGGTCTTGGAGTTTCCTACTGTGCTACCTGTGACGGAGCTTTTTACAAGGACAGGATTGCAGTGGTAGTTGGTGGCGGAAACGTGGCTGCAGAAGATGCGGTTTTTCTTTCCGGCCTCTGTGAAAAAGTATATCTTGTCCATCGCCGTGATACGCTTCGGGCGGATAAGGCTCTTCAGGAGAAGGTTTTTGCCTGCGAAAATATAGAAATGGTGTGGGACAGCATTCCCCAGGAGATCCTGGGACAGGAGGAAGTGACAGGTCTTAAGATCCGCAATGTAAAAACCGGGGAAGAACGGGAACTGGAAGCAGACGGTGTCTTTATCGCAGTGGGCATTGTTCCCAGTACGGCACTTGTAAAAGACCAGCTTAAGCTGGATGAGAACGGATATATCTGTGCAGGAGAAGAAGGTGTTACTAGCGCACCTGGGGTTTTTGCAGCGGGAGATATCCGAACCAAGGCACTTCGCCAGGTAGTAACTGCTGTTTCAGACGGAGCCAATGCAGTGGCTTCCGCACAGAAATATCTCTGGAGGACAGACAATGGCAACCATTAAGGAAATCGCGCAGAGAGCAGGTGTAAGTACAACAACTGTTTCCAACGTCATACATGGAAAAACAAAAAAAGTATCTCCTGCCAACATTCAGAAGATCGAGAATCTTATCCGGGAGATGGGATATGTCCAGAAAATGGGACTGAGAGTTCTGAATAAGGAGAAATCCCAGCTGATCGCAGTTGTGATCAATCATCATAAAGACTTCAAGGATTCTGTTATCGGAGATCCTTTTTATGGGAAGATCATCGGTTTTATTGAGAAGTACGTGCAGGAACTTGGCTACTATCTGATGCTCTATTCTGCAAAGGATACGGACAAGATCTTTCAGATGGTCATGGGCTGGGATGTGGACGGCGTCATTGCCATTTCTTTCAGTAAAAGTAACTGCGAAAAAATCTACCAGCTGATCAACAAGCCCATCGTTTCCATTGATGCTTACGGTGAGCTTGACGCAGGCCAGGAAAACCATGTCCTGAATATTGGACTGGATGACGAGAGCGGCGGCTACCTTATGACAAAATATCTCCTGGAATGTGGCTATGAGCATATCCAGGTCTGTGCAGGCCGTGACAATGGTGTGGATCATTTCCGTTACATGGGTGCCCAGCGTGCAGCAAAAGAATTTGCGGGAAAAAAACAGAAGGTGCAGTTTACCGCTCTTGGAATGAACTACGCCAAACGAAAAGAAAGCTATGCGTGGCTGATCCAGCGGAAAAAACCGAAGACTGCGCTGTTTTTCCTGTCAGACCTTTATGCACTGGAGGCGATCAGCTTTTTCAGCAGCCGTGGAGTAAAGATCCCGAAGGAAATCGGAATCGCGGGATACGATAATATCAGCTATGCGGAATTTTCCGTGCCAAGGCTTACTACGATCAGCCAGAATGTGGAGCAGAAAGCTTCCCTTGCCGTAGAGATCCTGATGGAGCGGATCAACGGCGTGGAAAAAGAGCGGGAGAATGAGATCGAGCTTCCGGTTACGCTGATCCCCAGGAAGTCGGTACAGCCGCAGGATGAGAATTAAACAGAATAAAAATGTCAAAAGCCGAAATATACGGGAATTGCCAGTATCTGGCAGCCAGAGTATTTTCGGCTTTTTTGGTAAAATTTCTTATGTGAAACCTGCACAAAACCACAATTTCCAACTTGTCACAATAATAGGTTATGTACATAACCTATTTACACAGCCTGGCTTTGATGCTATAGTGTGAGCATAAAGGTTAGGTATATAACCAAAGGGAAAGAGTACAGAAGGAGTGAATACCAGATGAAACAGATTCTGATCGCCACACATGGAAAAATGGCCTCCGGCATTCGTTATACAGCAGAGCTGATCGTTGGAAAAATGGCTGAGATCACAACAATTGATGCTTATGTGACACCGGAAGACAATGTGGAGAAAAAGTTTGAAGAATATTTCGCACAGCATGAAAACGACAGGATTTTCGTTTTCACAGATCTGATGGGAGGAAGCGTAAATCAGAAGCTTCTGGGATACAGCCAGAAGGAAAATGTTACGCTGATCACAGGAACCAACCTTCCGGTGCTGATGCAGGTAATGATGGCAGATGACGATGTGACGGAGGAAGAGATCCAGGAATTCATCGATGATGCCAGAGAGGAACTTCAGGTGGTAGACCTGGGCGGTGGAAAGAAATCCACAGCGGGAAAACATGATGCAGAAAGCATTGCACAGGGAGAAAAAATCACAGCGCAGACCGCCGCGCCGGATGTAGAAAAATCCGCACCGAAAAAAGCACCGGCCCCGCAGTCCTACGACAATTCCACAGCAAAGATCACCGCACTTCGTGTAGATGACCGTCTGATTCACGGACAGGTTGCTATGACCTGGACCAAACAGCTGGCAGTACAGGGAATCGTAGTAGCCAATGATGAGGCAGCCAACGACAATACCCAGAAGATGGCACTGAAAATGGCAGTACCGGGAGGAATCAAATCCCTGATCAAACCGGTGGATGAAGCCATCCGTATCTTAAATAATCCGAAAGCATCCAGGATGCGTATTCTGGTTCTTACAAGAACCGTAAAAGATGCCCTGAAAATAAGACAGAGCGTTGGCGAAATCGGATTTCTCAATGTAGGAAATACCGGACGTTTCGACGGAATCGATGTTTCCGAGAAACTTGTCCTGACACCGACCATCATGCTGACAAAAGCAGAGCAGCAGGCACTGAAAGACCTGGTTGCCCTTGAACCGAAGACCTGTATGCAGCAGGTACCGAATGATGAGCAGAAGCTTGTGAAGGATGTGCTGGATAAATTAAACTGACGCATATCAAAAAGAATGAACGTAATAATTATCTGAATGCAGATCGTGGAATGTGAGTATCCACTGAATAAGTAAAACGTAACAAAAAAGGGAGGAAAGAAAAAATGTTAAACGCATTTCTTGTAGCACTTGCCGTATTTATTTGTGTCGGCGGTGCAGAGCTGATCGGATTTACCATGCTGAACCGTCCGATCGTCATCGGACCGCTGGTAGGTCTGTTTCTTGGAGATCTTCATACAGGAGTGATCATCGGAGCTTCACTGGAAGCCGTATTTATGGGAGTTGTAAACATCGGAGGTGCTTCCGCGGCAGAACCCGGAATCGCCACAGCCGTAGGAACTGCTTTTGCCATCATGCTGGGCAAAGGTTCTGAGGTAGCCCTGACACTGGCACTTCCAATTGGTATCCTTGGTCTTCAGATCAAGACCGTTCTCTACATCTTTATTGTAGGTATGTTTGCAAAAACTTTCGACCGTCTGGCAGCAGAGGGCAAGGAGAAACAGATTATCGCCCTTCATTACGGACTCTGGGCTGTAAACTGGTTTTTGTATTCCCTGTTCGCATTCTTCGGAATCCTGTTCGGATCTGACGCAGTCAGCGCACTTCTGGATGCGATCCCGGATGTTGTTATGAACGGCCTGACCGTCTGCGGTGGACTTCTTCCGGCAGTAGGTATGGCGATGCTGATGAAAATGCTCTGGGACAACAAGATCTGCATGTTCTACTTCCTGGGATTTGTCCTTGCAGCATACTTAAACCTTCCGCTGATCGCCCTTGCCGTGATCGGTGTGATCATTGCCATTTCCATTGGTATGAACGATTACAAGCTGAATCAGCTTGCAGCACAGAGAGTAGCAGTTTCACCGGCCGGTAGCGCTGACGAATATCTTGACGAAGAAGAGGAGGAATTTTTCTCATGAGTAATTTAACGAAATCCATTCCTGCAGATGAAAGAAAAATGCTGAGAAAAGCGTTCTGGCGTTCCTTTACTCTGTATGCGGCAGTAAGCCCGGCAAAACAGGGAGCTTCCGGTTTCTGTTATTCCCTGATGCCTTTTATCAATAAATTTTACAAAAACGATGAGGAAGGCAAAAAAGCTGCCCTCACAAGAAGTATGTCTTACTTCAATACAACCATCACCTTATCTACATTCATCATGGGTCTTGTGGCATCCATGGAGAAGAAAAACAGCGAGCAGAAGGATTTTGATGCAAGCTCCATCAATGCGGTGAAATCTTCCCTGATGGGACCTCTGGCCGGTATCGGTGATTCCATTTTCTGGGGCGTTCTCCGTGTAATCGCAGCCGGAATCGCAGTAGGACTTGGTGCATCCGGAAACGTTCTGGCACCGATCGTGTTCCTGCTTCTTTTCAACATTCCGTCTATTCTTGTGAAATATTACGGAACCTTCCTGGGCTACAAGCTTGGTTCCGAATACATCCAGAAGGTTTATGCAAGCGGTCTTATGAACATCCTGACAAAGGCTGCCAGCATTGTAGGTCTGATCATGGTCGGCGGCATGACTGCCAGCATGGTAACCTTTAATTCCACTTATGAACTCACCATGAAGGGTGAATCTGTTCTGAACCTCCAGAACATGCTGGACCAGATCTTTGTCGGCATCGTTCCTCTTGGACTGACTCTTCTGTGCTACTATCTGCTGAAAAAGAAAAATATCAGCATTACAGTTCTGATCATTGGTGTTATCATCCTGAGCATCCTTTTCTCTCTTCTTGGAATTGCATAAGCCTTAAGGATAAGGAATAAAGATCAGAACTATGAAAAGGCGGGCCGTATAGGGTCCGCCTATAAAAAAACCTGAAAAAAGTTGTATCGAAATAACTGACCGCAAAAAGGGCAGTTGAAGAACACCTGACCAGATATAAATAAGCAGCAAATACGGATTATAAATATCTGCTCAATGCAAAATAAAGGAGACATAAGAAATGAAAGATTGGTGGAAGAATTCCGTTGTATATCAGATTTATCCAAGAAGCTTTAAGGACTCCAACGGAGATGGCTTCGGCGATCTCAGGGGTATTATTGAAAAGCTCCCCTACCTTCAGAACCTTGGGATCGATGTGATCTGGCTTAGTCCTGTTTTTGACTCCCCACAGGACGACAACGGTTACGATATCAGTGATTACCGGAAGATCTACGCAGGTTTCGGAAGTAACGAGGACATGGATGAGCTGATCCAAAAAGCTCATGAGCATGGTATCAAGATCGTTCTGGATCTTGTTGTCAACCATACTTCCGATGAGCATGCATGGTTTGTGGAAAGCCGGAAGTCAAAAGACAGCAAATACAGTGATTATTATATCTGGAAGGATCCGAAAGCAGACGGCAGTGAGCCGAACAACTGGGGTTCCAGCTTCTGCGGAAGTGCCTGGGAATATGACGAAGAGCGTGGCCAGTATTACCTTCATTTCTACAGCAGAAAGCAGCCGGATCTCAACTGGGAAAATGAAACTGTCCGTAAGGAAATCTATGATCTGATGAAGTTCTGGATGGATAAAGGTGCTGATGGATGGCGCATGGATGTGATCGCGTCTATCTCCAAGGATCAGTCCTTCCCGGATTACCCGAAGACTGATGACCGCAAGTATTATACAGGAAAATATCACAGCAACGGACCAAGACTTCATGAGTTTATCCATGAGATGAACCGGGAGGTGCTTTCAAAATATGACTGTATGACGGTAGGTGAGGCGCCAGGTTCCACACCGGAAGTTGCAAGACTTTTCACAGATCCGACGAGGGAAGAGCTGAACATGATCTTCACATTCGAGCATATGAACATCGACCGTATCCCAGGTTCTGTAAACCGCAAGTGGGCGCTGAAACCTTTTGATCTCCGAGAGCTGAAACGTGTGATGACCCAGTGGCAGAACAAGCTTTATGGGAAGGGCTGGAATGCTCTGTACTTCGAAAACCATGACCAGCCACGTGTGATCTCCAGATGGGGAAATGATACCACTTACCGTGAGGAATGTGCAAAAGCTTACGCTACTGTTCTCCACGGCATGCAGGGAACTCCTTATGTATATCAGGGTGAGGAGATCGGTATGACAAATGTACAGTTCCCGCTGGATGAATACGAGGATATCGAGGTGCGTAACGCATACCAGGATCTTGTTATTAAGAACAAAACCATCTCTGAAGATGATTTCCGCAAGGCAGTATGGAACAAGAGTCGTGACAATGCCAGGGTTCCGATGCAGTGGGATGACAGCGAAAATGCAGGATTTACAACCGGCAAGCCATGGTTCCGCCTTTCTGACCGTTACCAGGAGATCAATGTAAAAAAAGCTCTGGAAAAAAATGATTCTGTGTTTTATTATTATAAGGATCTGATCTGTCTTCGTCATGAGGAAGAGCTTCTCACAGAAGGTGACTATCAGCTCCTTCTTCCGGAAGACGAGAAGATCTTTGCATATTTAAGAACTTCCGACAAAGAGCAGTGGATCGTGGTGGCAAACCTTTCTGAGGATACGGTAAGTACAGAAGGTCTTGCAAAATATGTGTCCGATAAAGAGGATATTAAGATTGCAAACTATAAGGACAGAACAGGGATCAAAGCGGACTTAAGACCGTACGAGGCGTTTATGATGAGGATCCGATAATTCCTGAGCTGTTGTATATGTAGTAGTAAAGTGGAAGAAAAGTCTCCGCTTTACAGAGAGCAGGTATGAGTATTTGTGCGTATCTGTACTGCCAAAGGATATCCGGGTGCAGTGCAGATGCGCTTTTTGCCTGTGAGGAAAAGACAAACAGGAGGAAATTATGGAAAAATATATCATTGCAGTGGATATGGACGGAACTCTTCTGAACAGTGAGAATAAGATTTCCGAGAGGAACAGAAATGTTCTGCAGCGGCTGATCGATGACGGACATTATGTGGTACCGGCAACCGGAAGGACCAGAGAGCTGATCCCCCAGGAGTTTTCTGTGCTCCGGGGTGTGAAATGGGGAATCGTGGAAAACGGCTGTGTTGTCTGGGACTACGATAAAAATGAGATGATCTGGCGAAAAACCATGCCCAAAGGAATGGTAAGCAAAATTCTGAAGGATGTGGAAAACAGCGGCGCAAAAGGCTGGATCGCAGAGGCTTATGCAAACGGAATCGCCTATTCTGATGCGGATGCCAGAGATTATGTGGCATCTGTAGCGGATAAAGATCTGCTGGAAAAAACTTTTGTAGATTATTTCCTCAGCAGACATGTATATGTTAAGGATTTTTATCATCAGAAAGATATTCTGGATCAGGCAGAGAAGATCAATATTTATTTTGATGATATGGAGACCAGCAGGGCACTTCGTGAGAAATGGAAGGATCTGGATGATGTGGCAGTGACCACTTCCATCAGCGGCAATGCGGAGTTTAATGCTGCAGGTGTGGACAAGGGTGTGGGTCTTGCCATGCTCCGCACAAAGCTTGGTATTGACCGGATGCATGTGATCGCTTTCGGAGATAATGAGAATGATCTGGAAATGCTGGAGGGTGCGGGCATTGGTGTTGCTATGGGCAACTCCAAACAGTATGTAAAGGATGCCGCCAATGAGGTGACCGGAGATAATGATCATGATGGTGTGGCGGAATTTCTGGAGAGGTTTTTCGGGCTGTAAGCTGTGGGCGATCGTGATCGCTGACATAAGAGACAGGGAAATGTATTTTTCTCTGTCTTTTTTTATTTTCATTTTCTGTGATATAAGGTATGATAAACGAAGAGGATGAGGGGATTGCCGGCTTTGACCGGTAGTTCCCAGTGAAAATTTTTTGAGGAGATCAGGAGGATATTTTTTAATGAAAAATCTGATACCGAAGCGTGTGATGGAGTATATCATTATCACATTTGCTGTTGTTCTGATGGATGTGGGGATTTATGTGTTTAAGTTTCCGAATAATTTTTCCTTTGGTGGTGTTTCGGGTATGGCGGTTGTGTTTTCGCATTTTATTCCGATGACGTCTGCGCAGATCAACCTGGTGATCAATCTTATTTTGCTGGTGATCGGGTTTGTTATTCTTGGCAGAGATTTTGGAGTGAAGACGGCTTATGTTACGGTTGTTTCTTCTTTGCTTCTGAATGTGTTTGAGAAGGCTTTTCCTATGGACAGGGCGCTGACGGGGAATATTATGCTGGAGCTTTGTTTTGCGATCATTTTGCCGGCGTTGGCTGCGGCGCTGCTGTTTTTTGAGAATGCTTCGGGTGGTGGCACGGATATTGTGGCGATGATCATTAAGAAGTATTCTACGATGAATATTTCGGGTGCGTTGTTTGTGGTGGATTGTGTGATCGTTGTTGTTTCGTTTATGGTGTTTGATCTTACTACGGGGCTTTGTTCTGTGCTGGGGCTTATGGCTAAGACGTTGATGATCGATAAGTCTATTGAGAGGATGAAGCTGAATAAGTATTTTACGATCATTTCCAGTAAGCCGGATGAAATCTGTGAGTTTATTATGAATGGTTTGGAGCGGAGTGCTACGGTTTATCATGGGGAGGGGGTTTATTCGCATAAGGATAAGAAGATTATTCTGACGGTTGTTGATGTGAGGCAGGCGGTGTTGCTGCAGAGGTTTATTGATGAGGTGGATCCGCAGGCGTTTTTGATGGTTACTAAGAGTAGTGAGGTTGTTGGGAAGGGGTTTATGAGTTATATTTGATGCAATCGTATGGGATTATTGTATGCTGATCGTAGGTGATTGTGTATGATTGTAAGCTGATGGAATTAGGAGAGCGTTCTTTGTGGTCTGGATGGGCTGCGGGGCGCTCTTTTTTTGTGGTGGAGGGTGGAGGGCGGATGGCGGATGACGGAC
>ENA-OROX01002761-OROX01002761.1-human-gut-metagenome-genome-assembly--contig:-NODE-2761-length-11551-cov-4.218163_pt1 | contig 11551 bp, 10 predicted proteins | sample MGYA00242133_ERZ509058 | MGnify/ENA primary metagenome ERZ509058 (study PRJEB26280, sample SAMEA2338751) | human gut metagenome | biome: human gut; feature: human-associated habitat; material: faeces...
CACGCGCGTGAAGTCGTCGAGGTGGAAACTCAGGTTCACGGGCAGCTCCAGCGATCCCGATCTGACGGTGTAGAGCGGGATCGAGATTTCGGGAATTCCCGTGCGGTGCGAAACGGGATAGTCGATGTACTTCATCATCGACACCGCCGACGGCGGATAGAAATGGACGTCCGTCAGATCGGACGTCTCCTGCGCCTGTACGGACGTCGCTCCGAGAAACAGGAACGACACGGCGCAACATACAAAGGCCGGATGCTTCATAGCCGAAAGAATTTAGGTTAGAATGAGAATGTGTATGGAGTTCGGTTCGTAAACCGGAAGATGCGCCTTGAACAAAGATAGGGAATCTTTTCGGAAAAAGAGGATGAAATAGCAATGACAGAATTTTCGCAAACTGTTACTAATCAATTTGTTGAAAAATAAAAATCTTACATTTTCCTTACAGACCGTCCAAAGCGTAAAATCGCACTCTTCATTTCCGCTTTTCAGCACGGACGGCAGGCCGTGATAAACGGAAATAGGCGGACTTGTCGATCCGCCTACTTCTTCGCCAACAGATGCCGCAGCGCAGGGTCTTCGGCGATGCGTCTGAGTTCCCGTTTTATGATCTGCGTGACGTCCTCCTTGATCTGCGTATAATTGCGTCGGATGATCTCCTCCATACGATCCACGCCGTCGGCATCGCGGAACGAGGATATTTCCGGGATCGGAACGTACGAAGCCGTCTCCCCTGCGAGCTTCTCCCTGTCGATGACGATCTCGGCATGGAAGATTTGCTGTTCGATGCGTTCGTCGAAGTTGTCCGCCACGGCACCCACGAACATGCCTTGCGAGAGGTTGGAGATCTTCGAGGCGGGAATCAGGCTGTTGAGCTGCGAGAAGTCCTGAAAGCTCAGGCATACGGCCACCTTGTTCGAGCGGGCCGTGGCGATCAGGTTGTCCAGTCCGCGGAAGTAGATCGTGGGCAGTTCGTCGATGATGACCGCCGATTTGAGCTTGCCCTTCTTGTTTATCAGGCGAACGATGCGGGAGTTATAGAGCCCGAGTGCCGCGGAGTAAATGTTTTGCCTGTCTGGGTTGTTTCCCACGCAGAGGATTTTGGGCGCCTTGGGGTTGTTAATGTCGAGGGTAAAGTCATCTCCGGTCATAACCCAGTATAGTTGCGGGGAGATCATACGTGATAAGGGAATTTTAGCAGAAGCGATCTGTCCTTGTAATTGGTCCTGTGCCCCGCCCTTCCATGCATCCATAAACGGAGAGAGGTAATTTTCAAGTTCAGGATAAGAAGTTAATATGACGAAAACATCAGCATATTTCTTATTCAACAGTTCAATGGCATGAGGGAATGTGCAGTAGCGGCCACCGTCATAGATCTTCAGGAACCAGATGATCGCGGCCAGCAGAATGATGGGACTTTCTACGAAGAAATCGCCCTGCTTGGTGATCCACGTCTTATTGAGGTTCAGCATGATCGTGTATGCAGATTCATAGGCGTCCGAGATATCGGTCATAAAATCGCGGTGGATCGGGTTGCAACGGTGACTGTGACGCGGGTCGTCGAAGTTGATGACGTAAAATTTCGGAGGGATTTTGTATCCGGATAGGTGTGTTCGCAGGTGATTATAGGCTATGATGGAAAGGTCGTCGAATTTGAAATCGTAGATGTACATTGAAAAACCTTTCTCGATCTGCTGTTTGATGAATTGATTGACTATGGCGTAGGATTTTCCTGAGCCGGGTGTCCCCAGTACGACCGTTGCGCGGAAAGGATTGACGACGTTGATCCATCCCGGATGCCATTGTCTTTTGTAATAGAACAGTGTAGGTAGATTTACCGAGTAGTCGTTGGTCATCAGGCGTGTTTCCTGCATGAATGATTCATTTTCATCGTTGAACGGGTCTTCGAACATGCGCTCTTTGATCAGTCGGCCGAGCCAGACTCCGGCAGCCAACATCAGGCAATAGCCGATAAGCAATGTCAGACCGTAGAGCGGACCGAGAACCCGTACCGGTAAGGGAAGATGTAGTAACCAGCCGCTGCAAAAGAACAACAGTATGCCGGCGGCTCCGCAAAACGCGATCCGACGGCGGGAGATCTTCTCACTGCGCACACTTCGCGTACCGAGACATGAAAGTACAAGAAACAATAAACTGAAAAGTTTAGTATAAAGAGGCGACGTAAAGAGTCCCGACGTTCGCTGAAAGTTCATCAGGATCTTATCGACGAGGGCCGTATTCCAACCTACGGTCGTAATCCACGAATAGGCGTACCAATAGAAGTGGATGAGCGTGAACAGCAGGCTGAGCGCCCGCATGAACTGCATGACTTTGGCGAGACCCCGCAGGTCGTCTTCCTGTTGCATGGTTTTCCGGGTTTACGTTCGTCCGTCCAACGGAAAATCCTGCGGGATATGTCGATGCGGCCGTCCGGGGCCGGGTATGGCCGGGAGTTATCTGTACGATCGGATCGCCGCTCTTCGATCGGCAGCCGCATAAAAAATTCCCGATACCGTAGTTTGTGTCGGGAACGTGATTCGATGGAAGTTATTTTCCTGTTTTGATGGCTGTTCAAAGCCGGATTATGCCAGTATGTATAGCGACACTTTTACTATGTTTTCCCATGGATTATGCAAAAAAACGGACTTTTCATCGTAAAACTGCCGAACCCGACGATATTTTTTCGTTGGTCAATAGAGCGCTCCACGTATGGCCCATGCCGTGCTCTGCCCATTGTGGTGTAAAATCCACAGCAATAGGAATCCCCGCGCTTCGCATACTGATCATTGTTATTTGGGCGGTTTCAGAACAGGATTTAAACAGAATCTTGTTTTCAAGACGATATTATGTAATGCCAAAACAGGAATACAATGAGGACTAAACTACCTCGAAAATTGGAGCAGAAGATGTCGGTTGTGGGAGAACAGATTAAGTTGGCTCGGTTGCGCAGGAATCTGAGTGTGGCTCAGGTGGTAGAACGTGCCATTTGCTCTCCATTGACCGTATCCCGAATAGAGAAAGGCGTACTTACAGTAGCAATCGGAATCTACTTACGTGTGCTATATGCTTTACAGCTTGACGATGATATTCTGTGGTTAGCCAAAGAAGAAAAATTGGGGAAGGCTTTACAAGAGCTGAGTTTGAAGACAAGGAAAAGAGCTTCGAAAAAAGATAAAACTCATGTTTTCCAATGCATAAAATCGAAAATGGTTCTATTAGGATAGTTCGTGGCTTAAGATTTTTGCATTATGCTACAAAAGCATTATGTTTGTATTGCGTAATAAATAGAGTGTATGAAATTCGTTGATAGAATAGAGGAAGCAGCACGACTGAAAGATACTCTTGTTAGAGAGAAGTCCTCGCTAGTCGTGATGTACGGCCGTAGACGATTGGGTAAGTCTACGCTTATCAAAAGGGTGTTGTCGGACACGGATGTTTATTTCCTTGCCGACCGTTCTGAAGGCCAACACCAGAGGATATTGCTTGCAAAAGTAATTGCACAAGTGTTTCCGGATTTTGATAAGTTGACATATCCGGATTGGGAGTCGATGTTTCGTGCGGTCAATTATCGGACAGACAAGCGTTTTACTCTATGTTTGGATGAATTTCCGTATCTGGTAGAGCAGTCTCCTGAACTGCCGTCTGTGTTACAGAAACTTGTCGATGAAAAGCAGTTGAAATATAACCTTGTGCTTTGCGGTTCGTCGCAAAATATGATGTATGGGCTCTTTCTTGATTCTACTGCACCCCTCTATGGTCGTGCTGATGAGATCATGAAACTTGCACCGATACGTTTACCGTATATTCAGGAGGCTTTGAACCTTGATGCGATGAATGCCATTGAAGAGTATGCCGTATGGGGTGGTGTACCGCGTTATTGGGAACTGAGGGAAAACAGAAGTTCGCTTGATGATGCCCTGTGGCGCAATATCCTTTCTGTAAATGGAACTCTTTATGAGGAGCCGATAAAACTGTTTCAGGATGATGTCAAGGATATTGTCAAGACTTCGACGATAATGTCTTATATCGGCACTGGTGCAAATCGGCTTTCTGAGATTGCAGCACGATGCAATGAGCCGGCAACCAATCTGTCGCGTCCATTGAAGAAACTTGTCGATCTTGGATTTTTGGAGAAAGACATCCCATTCGGTATTGATGAAAAGAATGCGAAAAAGAGCCTCTATAAAATTGCCGATCCGTTTATGGCATTCTACTATCAATTTGTTGTCCCTAATCGTTCGTTCATTGAACTTGGCCGTCGTCTACCCATAGAACAGACTTTGAACGCCCATTTCTCTGAGTATGTGAGTATGCAATGGAAAAAACTGTGTCGGGATGCCGTAACAGGAAATCTTGTAGGTGGAATGGTTTATGGCAAGGCAAAACGCTGGTGGGGTTCTGTTCTCAATGAGGATAAAAAGCCGGAACAGGTCGAGTTCGATGTAATGGCAGAATCGCTTGATAAAAAGTATCTGCTGGTTGGCGAATGTAAGTGGACAACTCAAGAGAATGGCAAACAGCTGACAGCCGAACTTCTCCGTAAAGCAATTCTGCTGCCGTTTGCTCAGAACTACACCATCGTTCCAGTGCTGTTCCTTAAAAACGCTCCGAAAGATGATGCTAGGAATGCCATATTGCCGAAAGATGTTATTGAATTGATGAAATAGACATGCGTAAGATTATATCTATCAAAGTTGTTGTAATAAAAATATTTTTAGTATGAAATTTAAAGCATTACGAATAAGTGACTGGAAACAATTTCAGAATATTGATTTTCATGAACGACTAACGATTTTGACCGTTTTGGAAAAACAACTTTATTACATTTAAAATGCAATAAGCATAAGAATTAATGCTAAAATAAAATTATCTACATCATAAATAAGGAAGGAAATACAATATGTATATTAAGGAGATTAAAATTTCAAACTTCCGTAACTTCAAGGATGCTTCGGTGCCCTTCCATGAAGGAGTGAATGTCATAATAGGCCATAATAATACAGGTAAAAGTAACCTGCTCCGTGCAATCGGGTTAGTGCTTGGCTATAGTGATGGTCGTAGGTTGGGTACAAGTGATTTATTTTATGAAACAGATGTGGCAACGCTTCAACTGCAGTCACCACGTATCCAAATAATTCTTGTCCTCCATAGAAGTGATGGTGAAGACTTAAATTCTGCAGAAATGGGGCTGTTCTCCAGTATGATGACAGATCCAACATTAAGTGAAGAGGCACAATTGAGATACGAGTTTAAATTGGATGATACACAGGAGGATAACTATAAAACTGATGTTGCTGGAGCAACTACAGCCAAGGAGATATGGAAAATCATAGATCATAACTACATCAGATTCTATAGGAGTTATCGCTCTGGCGGTAGTCAGGTAGCAGGTATCAGTGTTAGTGATGCTTTGGGACAGATTGACTTCCAGTTCCTTGATGCCATTCGTGATGTCAGTCACGACCTATATGCTGGTTATAACCCGCTCCTTAGGGATGTTCTGAATTTCTTCATTGATTACTCGGTTAAGAATGATGGCGCAAAGACAGAGGATGAGATAAAGGAACAATTGAAATCCCTGAGAGATGACTTTGTCCGGCAGTCAGGGCCACTGATGCAAACTTTACAAGATAGGTTACAAGATGGCAAAAACGTATTTCTGAAATATGCACTCGATACAGGTGCAACATTCAATGGAGCCGTGCCAGATTTCGATGGAGAGGTGACGGAGAATGAGATGTTCGCAGTATTGAGAATGATTATCAGGTATGCTGTGGGTATAGAAGTTCCAGCGACATATAATGGGTTAGGCTATAACAATCTAATCTATATGTCGCTTTTGCTTGCAAAAATGCAGGCTGACAGCAGCATTACCTACATGAAACGCAATGCCAAGGTACTCTCATTTCTTGCTGTAGAAGAATGTGAAGCACACCTGCATCCATCTATGCAGTACAAGTTCCTGCAATTTTTGCAGGATAACAATGCAAATGGTCATGTGCGTCAGATATTTATGACCTCACATTCTACCCAGATTGCCTCTGCCGTGAAACTGGATGACTTGATTTGCTTAACTTCACCTGTATTAGGGCAGATCGATGTCGGCTATCCACGTGTCATCTATAAAGAAGATAATGCTGCTGATGTGGCATCCAAACAATATGTTCAGAGATTTTTGGATGCAACCAAAGCGGATATGTTCTTTGCCAACAAATTGATATTCGTCGAGGGCGTTGCGGAGGAGTTGTTGCTCCCAGTCTTTGCCAGATATTTGAATAAGAACCTTACAGATGAGCATGTGCTGGTGGTGAATATGGGAGGTCGCTATTACAACCACTTTCTAAAGTTGTTTGATACGAAAAATCCATACACTATCAACAAGAAGATTGTCTGCTTAACTGATATTGATCCCTGCAGGAAAAAGAATGTACCTAATGAGGACTATGAAACCTGCTACCCATATGAGTACAATGTAGATACAGTCAACTATAAATATACACATCATGCTGATACAGAGGTAGATCAATATGTGACACATCCCAATATTAGGTTCTACAGGCAGGATGTAACGTATGGAAAAACGCTAGAGTATGACATGATGCGTGAGAACCCCAATTGTGAACTGCTGTTGACTGAATCTGTGTCCAATACATCAGAAATAAAGGCAATGATGGCAGAGCGGGATTTTAATGCTATGATAGGTAAGTTGAGAAAAAGTGATGCTAATACACGTATCAAGACATCGATAGAAGCTTCGGATTGGACAGATGAAGAAAAACGAAAAGCCGTACTCGCATCCCGCTATTTGAACTCCGTTTCAAAAGGTAGCAATGCGCTGGAACTAAACGTGGCGCTTATGGCTAATTTGGAGAAACCTGAAGCAGATAGAATAGAGTTCCACGTACCCCAATATATTGCAGACGCATTAACATGGCTATTATCATAACATCAGAACAAGCCATACCTATAGACGAACCGTTTAAAGTGAGTGCTGGGCCTGGTGCGGGAAAGACGCATTGGCTGATAAGTCATATCAAGAATGTGGTGTCAAACAGCCATAAACTTGATGTGGTGAAGAAAGTAGCTTGTATCACCTATACCAACGTGGGTATTGATACAATAACATCACGTTTGAACATGGGGAATGATGTGGTTGAGGTATGTACCATCCACAGTTTCTTGTATGCTAATGTGGTAAAACCCTATATTCATTTGGTAGCTAATGATTTCGAACTGAAGTTGGACGAGCTTGTGGTTATAGACGACTCTAATTTTAAATCAGAAGGAACAGCAGCATTCGTATTAAACCGCATTAGTAAATCATGGTTAGATGCCAAAATCTATCTGAAAGGTTTGCTGAGAGCCATGTGGCGTTATGAAAACCATGAGTACAAACATTACAAACCCGATTACGCACAGGTTTATTACCTAAAGAGCGGTAAGCGGTATGTGGGTAATGACTGGTATATGGGTTTCAAAAGATGGCTATGGAGTGGAGGGTATATATCTTTTGATGACATTTTGTATTTCTCTTATATTCTGCTTTCGAGATACCCCAACATATACAAATTGATAAAGGCCAGATATCCATATATTTTCGTGGATGAATTTCAAGACACAATTCCTTTTGTAATTGACTTCCTGACCCAATTAGGCAATGAGGGGGTGATTGAGGGCGTGGTTGGCGACAAAGCTCAATCAATCTATGACTTTCTCGGCGCTACGGTGCAGCAATTTGACAATTTTACTGTATCAGGGATGCAGGAGTATGAGATACGAGGAAATAGACGTAGCACGAAGCAGATAATAGACTTGCTGAATATCATCAGGACTGATTTTTCGCAAGACTGGTTGAATGGGGCAGAAGGGATGGTACCAGAATTACTCGTAGGCGATATGCTTAAATGTTATCAACAGAGCATAGAAAAATGTGGAACTGACGAAATACAATCGTTGGCCTTTCAAAACGTACTTGCCAACTCGATGCGTAAAAAGAACGGGGTACGGGAGGTCGAGAAAATATTAGAGATGGATTTTGACAGTAATGCAGGGCGTCAGATGATGATAAAGGCGTTAATAAGGGCTGTGGAATATACAAGAATAAATGACCTGCGAAGTGCTTGGCATCAGTTAGACATTATTAATCGTGACAGGTCACTAACCATCGTGTTGCTACGGCACTTGCTGAATGGCTATAAAAACTACAAAGACGGAAGTCTGATGGATTTTTACAATTTTCTGTTAAATGATTTACATGTCAAAATGACCAAGATAACAGGCAAGGCAATCAAGGATTTCTATGTAAACCATACATACGCCGATGCTGCACTTGGGGTGAAGTATGGTGATTCAAATGACAAGCATAAGACTATCCATAAGTCAAAAGGAGAGGAGTATGATAATGTGTTTGTCATTTTGAAAGAGGAAGATGACATAGAGTTCCTGCTGTCACCAGACTTGAATGGTAACAATGCGCATCGGGTTTATTATGTGGCTGCCAGTCGCGCTATTAAACGATTGTTTATCAATGTACCTACGCTGAGTGCAGAAAATCAAATCAAGTTTGAAGGTAAACCTATTAATATTCATAAGGACAAGTTAATATAGGTAATAACTCAAATGTTCAAGGATGATTGCGTTTACCGATTTAGTCGTGCTGATACTCGGCGAGAACGGTATGGGCAGGGAACACATTGCCCACTATCTACACGATAAAAGCAGGCGTTCTGTCAAGTCCTTTGTAGCGGTGAACTGCGGTTGGTTAGCTTGGCACTGCCCTCCTATTCGGGTATATCAAAGGAACGCTCACGGGGGCGGACTGCATTATAAAAGGATATCCTTCAAGAGGCAGATGGCGGTGCACTGCTTTTGGACGAAGTGGGCAACCTCGTTATGGAAACCCAACAGATGTTGCTCCGTGCCATACAGGAGAAGCGATACCATTCCGTTGGCGACAGACAGATTGCAGTTTCGATGTCCACGTCCACATCATAGCTGCTATCAATGAGAATTTAGAAGAGTCTGTCAACAGAGGCGTTTCCAGTAAAGCCTGATGAGTCGTCAGTGCAGCTTAGAGATAACTGTTCCACCCTTGTGTGATTATCGGGAGGAAATCATAAGGTAGCCAACAAGGAATTGGAGTGCAAGATTGATGGTTTTGTGCAGATGTTCGAAAAACGTTGCCAACAACATACACATGACTGGGTATGGTGCTGAAGTTTTTCCGAAAACCGGAGGTTTTACCTTGAATTCCCGTCAAATCTCGGAATTGCCTTTGCACCTAGACCTAAAAAACTACCTGATGCGGTGTACAGAAAGGCACGAAGATGGAGGTAAACAAAAGAATAGGCTGGTTTGAGAAAAGACTTCAAAGAGAAATCCCGTTTGGTCAAGCTGATAAATCTACATAAAACCCGTAAAAGCACCTCTATGACGTAAGCACAAAAGAAATGGACCTTGTTTTATCAGTCTAAATATCGTTTAGGCCTGAGGCAAAGCCCCTTTATTCGCTTATGCAGATAGTCGGCACACTGTCTTCAGACTTGTTTGGACGATGGTGTACCGATGAATATCAAATCGCTTTTACGAAAAAAACATTAAATTAAGATGAAAAATCGTTATGATTTTGTCTTAATCTCCCGTTTTATATGTATTTTGTACTTGAAGAGTTATTTAAGGTTACGCAACGTACAGAAGTATATAGCAATAGATAAGTTGCCAAATCGTAAACCTATTACCTTAATGAGCAAACAACCTATGCCCATTCTCAATATCTTAAACCTTTTTCGCAACTTCGTTAGCTAAACATTTTGGATGGGAATTTTCAGAATTGGCAACCCCAACAAAGGATAAAAATAATGGGAAAATTAGTTATATTGCTAATTTGGTATAGATGGTTTAAAAAGAAAGATAATAATGATACTATCGGTAAAATTACTTATTCAGATAATTCATTCAGTTACGTAATACAAGTCCTTTTTCTTCGATTGGGTATTCTTTAGCTCCCGAGCAGCTTTTATGCTACTCGGGAGTAATTATTTCACGTAATTTATCGTTGAAAATCATACGGCGCTTCTGATCAAACAAGACCACAGGACTCTCGCATTTCGTGTGGGCAATCGCAACGGTCTGGTATGATTGGGTCGTAGCATTGAATCCGGATTTCGACAGGCATTTTCCTGCGAGAAAATAATCACAAATAGCTGTTCGTTCAGTCGTTGGATGATTAATCCCATAGTCATCGGCGCTGGAGCTTATTTCCATTTAGTCCCAGTAGATAACACTGGAGAAGTTATTTTCTATAAATTTACGTGGGGTGATCTATTGTCCGTCGATATGCCGTCGACGGAAAGTGAGAATACGTTTGTCTGTAACAGATATATCTTAAGTAACGCATAATTTGATTAATAGAAGTGCAACTATCCGGAGCTTTGGCTCCGGACTTTTTATTTAATCTAAAACCAACTGCTATGTACACATTACTGAAGACAGGCTTGTTGCTGTTCTTTCGTGAAAGTGACCTGCCGACCGGAACCGTTTCCGAAGCGCATCTGTCGGAACTGTTCGAAGAATTTATCCAAGAACTTACAGCTTATTCTTCCGATGACCGCAGAAGCATTATCGAGCGTTTGCGTTGCATGAGTTTTACACTCGGGCAGGTTTCCCTGCTCGAAAAACGAAAAAACAGAATTTCCGAATCTTTACTAACCGACTATATGGTAAGAATCTTGTTTCTGATCGATATGGAAGTCCGGTTGCTTCATCTACGTCTGCGATACCCTCAATCCGGCATCGTGCCGGAAGTGAAAATCGAGTCCCCGTTGTATTTGTCGAAAGACCTGACCGTAACGGATCTGGTCGAACTGCTGTACGCCTTACACCTGATCGGGGCTTTTCGTAAAAGCGACGGTTCACGGATCGAGTTCTCGGTCGTTATCCACACCTTCGAAGAGGTGCTGCATATCCGGATAAAGAATTATGAGCGTTTCAAAAACGCAGCCGTCAACCGTAAAATTCGTCTTACCGGTTTTCTCGATCAACTCAAAGCGGCACTGACCGAGCGCAGCCAGCGATAGCATCGGTCCGCGTCTATAATCTACAAAACGAGGATCATAGAGGTCTTCGTTTTTTCCGGCGCTTTCTCTCCGGACGGAAATCTTCCTCATAAGGTTCCGGATATTGCCCTTCCTCCAACGCCGTAGAGAAAATATCCAACGTATCGACAGCCTGCCCGATCAGCCGGGATTCGGCCTCCGTATCCATCGGATTCGGTTTCGGTATTTCCGTCGGCGAATCGGTTGCAGAGGACTCCGAAGATTCGCTGTCTGCAACGGGCCGTTCGTCGTTTTGTCCGGATACTTCCCGTTCCAGTTCATCGGTCGTATGCGCCCCGAACAGTTCATGGAAACGGTTTGCAGCGAACTCTTTGTTCCGCCCCAGCTTGGAGCCGTTAACGATCAATCCTCCGTCGTGGTCGATGAACGTAATCCCGTAGATACGCCCTTGCGTATTTTGCCGGACGATGAGCTGTACGCCCTCGGCCGATAGCGCCGCC
>ENA-OROX01002765-OROX01002765.1-human-gut-metagenome-genome-assembly--contig:-NODE-2765-length-11518-cov-3.011951_pt1 | contig 11518 bp, 14 predicted proteins | sample MGYA00242133_ERZ509058 | MGnify/ENA primary metagenome ERZ509058 (study PRJEB26280, sample SAMEA2338751) | human gut metagenome | biome: human gut; feature: human-associated habitat; material: faeces...
CTATTGCCCGGACGAAGGAGTTCAAGCTGCTTTTCCGCAATTTTTCCGGTCACGAGGCTGATCGTCAGCTTCATCACATCGCCTTCTGCGCGGATGTCGATTCTGTCGATGCAGTATTTGACGAAATCCTCCGTAATCATTGCGGGGCTGTTCAACTCCGCCAGCCGTCCGAGCGAATCGCGAATCTGCTGAACCTTATCGCCCATGTTGCTCTGCCTCTCAAGCTCGCTTTGGCATCTCGCAAGTTGAAGGTTCTTCTCATCAAGTTCAGATGAAATCGAAGCGTTCATGGACAAAAAATCGCGATCTGAGATTGCCCCCTGTACATTGTACTCCAACAATTTATCTCTTTTCTTCGCCAATGCCTCCATTTCCTTCTTAATTTCTTCAATTTTCCTTCCCACCTCGTTTCCGCTCAGAATCGCCTCATACGCCTTCATATACAGCTCAACGCAGGAATTTACATCGAACTTGTCTCCCCGAAATGTTTCATACAGGATCGTCTTGATTTCGTTCTCGTAAATGTACCGTGACGGGCAGGACGCAGCGCCATGTTCAATCTTTCCTGCACATACCCATGCGCTGTTTGGCGTTCCGTTGTTGCTTTTAGACATTTTGCGATGGTACAGTCTGCCGCAATGCTCACAGTACATCTTGCCTGTCATCAGGTTAGGACGATTGCACTGGTTTTGCCGTTGCTTCACGTCTCGACTGCGAACCGCCAGCACAGCATTGGCTTGCTCCCAGATTTCCTCGCTTACAATCGCAGGAACTATGCGCTCATCCTTAAACATCACCCACTCCGATTCAGGTTTGAAGACCATTTTCTTGGTAAACATGTCCTCCGTTCCAACTTTATTGCCACAGAAATATCCTTTGTATTTCGGATTTCTGATGATATGTGTCATCGTCGCGTGGGACAGTTTATTGCCATTATGGTTGCGAAACCCATCGTTATATAGGATTTTCTCAATCTGCTTCATGCTGTATTGATCCGTGGCATACAGCTCAAACAGCTTTCGAATGGCCGGGGCTTCGCTTTCGTCAATCTCCAGCTTTCCGTCTCTTTTTCGAAAACCGAACATGTTGTCAAACCCAAATACCGTACCGCGTTTGATGGCTTCCTGTTGTCCAAAGCGAACGGCTTCCGATTTTTTCGCGGATTCATCCTGCGCCAGTGCCGAGAAGATCGACAGACGAAGCTCACCGTCCTTGTCCAGATTGAGGATGCCATCCGTATCAAACCAGATGCCAACCCCAACCTCAAGAAGTTTTCTCGAATACATCAGGCTATCCAACGTATTTCTCGCAAAACGCGAAACGGCTTTCGTCACAATCAGGTCAAACATGCCGTTTTCGGCATCCTCAATCATTTTATTAAATTGCACTCTGGCTTTGACCGACGTACCCGAAATGCCGTTATCAACGTATTCGCCCACGAATGTCCATGCCGGAATACCCTGGATTTTCTTGCGGTAATGCTCGACCTGATTTTCAATCGACGTTGCCTGCTCCAAAGACTTGGTAGATACACGGCAATAGGATACGACCCGAAGCGGAATATCAGTGATCGGTTTATGCTGAAGTACTTTTTTCACTTCATACACATTCATGTTTTTATAGCCTCCCGAATTGATATTCCAATTCTATCACGGTCGAGATTCCTGGCGCAAACGATCCGGCGAATTGGTAATCTTTACCGCCATTTTCTGGTATTCCTGTTCCGTAATCAGTCCCATATCCAGCAGACTTTTATTGGCATAATTCATCCACGCTCTTCTGAACGCTTCATCCATCCACTCATCCATTTTGTTCACCTCTACCTGAAGTTTTTTCTAATTCAACACCTTTTATCCAACAAACACGCTGACTGTTGCGCCTTCATCTGCGCCGAACACACTGCGAATTGTCGCATTTCCCTTCGTAGGAATATCCCAAGCCGCCTTCGGCAAAGCGGCTTTGTTCCACCGCGCCATTGATTGAGCGGCAAAAGCGCTCCTCTCATCATCGAGAATCCGTGAGGGAGTATCACGCCCCATGTTGTCGTCGCGCTGACCACTCTCTCGCTCCTGCATGGGTTTCGTGCTTGGGATGACGGTTATACACTTGTCAAAGATCAGTGGGAATGCCTTTTGATTTTTCCCGCATCAGCTCCTTTGCCTTTTCGATGATGCGAAAATGCCTTGTTTCACGTTCATCATAACACGTTCACATTATTTCCGCAAAAAATCATTTAATTATATTTTAATAATCACAAGGTTAAGGGGACAGTCTCCACACTTCGAAGAACTGTCCCCATCATGCTTCTCTTTTGAACGCAGCCCAAGCCGCTTTCGGCAAAGCGTCATAGCTCCGCCGCGCCATTTGACGAACGCAGCAGAAACTCCCCTCCAGTCATCGAGGGGCTGTGAAGAAGTATCATTATCCCCCACGCCATCGTCGCGTCCGATTTGCCAAATCGGGTTCAAGCCGCATGAATCGCTCCGGCTATGCCATCGTCGCGCTGCCCACTTTATCGCTCCTGCATGGGTTTCGTACTTTGGTTGCGGTATGCTGTTGTCAAGGTACAAAAGCGCTTCCTAATTAAGCCCTTCACCTATCACGCTTAAAACGGCACTTTTGCACCCTGTTTTTCAAAGAAAAATTTAATTTTCTTTTTAGCCTGTCTGATTGACTTGGAAACATTCTGATGGGCTACACCTTCCTGTTCTGCAATCTGTTCAACTGTCATCCCTCGAATCACATACAGCGTTAATCTCTTAAATTGCCGCTCTGTCAGAATGGCTCTAATCGTCGTCTCATCCACAAATATATCTTTTTGTTTATCTTCTTCCTGCACGGAAAATTCCTTTCCATCCAACCCATAAATCACATGGTCATAATCCCTGCGCATCGCTTTTTCCGTCTGCTTGTAATCTGCGTCCGACCATGCTTTCCAGCGTCGAAACTCTTCTTCGCTTTCAAAATCGCTTTGAGTCAGAACAACCTCGTCTGCCGCACCCGCATAAACAATCGCATCTGCCCGTTTCTTGTTACGAGCGACATCGTTTTTCTTATCAAACATTGCTTGTTCCTTTCTGTCATGCGAAAAATTGCAAAACAGAAAGGCGGCGGATCGCGGCAATGTCGATCTCTTTTGAGCATCAAAAAAGCACTGAACGAGATTCATACTCGCTCAGTGCAAATTCTGTTGTTGAGAAAAGCTCGTGCAGCCTGTTTTCTGCACGAGCCTTATACTTATTTAATCAAAAGTATAAGTATTGGATAGCGCTGGGATTGATGAACTTCCAGCTTTAATTGTTGCTCTTACATAATACGTTCCCGCTGATGTAATATATTCTGAAATATCGCATGACGTTAACATATTTCCAACTGTATCTTCTGGAATTCCATTAGGCATATTACAAACAAACTCCCCTTTATTTCCATTCTTTCGATACAATCTACATGATGTAACAGACACTTTATAATCCGGGCTCGTGAGCAACACATTATATGTTATCTTTTTTCTTTTGCTCAATATCAAAGAAATTGAATTTACTTCTTCACTTGCATACGGTGTTATTCTTTCAGCGTATGCACTCAGTACAATTCCACAAATTAGAAAGGTCGCGATAATCGTTGATACAATTCTCTTAATTTTCATTTTTTACTCCAACCACTGACTCAATTATTCTGTCGGTTTCCTCTGAATCCGGGAAAAATAAAGTATAGCTTCTCAAGTCAACAATCCACGATGCAACAACTACATCAATATTCTTTGAAACATATACCTCAATATTTCCCACTTTAACTACTTTACCATTCGAACTCTGTTGAATTTCATCCGATACGGATTCAATATTTTCGTACTGAACGCATTGATACAAGAAAGTCTTTTTTCTTCCTTCAGAAAAATATTGTTCAGTATAAAACTGTGTCCCATTTATTTTCGAATATTTATATTCTCCATTTTTCCATCCTTTTGGAATGTAATTCAGCATGATTTCTCCGATGCCTGGAATTTGAGCAATCATTTCTCGATCTGACGTTATAATTGAAATATCGTCATCACTATTTTCAGCAATGGCTTCTTTCATCATTCCCGGATCGACTTCATTTCCATTTAGACGGTAGACCTCGCCTCCATCCACCGTTTGTCCTTCAATCCATTTGCGGCTCAGCAGCGTCTGGCCAGCTATCGGCAACACAATCACCACGGCGACAAGGCAAAATACCGCTGCCAGCACCTTAGCCGAATGCCCGTGTCCATTCGCTGTCTGTTTTTCGCGCTTATGCAGCGCCGAATCCAGTTTTAGCCTTGCCACCTCCTTCTCGCTGGTATAATGCTCCCCTGTCGTGAGGAACCATTGCAGGTCAATACAGGCTTGAATCAGTTCTCTGTCTCGCTTTCCTTCCGGCCGGGCGCTTTCAGCATCAATAATCGCGTCCAACCGATTCAGCATCTCCTGCTGTGAAAGTCCCTGCGTTTTCAGGCTTTCCAAAAGCTCTGCGCCTTTGTTAGTTGCCATGTACTGTTCCTCCCTACTTTATAATTTGACGAATGATCAAAAGCGTACCCAAAATACACAAAATAAAATAATTTTTTCCCTGTTCCACCAACCGTGCTTTCTTTCGGATTCTGCGAATCGCCGCTCGAATCCCTTCCAGCGTTCCGCCGTTGGCTTGCTGAATCTCTCGTGCACTTTTCTCGCACATAAAATAATCCTCAAAGATTTCCTTCTCGTTCAAAGAAAGCATCTTGAGGATCATTTCAATTTTCTCACGCTGTTCCTGCTGCTCATACCATTCTTCGAGACGTTTCTGTGCCCTTTTATCTTCAATCTGCATCACCGCCGGATCATCAATATCCGCCGCCTGTCGAGACATCTTCGTCGATGCGCGCATCCGAAGATTATCAATCTTGTTATAAACCGTTTGCGTGAGCCCCCCAATTTTCTCCCCGCGCATCGCTTCAATCAATGTCTGCATTGTTCGACAGACGACGTCTTTCTGGTTTTCATCACAGGCCATCAGCATATTTATAACCTGTTCACACTTTACATCTGCCTGATGCTTATCCACCTTGAAAAGATAGTCTGCTGACATATCCAAAGCATTGATAAGGGTATACAGCGTTTCAGCCGTCGTGTTCACTTTTCCTTTTTCGATTTTTTCAATCGTTCGCTCGGATAAGCCTGTTTTCTCACTCAATACGCGTCGAGAATACCCTTTATGCCGTCTGGCTTCCCAAATACAGGAACCGATGTGCTCAATCACGTCATTACGCACTGTATTCACCTCGGTTTAATCCTATAATACCAGATTTTCAGCTTCAACCACCTTGTAGTTCCAACAATATGTAATCATAATTCCAAATTTGTACCATTACGGTTCCAAACATCCTCTATCTAAGGATGTAACCATAAAAATCACCTTTCTTGCCTTTTCAACCACGCGCAGTTTTCTTCTCCGCATGGTGCTTTTAGAAACAAACTGACCTTTTTCCCGCTGCATTTCAAGCAACGTATCTATGGACTTTCCTTTTCCGTAATATTCCTCAATGAGCCATCTTTCTTCCATATCCATACTTTCAACCACAACATCGTAAAGTTTTAAGTTTTCCTGCACTTTTCTGAGCTTTTCCTTCAAAATCTGCGTTTGTTCTTGTGCCTGATCCCTTTCTTCTGCTGCTTTTTCTCGAAAGTCGCTTGCCGCCCGCTCGGTTTTACTGCCGAACCTAGATTGTGCGCGTGGCATCCCGGCTTCCTGTATCGTTCCAAGTTCCATGCTTTCAATCACATCATTTTCATTGTCATCCATTTTCAACTGTTTTATCCTACGCTGCAAGGCTTTTTCCACACCCAGAAGTTCGCGATGGCTTTTAAGCAGCCATTCCGCGTCCACCATTTTGCTTTCCTCCCATACGTATGTCATCGTGTGCTATGCATCGAAATAACTTCTGATGCACCTTCTGATTCGGTAATGCGCGTTTCTAATTGTACCCTGTGGAATACGAAGTTTTTCTGATATTTCAACAAGCGACTTTTCTTCTTCATAAAATAGTCTTAAAATCTGCCAGTAGTATTCCGGCCAGACATTCGCCTGTTTCTCCAAAATTCTTTCTAAATCCATATGCATCAGGAGTTCGTTTTCAAACGTTTCTCCATACTTCACCTCTCCAATTTCTGCGCACATCAGCCTTTTTCTTCGCTTCATCTCCTTCCACGCGCTCCGTTTCGCCACCGTGATAAGCCATGATAATAGCCTGTCCGACCTTCTGATCTTCTTCGCCTGAACCAACGCCTGCAAATACGCATACTGGACGCATTCTTCCGCAATATCCTCCGGACAGCACCTTGTTTGAATATAATGTACCAGCTTTCTATGTGTCCGTTCATCAATTTGGTTCAGCTCTTTTTGGATATCATCGGTAGTCATCAGTGCTTCCTCCGTGCAGCCTATCCCTTCATCTCCTCACGTCGGATTGTGGGTAGGTACTACACAGTGCAGAAGCGCATCTGATTCGTTGCAAAAAGGAGCTGAACTTTTTTTCCAGCTCCCAACCGCCTTTTCTTCTTCCATCTTTTGTTCATTTCTCCAATGAATATGCTTTTTATGGGCGATGCCCCCCCATTACATAATTTGGAGAATTGAGGAAAATGGACTCATTTCATCAAAAAAGGCATAAAAAAACCAGCGCCTGCCAAGAAGGCAAGCGCTGAACTTATTAGAGCTTAAATTTTACTTCTTCTCCATCTAATATGATAGTATACATTCCATTCTCATCTGGCTTTGCATATACGTAATACACTATTCCCTTCGCAAACGGTTGATTGATCTCTAAGCTTTTTGAAATGTCCTGACATTCGATTTCAAAGCATTCTTCTCCCATGTATGATATAATTAAATAATGATCATCAAGAAATATACTGCTTTCTTCTTCCATTATTACTCCATTTACATTCGGAAAAATGCGTTTTGTTCGTTCATCTAAAACAGTCCTCAATTTTCCATTTTTTGATTTATATACCATAACATAATTTTGAACGCCGTTTTCATTGACACCTACAATCAGATCTGTCTTATTTCCATTTAATACAAACCTTATTTCTCCATTGTAATTTTCATAATATGCTTCTTTATAGTCTGAAAAATTTTTCAAAATTCCACTTTCTCTTTGATATCTAAGGAATAAAAACAGAAAAATCCCCATTGAAATTGCGTATACAATCTTACCTTTTTTCCGTTTTCTACAAATTAAGAATAATGTAGCTGAAACAATCAACAAAAAAACAATAATCAACAAAATCAGCATTCAAGCACCTCATTTCATCAATACATCAATATACCCACAAGGTTTCATAAATCGGCATATAATCAAACATCGAAAGCATAAAACTCGCTGCTTCAGCAAGAAAATCCATGAAATTTACTTCAACACTAGAATAAGTAACTAATTCACTTCCGTCTGGCTGAGATTCAGAAACAGAGCTTTCAATTCCAAAACCAAAGTTCGAGGATGAGAAAGAAGTTTCACTAGTCAAATTCTTGTATTCTTTTGAAATAGTAAATTCATTTCCTTCTGTTCCAGTACCAATACTCACCGACAATCCAAGTATAAGATTGATTTTTGTTTTTCCAGACACAGAAATTCCATCTTCAATATTCGTATCCGCTTCTGTAACAAACGAAATAAGTTTAGAATCATCTCCTCTTTCTTCTACAACTTTCTTCACTTTAGAACCATGAGTAATCGTCGCACCTACAAATTTATGAACTTCTTTCCCATTCGACGTTGTTACAGAGACAGATCCTTTAACACCAACCACTTTCTTTATCGCTTTACTTACCGCCTCTTTAGCCTTTTGAGCTCCCTTTTTGACACGATCAACTATATTTCCCCATTTTGTTCCCAAATGATCTTTTCTGGCTATCGGGCTATTTTCACAATACGCATACATATTTGTTGAAAATCTGCCACTTCTTGTTGATATAAATTGATCTTCATTCAAGAACCTGAAAACATGTGCATTATAATATCGATCATTTACATAATATAGTTCTGTTTCTTCATCGTAAATATATCCACGATATCTAAACGGATTTTCCGTACCGAGCGTTGTCGCCATGCTTCCGCTCTTACTGATCAAATTACCCCACGCATCATAAACATATTCTACCATCTGTGCGCCATTCACGTCAACCAATGCAACTACATCGCCTTGGAGATTGTATACATAAAAATAGTCTGCACCGTTATAACGTACCATAGCTGCTCTGTCTTGCGCATCATAGAAGAAATGCAGTTCGTCATTTCCGCAGGTCATGTGCGCAATGTTATTACCGTTCAACACATAATCCGTGGTAATGCCATTGACAACCTTCTTCACCCGCAGTCCATTATGATCGTAGGTAAATTGCGCGTTGATCGTCGCATTGACCATGCTCTGTATAGTCCTCGGCAGCAAAATCAAACGCAATCTGCTCAATATGGATATATGTACACCGTGTATCATCACGACGCTTTTGTTCATATTCCGCTTCAATCCTTTTCCACGATTTACCATCAATCAAATGCATCTGAATAATGCATCGTTCCTCATCTGAAAGAATCGAAAGCCAGTTTTCAATCATACTCTTATTTTTACGCATTTCTTCCAGTCGTTTTTTCTGGTTGAAATTCAGTTCTGATTCTTCATTATTCAACATTTCCAAGTCTCGCTCGCACGCACAATACGCTTTATACTTTTTCAAATGAGTTTGGATTTGAAAGATGATATCGTCCATTTTTCTCTCCATTCACTATAAAATTACTGTTCGAATCAATTCAGAAGTTAATATCTACATATTTTTACAAGTTCTTTATTTTTCAAATGAAAAATCGCTGGATTTAGCGTTATATGCCTATTGGCATAAATCCTAAATCGCAGCGATCTATTTTGTATGTTTTTCACACTTTATAAATAATATCAAAAACAAATTCTCCATCACATAAATCTAAAACAATAAGCCTATCTCCCTTATAAAACTGCTCTATAAAAAGCTGTATAAGATTCAATTTTCCATCCTTACCTTCAAAAAACTCATTCAAATCATGAGTATCTCTCCTCTTATCTGTAACTAAAATATACTGTGTCCCTGCATACCGAATCTCTTCTAAAAAACTACTATCCATAAAAATCGAATGTTTTATTCTCCCCGAACCGTATCTAATTTGGCATTTACTTGTATCAACCGAAATTTCCTCATACTGCTTTTCATATAAAAAATCATGGTATTTCCAAGTATTCCACATACCCTTTATTCTTACAAAAAAAGGAATCGGATAATCATACATTTCTGTTTGAAATAAATACACATATTTTTTTTCGCTGATTTGCTTATTAATTTCTTCTCGAAATTCGCATAAACTATCTTCTATTTCATTCCAAACAAAACGATTACACAAAAAATCATCTGAAGCCCTTTTATATAATTCACTAATTTGATTTGCAAAGCCGTTGACTTTATCCATTACCTATTTACCCTCCAAAAATAATGTCTCTTTCCATAATTGAAATGCGGCCCCAGTTTCGTTCCATGCCTTCGAACCATAACATGTTTTTGCGCGGAACTAGTCGGCTTATTCGGCATAGTCATACGAAGTGCGCCACTCAAGTAAAGGTTTAATATGCTTCTTCGCAAAGAACTTTGGGTCTTTTACACCAAAATGCTCCGCAATTTCATTTCTTGTTCTAGCTGTCGTGCAGAATGTAAGAATTTGCTCAGCTTGGGGAGTAGCTTGGGGAGTAGCCCACAAGTTACCATCCGTCTTTGTATTCCGAATCGTTGCACTCAACATATCCAGTCCGATGCGCTGCGTGGTATGTATATCCGCAAGACGAAAACCGATTCTATTGACAGTGTGATTATCGCTGATGTCATCCGCTTCGGCAGATATTGCGAAACCTCCGTAGAGCCCGGCGATCTCCAGGCCATGCGTGAACTATGCCGCCAGAGATTCTATATCATCGACATGGCTTCCGACCTCAAGCGCAAGGTCATTGCTTTGCTTGACCAAGTCTTTCCTGAATACGAGAAGCTCTTTTCGGATACCTTTGGGGTATCCTCCATGGAGCTTCTGTCCCAGTACACAACTCCGGAAGAAATGCTGTCTGTTTCCTCGCAGCAGCTTGCCGAGGTGCTGGAAAAAGCCAGTCGCGGCAGGCTGGGCGCAGAAAAAGCCGTTGAAATTCAGGACGCAGCCAAAAATTCTTTCGGCATCGTGATGGCTTCCAGCAGTTTTTCCCTCATTATCCGCCAATATATCGAACAGATTCGCTTTCTGGAATCTTCTGTCGATATTTTTAATACCGAAATCGCCCGCCTGCTGTCCGGTTTTGATACGCAGCTTACAACTATTACCGGCATCGCCCCAACCCTTGCTGCCGTCATCCTCTCTGAAATTGGCGGTGACATCAGGCGTTTCTCTTCATCTGCCAAACTTGCTGCTTATGCAGGCGTCGATCCGACTGTAAAGCAATCCGGCGACTTCTCCGGCACCAGAATGAAGATGTCCAAGCGTGGTTCGCCCTACTTGCGCGGGCAATCTGGCTCGCTTCTACAGTTGCAGCCTTCAAAGACTCGGCAATTCATGCGCTTTATGAGCGCAAACGCGCTGAGGGCATAGACCACATGATTGTAATCGGTCATAAGAGCTGATCGACAGTGAAGAAACTGGACCGAACCTCACGGAAATGAATGAAAAATGGGATCACTGGGGCTGGTCAAAGTATGTTAAGCATTAACAGTTCTTGGCGATAAAGCAGATCAAGATAGCTTAGATTAATAGGAGCGGCTATGAGTTCATGTCATAGCCGCTCCTATACACTCATGGAGTTAAATAAAAACACTCCGTGGTTTCCCCTTGTGCATTTGTCTTGCTACCATAAAAATAGAGACCGTACCCCTGCTGCTGATTCCAAGTCCCGGCATAATGGAAAGCATAGGGATCGTCTTCATCCGGGTACATCCAGACGCGCCACTCTGGCGGGTTGGTATCATCGACAATGTTCAAATCAAAATTGGCGAGCAAGATTATGTCAGGCAGGTTTCCTCCGTAATCCTGCGAGTAATCATATTCTTTTGAAAAGCGGAGGTTAACAAGCATAAATTCATCATCAAGGATCAGAAACGAACCGGATTCCACCAACATGGGTTCGTCGCCCCAATAGTCGGTTTCTATGCGGTAGTTGTTTTCGAGGTCAATTTTGAATGTGACATCGTGTTCGCTTCTGGACAGGAAAGGGGACAGTTCGGAATCACATGGAAAACTGAGGGGGGATTCTGCAACAGCTGCCAGGGTCAGTAACGATAACATACAGAACAGAATCAAACACCGTTTCAAGAACATATTCCAGTCATCTCCTTTGATTGCTTTATAAAATTATTATACCCCTAAACCTCATTCACAGCAATAGTTTTTCAGGTTTACTTGTTTTCCGGATTCCAGTTTTTGGAGTACTATACACTTCATATTATATAACGAGTTAACCCG
>ENA-OROX01002770-OROX01002770.1-human-gut-metagenome-genome-assembly--contig:-NODE-2770-length-11492-cov-2.066364_pt1 | contig 11492 bp, 6 predicted proteins | sample MGYA00242133_ERZ509058 | MGnify/ENA primary metagenome ERZ509058 (study PRJEB26280, sample SAMEA2338751) | human gut metagenome | biome: human gut; feature: human-associated habitat; material: faeces...
CCGCCAAATAAAATTTCAAAAACGGTCTAAAAAATGCAAGCATTTTATACCTTTTTTGAAATTTTGCTTGGCTCTGAACAGTTACAAATAATAAATAATTAGTTTAGTATATAAGGTATCGAAGGGAAGACTAACACAAGAAGGCAGCAGATACACACCAGAAAAAAGAAGGTGGATTTGTGCAGAATAAAGGAACGGATTATATCAGAAGATTATTAAAAGACAAAACCCGGTTAAAACGGTGGAGAAAGATGATTCTGTGTCTGTCCTGTGTAGTTGTTTTCTGTACGGTCTATGCGCTGATTCTCCCGGCAATCACACTGGAGAGAAAGACAGTCTGTGGTCAGGAAGAGCATAGCCATACAGAAGAATGCTATTCGAGTGACGGACAGCTGACTTGCGGAAAAACAGAACACACACATACCGAATCGTGTTATGCAGACGATAATACATCGGAAGATCAATCAGGGGAAGATTCACAGCAGACAACGGAGCAGAACCAGACAGAAGGACAGGAGCAGAATTCGGGACAAAGTCAGGAGCAGAATCAAAATCAGAATCAAGACCAGAGTCAAAGTCAGGATCAGGGTCAGACATCGGATGATGGAAATGTAGCTCAGAACGGAGAAAATGGAGATACAGCAGGAACCACAGCGGATGAGACATCTGGCAATGATGAAGAAAGTGTCGTGGCAGGGAGTACATCAGCGCCGGCAGCAGAGGGCGAAGGCGGAACGGGAAGTACTACGACGGCGACGGAAGGGTTTGATCTGAGTGCAGCTGCGAATAAGGCGGATTTAAAAGGCGTTGTTTTACAGTATTATGATGCAACACAGAAAACATGGATTGATATTCAGGAAAATGTAGATAACAAAATCCCAGGAGATGCGAAAATCAAGTTAACAGTTCAGTATCAGAATGTATCAATTGAACAGTTGCTAACAACATATAACTGTAAAATGACGTATGATATTCCAGAGCTCCTGCGTAATATGACAGCCGAAGGAAAAATTTTTGATAGTAATAATGCCGAGGTAGGAACGGTTACAGTGCAAGAAGGAAAAATCGTTGTTGCGTTTAAAAATGAGTATCTTGAAGATTTACGAACAAAGAAAGATACCGTAATTGCAGGAGATTTCTATGTTGAAGGGGATGTTAAACTAAGTCAGTTACCAGATAATGGAAAAACAACATTGACTATTGCAGATAAGAAATATACGTTGGATTTTGGACCGGATGTGATTGCTAAATATGGAAAGTAACTGTTGATAAACAATGTGTTAGTAAGAATGTGATCTCCACAGCTGATGGAAATTATTTAAAATATACGATTACAGTAACTGCTGGAGAAGATGATTGTCCAGAAGTTTCAGTAGTGGATACATTTACAAATAATAGCAGTAACGTGGAGTATTATGCAGGAATTACAACGACAGAGAAAACACTTGAAGGAAGTGAAAATGAAGTAGCTCCATATGAGACAGTTACAGAGGGGAAGACACATGGTAAGATTTATAAAGGAAATAAGACGGAGGATAAGACAATTCCGGTAGTTCCAACAGGAACTACTGAAATTACTGAACCAGGAAGTATGGTCTGGAAAATAGGTGATATGGCAGCTGGTGAGGTACGTACACTTACATACTTTGTAAAACTAAAAGGAAAAGTTAATCTTAAGCAAGCAGAAATCAGGAATAAAGCAGATGTATTTTTAAAGAACTATCAGAGAGCATATGATGAGTTTTCATTTACACCGAAAATTACATATGATATGGCGAAAAATCGTGATAGCAAATATGTCAATAATATTGTTAAAAATTCAGATGGTTCATACACAATTAATTATAAAATTGAGTTTTCATTAGATAAAGATAAAAGTAATTTCCCATTAAAGAACTTTGAACTTCGTGATTTTTTAGATTATGGAGATATATATACGAATTCAGAGTTACTTGCAAATGGATATGTGTATTACAATCGTGATTCAGTCAAGTTATATGCGAAAAAAAATACAGAGACAGCATATTCGGAAGTTGATGGAGGAAATTACGATACGCTGTGGTCGGATAAAAGTGATAACTATACTTCCAACTGGACAAAGACAACAAATCCAACTCGTTTTAAAATTACCGGAACATCGGGTAACCCAATTACTGTAAACCCGGGAGAAGGTTATTATGCGACATATAGTATTACAGTAAAGCCAGAAGCAATGGCTTACATGAAAACAAATAGTATAGACGTAAAAAATAGATTTTTGGTAGCAGCAGAGAATGTAGAGAATAATTACGATTATGGAATAGACAGAGTTTATAACCAGAAAACTGTCGGTGGTTATACATGGAACCAGAAAATGGTCGGAAACGTAACAACAGATGCTCAGACAATTACAATGACTGGTGAGAAGTATAATTTGACGAGCGGAAGTATAACACAAGATACATCAGAGGATACTACATTTACTGTTCCAGTTGGAAGTTATCCATATACTGTAAATGTCAATGAAACGCAAGGTGATTGGAATGCGACAGAGGTATCAATGAAAGATACACTTACTCCGAATGATAAGATGGAGTATACAGGGTATGTGAAAGTAGAGGCACGAGAGTATAATCCAAATACAGGTGAATATGAAGTAAAAGAAACGAAATGGGTGAAGATTGATAAATTAACGGAATTCACGTTGAAACCATCAGAGCTTGGATGGACTAATCAGAATTATGCTTACAGATTTACATATTACGCAACACCAAAAAATAAGGAAACATTTAGTTCAGCTGTTGTAAACAATAAATTTACATTGTCGGGAAATGTTGTAAAAGGTGAAAGTTCAATTGATATTTCCGAAATATATTCACAAAAGGAAGTGACAGTTTCAGGAGATTTTAAAATGAATCTCAGGAAAGAAGCCTGGTATTATGAAGAACCAAAAGCAGATGCGAGCACATGGCAAAATGGAAAGATATACTGGGTGATTGAAGTTGACGGAACAGCAATTTTGCAAAATACATCTTTTAGAGATGCTATTTCAAATGGTACAGGATTGCAAAATTCTTATTTACATTCAGATTCGCTGGTGGGAATTTATAAAGGAACGCTGCCGGAACGAAATACGATTACTGGATATAAGAATCTGCAAGAAATGCAAACATCAAGTGGGCTTAAAGGCATAAAGGATCAATTTACCGACCCGGAATTAACGAATGGAAAGAATTTCTCTGGGAATGACAATTATAGTGAATTGACAGTAAAGGCAAAAGATAACATTTCTCTTAGTGGAGAAAAGCTGTACTTTATTGTGCAATCAGAACCACAATCATTACCTGTTAATTATCGAGATTGTTTTACATATAGAAATCAGATTCAAACAAGTGATGACGGAACAAAATGGATTGACCAGGGTTCAGCAGACAAAAGCCTGTATTCTGGTGCAGATATCTTAAAAGAATTAGGACAGACATTTACTTATGATGGAACTACAGTAACAAGTAATCAAGATGGTATGGACAAGGACTACGGCTCCAATAAAGCTAGTGATAAAATCGCAGCAAGCGAATTGGACAAAACAACAGGTCCCGGACAGTATGTAGCATGGGTATTTAAGCTGAATTATGCAGGAGAACTATCTGAATAAATAGAAGGTTGAATAGAATGAAAACGATCAAAAAAATATCTTTGAATCGGAATGCCTTGTTGACGTTAGAATTGAAGCTCATATCCCAGAAAATTATATTCAGTCAAAGGAAATCAGTGGACTAGATGGATGGACAAAAAAGATAACAGGTAGTCTTGCAACAGATAATCCAGGCAAAAGTGTGGAGACTACTTATTATGTGAAAGGAAATCAGGCATTGATTGAACTGGGTGATTTTATTGCAGGAAAAGAGCGAGATAATTATTCAGTTGATGTACAGGTTGTGTGCAGGGTGACAGATCCGAAAGTATTGCTCGGTGGAGAAAATAAGACATTTACGAATCATGTTACACTTCGAACAACAGAAGGAAAGGAAATAAATACAGCAACATCTCCTGCAACAATAACACCGCAGAAGATTGGAAAAACATTTGTTTCTGATCAACAAAATATAACATTTACAATTGAAGCTAACCAGTTGGGTCAGGCACTTCCAACAGTAGAAGGCACAAAATTGAAGCTGATTGATAAATTGAGTCCTACATTGGAGTTGGATATAACAACGATTAAGGTTGTTAATAAAAATAACGGTGAGGATGTTACGTTTACTGCTTCAATTCGAGATGATAATACATTGGAGATAGAAATTCCACATGATGTGCCAGTCAAGATAACCTATACAGCAACAATAAATGCACCGCCAAGGCAGAAAGTGGATTTTTCAAATGTAGTATATTGGGAAAAATATTCTCCATCCAGCGGGACAAATGTAGAACAGAAGAATTATTCTTACACCGCAGGAGGAACAGTATCTTCAGCAAGTACGATCAAACTACAAATCATTAAGAAAGATCAGAATAACCTGTCTGCATCATTGGCTGGAGCTGAATTTAAGGTGGTAAATTGTACCAGAAATTTTACTACAGGAACTATTAACGAAGTTACAGGAACAGGACGTAAAGAATGGGCGGGAACGACAGGCGCCGATGGAATACTTGAGTTAGGAACAGCAGGGGCTGGTAATCCTGTAATGGAATATAATACCATCTATAAGGTGACAGAGACAAAGGCACCGGCTGGGTATGTACTAGATCAGAAACCGATTTATATTATGGTTCCAAAAATAAATGATGGTGCATCGGATTATTCTGAGGAAGTGAAGGCATGTATAAAAGATCCACAGATTAAGAAGCAGTATAAATCGACATATGAACTACAAGTTACGAACCATAAAGGTGAGATCACTGTACAGAAAAAGTTTAAGAATCCAGGTGGTTATGAGTCTAATCCAGTGAGTGGAACATATAAGTTTGGACTTTATGAGAATGCGGATGGAACAAATACTGATGGAAGTATAACACCACTTCAGAAAATTTCTATTACATATGATGCAGGTGATACTACGCCGAAATCAAGTAAGTTTATAAATTTGGAGTTGTCAAAAATATATTATGTCTTTGAACTTGATGATAAGGATCAACCAATCAAAGATTCCTCCACAGTTGCTACTGTGAACGGAATGGAATACCTTACATCATATACGGCGACAAAGTCTGGAAGCACAACAACAGGAGTGAACAGTGCATCCAATGGTGACAGGGTAACCGTTACAAATCAAAGCCGTGTGAATAAACTGCCTTCTACAGGCAATTGTGGAGTTCTTATTTACAGATTGGCAGGAGCGATATTAATACTCTTCGCAGGAGTGCTTATGCTGATGAAATATAAAGAAACAAAAACAAGAAACTAACAAAAGAGAGTGTGCTGCACCCCGGAAAATTCGGGGGGGGGCAGTAACAAAAATAAGGAGGAAGAAAATGAAAATAATCAAGAAGATTGCCGCCATAATGCTCTCGGTTATGATGGTATTGGGAATGTGTAGTGTGGTAGGAGCTGAGGAGGCGAGTGGAAGTTATGAGGACGATAATGGAAAAATAACGATACAAAATGCTAAAAAGAATCAGACTTATACAATTTATCGTATTCTGAAGTTGGAAAGTTTTAGTAGAGGAGATAAAAGAGAAGAAGGTAACTATGCATATACGTTAGAAGAGGGATGGGATGATTTCCTTACTAATTCATCTGAGTATCCTACAGGAAATTGTTTGAAGAAAGATAACAATACGGGATATGTCACATGGGATTCAACAAAGACTGATTATGCAGCTTTTGCAAAGGATGCACTGAAATATGTAAAGGCAAAACCAATTGCACCAGCAAAAGATGCAGTTACTCCATCAGAGGATGGAGCAGTAAGTTTTGAAAAACTTCCGCTGGGATATTATCTTATAGATTCTACTGCTGGAGCTTTGTGCTCTCTTGATACCACAGATAAAGAGGTGATAATTCAAGAAAAGAACGGTGTACCATCTGTGGAGAAAAAGGTTCAAGAAGATTCTACGTCAAAATGGGAATCAAGTAACACAGCAGATATTGGTCAGATAGTAAACTTCAAAACAACAATTACAGCACAGGCAGGAGCACAGAGCTATGTGCTGCATGATAAGATGGATAAAGGGTTGACATTTAATGGTGACGTAACTGTGAAAATAAATAAATCAGGTACAACAGGAGAAACATCAGTTGATTCTCAAAATTATGAGGTGAAAACAGAAGGTTTTTCGAGTGGAGATACATGCACTTTTCATGTTGAATTTAAGCAGACATTTTGTGATAATTTAGCAAATGGAGATCAGATTATCATTTATTATTCTGCAAAATTAAATGATGAGGCTACGATTAAAACAGATAAAAATAAAAACGAAACGTGGCTTGGTTATGGAGACAACAAATTTACAACACATAAAACAACCACTACTTATACTTACGAAATTCCAGTATTTAAATATACAATAGAAACAGCGATGACTAAAAAGCCACTTGCAAAAGCAACGTTTAAACTTAGTAAAAAGTCCGATGGCTCAGAAACAATTAAAATTAAACAAAAAACGGATGAAAACAATGTTTATCTTGTAGATCCAAATGCTACAACAACAGAAATAACAACTGATAGTACAGGTGAATTCACAATCCAAGGACTTGATGCCGATATATACTACCTCACAGAGATACAACAGCCAGCCGGATACAACAAGCTGTCAGCTCCTGTAAAAATAGTCATTAATGAGAGTGGTACAATTACCATTGGAGAATCAGCAGATCCAGTTGACAAAGTCGAAGTCGAAAACAAATCCGGCTCCCTCCTCCCATCCACAGGTGGAATGGGAACAACCTTGTTCTATATTTTCGGTGCAATCCTTGTAATTGGATCTGGAGTTGTACTGATTACAAAGAAGAGAATGAAATAATTGTTGCTCGATTATAGGTATGTAAGTGAGATAAGAAAGAAGTAATTTTGCTGTACGGGGAATGTGTTTTATCATTCCCCATACAGCAGCAAGGAGAGGATTGTAACATGAGAAAGCATATTTCAACAATAATTGCGGGAATCATCTTTCTTACAGGCTTGTCTTGGTAGGTCTGTCCTTACTGCTGTATCCGACAATTAGTAATTTCTGGAATTCGAAGCATCAGACGCAGGCAGTTGCGGATTATTCGAAGCAGATAGAGAAGATGGATGATCAGGAGAAGGAGCAGGCACTGGCAGCAGCGGAGAAGTACAACGAGACGCTGATCATGAATGGAGGACGCTTTACACCAACAGAAGAGGAAAATACTTTATATGATAGTCTTCTGGATGCAAATGGAACCGGAATGATGGGATATATCACAATTCCGGAGATTCGCTGCAAGCTTCCGATTTATCACGGTGTAGAGGATTCTGTTCTGCAGGTTGGTATCGGACATATTGAAGGTTCGTCTCTTCCGGTTGGAGGAAAGGGCACACACTGTGTATTATCCGGACACAGAGGACTGCCGAGTGCGAAGTTGTTCACAGACCTTGATAAGTTGGAAAAGGGGGATATCTTTCTTCTGCACATTTATGATAAGGTATTGACGTATGAGATTGACCAGATCAGTATTGTCGAGCCGGAAGATTATGGCCTGCTTGAGATTGAAGATGGAAAGGATCTGTGTACGCTTCTTACATGTACACCATATGGAATCAATACGCAGAGACTGCTGGTGCGCGGACATCGGATTGAAAATCGTTCGGGAGATGACTCCAGAGTGACATCGGATGCGGCTGAGGTAAGCAGTTTGACAGTTGCGGTATGTGTTGCGATTCCGCTTTTAATCATTAGTTTTCTTGTAGTGGATCTATCAATCCGGCGTTCAAGAAAGAAGCAGAAAAAGTAGAGGAAGATAAATTGATCAGTGGGAGGGATAACATGCGAAGTCCAAAGAAAAGAATCCGCCACAGAGACAGGAATTATATGATATATGTACTGACATTTCTCATTGCGCTGACCGGGATGCTCGGAATCTCAAAGGGCAATCTGGTTCAGGCAGCGGAAGAAGAGAGTACACAGAAGGGAAGTATTTCGATTGTCTGCCCGGTTGAGGGGATGGAGTTGTCTCTGTACCGTGTGGCAGAGTATGAGGAGTCGGGCAGTTTTACATTGACGGAACAATTCCGGAAGTATCCGGTCTCACTGGAGCAGAAGAGCCAGGAGGGCTGGCAGGGTGCAGCGGATGCACTGGCGGACTATATCAGACGTGACGGAATCACAGCAGATGCAGTGCTGGCATCAGGTTCGGACAGGAAAGTATGTTTTACAGATCTTAACCGAGGTCTTTATCTTGTGCTGGGACAGACAACAGAGCTGCAGGAAGATGGAAAGACACAGATCTATGAGCCTCAGACAGCATTGATCGCATTGCCGGAGGATTCAAAGGAAACTTCCGAGGGGAAAGATCCGTACCAGGTGACAGCGGTTCTGAAGTTCGAGAAGAACGACAAGCCTGGAAAGCCAGAAGAGGAAGAAGAGACGAAGATTCATGTATTGAAAGTGTGGAAGCAGGATCAGGAGGAAGAACGTCCGGAGTCTATCGTGGTAGAGCTGCTGCAGACGGATGTGGAGGGGAATACAACAGTCGTTGACCGCCAGACACTTACGAAGGAGAATCAGTGGTCCTATACTTGGAAAAATCTTTCTGCACAGATGCGTTGGAGTGTGTCAGAGGCAGAGGTGCCGAAGGGGTATACTGTTGCTGTTACGCGTGAAGGAAATACAGTTGTCTTGACGAATACAGCAAAGAAGCCGGGAAAGTCGGATGGAGAAGCGAATCCACCATCGAAGAGGACGACGGGTAAAACAACAGACAAAACATCAGACAAGCTCCCACAGACAGGACAGCTCTGGTGGCCGGTACTTGTGCTTTTGTTTGCAGGTGCGATCTGTCTGCTGGTGGAAAGAGTTTTACGGGATAGAAAAGAAGAGAAGAATCGATGAGCAAGAAGAAAAAGAATCAGATAGGAAAGATATTTACAATCACAGGGTTGCTGCTTTTCGCGGCAGCCCTTGCTCTTTCTGCATACAATCTCTGGGACGGTTATCGGGCAGAGCAAAGCAGAGAAAAGCTGTTGGAAGAATATAGAGACAAGAACCAGAACATTTCTGATGAGGGAAAGCAGGCAGATGAATCTGACGGACAGATACCGAATTATCAGCTGAATCCGGAGATGGAGATGCCGGAGATCGCATTAGAAGATCTGGACGGCGCGGCATGCATCGGAGTACTTGAGATACCGGCGATCGACTTGAAGCTTCCAGTATTGAGCGAATGGAGCTATCCGCTTCTGAAGAAAGCATCTTGCCGCTATTCGGGCAGTGCATATCTGGATAATCTCGTGATCGCAGCACATAATTACAGAGCACATTTCGGGAAGTTGAAAGAACTGGAGATGGGTGACGAGGTGATCTTCACAGATGCAGCCGGGAATCGGTTCGAATACAAAGTGGCAGTGGTAGAGGCACTGACTCCACAAAGCGTGGAAGATATGACAAGCGGAGAGTGGGCGTTGAGTTTGTTCACATGTACGTTGGATGGAAAGAACAGGGTGACGGTGCGGTGTGAGGTTGCTGGTCGCACATCGTGTGAGCAGTAAAAGATTTGTTTGACATAAGAAAAAAGAAATGCTAGTATAATAAATAGAAAGGTGCTACCGATGACGGTTCGCCTGATGTTTTTAATTGGTTAAATAACCGCTCAAGTTTTCTCAGGACGTTGGGCGGTTATTTTTGCGTCTTGGAATCATGCTTTCCACGCACGTAACCAAGACTATAAAAAGTCGCACACAGTGAAATCACTGCAATAAGGTCAGTAATGGTCAGCATAGGCCAATTCTCCTCTCCAAGATTTCTCAAATGAGAGATGATCTATGTAATCGGAGCTATGAACTCTCCGCGCAAAGCGAACCGCCATTCACGTCAATGTGAAGTAGCACCCCCAGGCATAAAGCCTGAACATATGATAACAAATATGTTGAGAAAAATCAACATAAAAAGCGACACACATAAAGCGAAAAGCAAATCTTATCGCTTTGACATGTACGCCGGATGGAAAGAACAGCGTGACAGTGCGGTGTGAGAAATAAATGCGAAAATTATTGCAGTTAACCCCACTATTTCCCTGATTTATGCAACAAATTGCAGGAGACGGTTATTTTATTGACCGTCTCTTTTTTGTGTGATATAACCTAATCATAGCAAACAACAAACGTTTGCATATAAAGAAATGAACAATGCGCATTGTTAGGAAACATTAAAAATCATGTTATCTCATACAAGAAAAAGGAGACAATAAAAATGGCAAAAGTAAAAACATTCAAGACAATTTTCCCAGCAGTATCTGTACCGCTTAATGACGATTATTCTATCAACGAACCAGAATTCAGAGCATACTTAAGATGGATCAAAACATTCTATGGAAAAGGAATGGACGGACTTGTATGTAACGGACATACAGGAGAGATCACAGGACTTACAAGAGCAGAGAGAAAACGTGTTGTAGAGATCTGTGCAGAAGAGTGTGGAGACGTTATGACAATCATCTCCGGTGTTAACTGCGAGAACACAGCAGAGTCTATCGAGATGGCAAAAGAAGCGAAGGAAGCAGGAGCTGACGGAATCCTTCTTATGCCACCACATATGTGGCTGAGATTCGGTATGAACCCGGATGCACCATTCGAGTATGTAAAAGACGTTGCAGAGGGAGCTGACATCGACATCATCATCCACCTGTACCCGGCAACAAGCAAAGCTTTCTACCCGGTAGAGACACTGATCAAAATGTGCAAAGAGATCGATCATGTAAAATGTATCAAGATGGGAACACGTGTTACATCTATCTATGAACATGACGTACGTCTTCTTCGTCAGGAGTGCCCAGACATTTCTCTTATCACATGCCACGACGAGACACTGTGCGTAAGCTGGTTCCCAGGAATGGACGGAGCTCTGATCGGATTCGCAGGATGCGTACCGGAGATCATCTGCCCGGCAAGAGAAGTATTTGCTAACCCAGACAAACATACATTAAAAGAAGCTCAGGATTGGTCAGATCGTATCTACCACATTTCCCAGGCAATTTATGGAGGCGGACAGCCATCAGGTGAAGCTCATGCAAGACTGAAAGAAGCTCTGAAACAGAGAGGAATCTTCTCTTCAGCACTTATGAGAAAACCGGTTCTTCCGCTGAATCAGGAAGAAAAAGACTGGGTAGCTCTTGGACTTGAGAGAAGCCAGCTTCCGGAAGTTGATATGACTCAGTTCGAAGATAAATAAGACGAAAATTATGATATAACTATAGATGTGGTGTCTGAAATATATACGAAAAAATCATGTTTCAGACATCACTCTTAGAACGGAGGAGCCATGACAGAAAATAACAAAAATCTGGGGATAGATGGATTTGATCCATCAAAAGTCAACAAGCTTTCTGCAAAAGAAAT
>ENA-OROX01002772-OROX01002772.1-human-gut-metagenome-genome-assembly--contig:-NODE-2772-length-11482-cov-4.212392_pt1 | contig 11482 bp, 5 predicted proteins | sample MGYA00242133_ERZ509058 | MGnify/ENA primary metagenome ERZ509058 (study PRJEB26280, sample SAMEA2338751) | human gut metagenome | biome: human gut; feature: human-associated habitat; material: faeces...
CATCTTCGCCCCACCCTTGTTTGTATATATACTAGCACAATCAAAGTGCGAAGTCAATATATTTGCTTACAATCGTTAGGCGCCTTACGCCCCTCAAAAAGAACCTTAAATCGTACCAAATAAACCAAATTTCGGCATATAAAAAGAGCGTAAAACGACACCGCCAATGGGAGGGGCGTTCTACGCTCAAAGTTTTTCAAAACCCGTCTTATATTACTTCTTTATCTTAACTTTTTTCACCGTGCTCCACCTACCGTACACTTTTTTCTTTCCATTCATCTTATAGGCACGAACTCGAATGTAATATGTTTTCTTCTTTTTCAGTTTCTTAATGGTGTACTTGGTTTTCTTTGTCTGTACGCTCTTTTTCTTTTTGAACTTTTTGTTCATAGCATACTGAAGCTGATAGCCTTTGGCACCAGTGACCTTCTTCCACTTTACGGTAAGTTTCTTACCCTTTCCATTTTTAGCTGAGGTAAGTTTAACTTTGGAAGGTGCTTTTACTTTTACCGTTTTGCTTGATGTGGACTGCTTCTTTCCGGCGTTTGCCGTTCCGGATGAAGATGTCTGTGAATTGGTATTTGTATTCATGTTTGTCTTTGCCTGATACAAAATCGCATAACTGTCGTTATTGGATTCGTCACAGTCACCCTCTGCCACATCCGCATGAAGCAGCATATAAACTGCCTGATTTGCATTGTACGACAAATCGCTCTTATTTACGGTAATGGTCTTTGTCACACGCTTCCATGGTTCAATGGAAATTTCTTCTGACGTATACAACTGCTTGGATTTCTTCTCATCACTGTAAAGTTTCAATGTAGTCGTTGCGGTGCGGTCACTGACATTTTCTAAGGTTGCCGTGATAACCGCCTGACTGCCTTTTTCTTCTACCGTGTTTGTTAACCGGATATCCGATTTTCCGACGGATACGGACACCTGATTCTTCGTGAGGTCGGTCTGTCCTTTTGCATAGACATACACCGATGCCGTCTGCGGATTCGTCACACCCGACAAATCCATGTATGCCGTGCCAGATACCGTCTCGCCCGGCTGAACCGTCTGCGATATCGTCTTTTCAATCTCCGTTCCATCTTCCAATTGAATTTTAACAATCAACTCATCAATCGGATTTAATTCCGTATTCGTTGCATAGTAGTGAACTGCAGTTAAATCGTCCTCGACATCATACTCATCAATGGAAGCACCTGCTAAGGTCAATTCGGTCTGCGGCGTTTTTGAAATCACAAGCAGCTCATTTAAGTTTGTGCTCTGGTTCAATACATTGGCAGCAAACTCCCACTGACCGTCACTCTCCAACACCGGAGATAAATACTGAATTCGCTTGTCTTTTCCGGTATACACCGTAACCGGTTTTGAAAAACCATCCTCGGTTTTCATGGAAACTTTTATGCTTCCTTCGCCGGTCCCATCATCATTTGCAATCCATACAAATCCTTCGTAATCACCATTTTTACAGTAAATTGCAGAAGACGGAATACTGTTTTCATCATCGGTCAGATCTGTCCCTTCGCCATCCTTTAACTCGTACATCTTTCCATTACGGTTATAAAGCAGCTTGCCGTTCGCATACTGCAGTCCGGCAATGATTCCCTCGTCTTCTCCGGAAGAAATAAGCGTTTTATCTGCCTCATCACAAATCTGTGATTCTCCGTTTTCATCTTCCGTCAAATAAACAGCATGGTTTGTACCATCTTCTTCATAGACCGCATACTCTTTTACTTCTTTCGTCGTAGAGGCAATCTCCTGTGCTTTGGAAGAGCCGAGTGTCTGTCGACAAATCGTGGTAGTTCCCTCGTTCTCGACATAATCCTCGGAAGAACTTCGAAGCCATGTAACGGCAGCACCATCGCTTCCCTCACTGACTTTCGGCATCATATCCGGTTTGTCGTTGTTCGTAAGCTGTGTGGTCTGTGTAAATGTACCGGATGCCTCATCAAAAACAGCTGTCCAGATTTCGGATTTCTTCGCCACGTCATTTAAAATGGTGTTGGCACCGTCACTTACGCTGCCTTCGATTTCCGACTTTTCCTTCTGCCATGCCAGTACCAGCTTGCCATCTGTCACTGCCATGTCTGCGTACATATCGGCGTTTCCATCATCCAAAACCGCTTTTGGCGTTGTCCACGAGCCGTTTTTGCAGACCGAATACTGTAACACCGTACGGTTTAACTCACTGCGCTCACTGTCATATCCTTGGAAAATCATAACCTTCGTTCCATTGATTTCCCTAATAATCGGCAGCGAACTGGTGAGGATTCCGCTCTGCAAAGTCGATTCCGTCATGCTGTCCGTCTGACCGTTCTGCTTTAATTTCGCAATCGGCTGACTGGCTGCCTTGTGGTTCCATGCAGATGTCTTCTCTGCAAATGAATCATCAATCAAAGAACATGTCCAGCCGTCATTATTCTGATTGAATTTATTGGGATTTCCCCAAAATTTAAAGGTTGTACTTTTCAAATCATGCTGCCAATCCACCAGAAATGCACAGTACAAATGAATATATGCCGAGGCGGTTGCTGAGCAGGATGACTTTGGAAGAAACTGCACATCAACCTGCAATTTTCCTCCTACTCCTGCAGTTATAATCTTATTAATTCCATAGCCGCCTTCCAACGAGATTTCCGGTTTTAAACTCAGTTTTCCATCGAGCGTCCATTTCTTTGTGGAAAATGTATATTTCGGTCCCAATTGTCCTGCAATTTTTCCGCCACCTGCCAATGACGCATACCACGGTCCAATCGGTGACGCAAACTGCCAATTTGTACTTGCCTTCCAAGCCAATTCCGGTGCTATCTTTCCGGTGGAAGAAATCAGATTTCCATACTTATCGTATTCCTGTTCCATATATCCTACCGCAGATAAGCTTGGCTTCTTCTTAAATTTGCTCACTGAATAAGTAGACCTTTTTTCTGGAGCATACCGATATAACAACCCGGTAAGGGAAGCGTATTTCTCTGCGTCATTCACGACCTGCTTATACCTGCTCCACTCCGTTTTGGAATCCAGCATGTTGGTTTTTCCAACGCCGATTGCCATCTTGACGGAATAACTTCCATCTGCCTTTGTTTTCTGAGACAGCGTAACCGGAAATACCGATGTACCTAGGCTCCAGTTGGCAGGAAAAAATTCACTCACTTCCGCACTTAACTTTCCGGATTTGTTGGAACCAAGGGAAAGGTCGGCTCCTTTTGTAACTGTGCCAAGCGATTCATCGCGGTCCGATACTACCGGCGGTTCTGTCGCAGCAGGCTTTGGTGTTTCCCATGATGAGCCACCTCCCCCTTCCGAGGTAACTTTTCCTGCATAACTCCAAAGATTAGAAGAGGAAAGATTTAAATGCAAAGCGGGACGAACCGTATAATCATCCCAGTTGACCTCACCTCCAGCGTAATCGCCGTAGCCACCGAAACCCACAACGGACGCACCGGACTCACTCCATCTATCATCACAACAGCCCGGCGACCGCAGCCACCAAAAGCCGTCTCCCCCGTACTTCGTACTCGGGGCCGTCCACGCTCCGCACTCTTTTGCATATGCTGTATTTTTTGTTTCTCTTGTTTCACTGTCAGTATTAAACTTGCCATCAAATCCATAAACAGTATTACTTGCTTCTGCAATAGACAAAAGATACACTTTATCTATAGTGTTCTCTCCACCTTCTGTTCCATAGTTTGGATTATCATCATTCACAACTGTTGTATTCTTTATTGCAACCTGTTCTGCTGACGTAAATGCCGTATTTAAAAATGTATCATTCAACCACATGCGAAGGGTACAGGTTGCCCATGTCACATCCGTATCTTCCTCGTTATACGGTTTAACATCCAGATTTTGGTCTGCCAGTAAAAAGGCATCACTTCCATTCACAGACAATACCCGCCATTTAATCGGCTGTTTTTTGTCATTCTGATCAGCTTTTCCATCACCATTTGTATCATTCTGCCAATAGTTTCCAAAGTAGATACAATCCCATGTTGTTACACCATTTCCATCAGTGATTGGATTTTGCAAACTGACTGCTGCCTTAGCCGGTGTGGATTGTCCCAGCGTAATCTCGCACAGGGAAAGCACCATTACCAGTGCAAGTAATCCTGCCAGCAGGCGTTTTGTTTTTCTTCTTTTCACAAAGATTCCTCCTTTTTTGCTTCATTTGATTTATGTTCTTTCGTCAAAATGAATTGGTAAATTACGTTTACAAAATTTACCATGCGGTATATGTCATATATTAACACATATCAAGGGGTGTTTCAATAAGTTTTGTGGAAAGTCCACCCCAACCATCAAAAAGCGTGAATAATTCATATTTTGGACATGATAAATCATGTTCATGCTAATCACACTATGCTAAAGTATAACCATAAAATTATATGAGGAGGATTTATCATGAACATATTAAAAAAACAAACCATCAGCATCGGTTTATGCTTTGCGCTTGCCGTATCGACACTTAGTGCCTTTACTCCGGCAACAGCGGCTGCAAAAGCAAAACTGGTCAAAAAGAAACTTACATTAACCGTTGGACAAAAGAAAAAGATTTCGATAAAATCAAAAAAGAAAAAAGCAAAATATTCTTTCAAAGCTTCCAACAAAAAAGCTTCCGTAAGTAAATCCGGCGTTATCACGGCAAAAAAAGCCGGCAAAGTTAAAATTACCGTAAAAGAGAAGTTGAAGAAAAAAACAAGAAAGGTGGGAACCATTACGGTTACTATCAAAAAGAAAATAGCACAAAACACGACAGTTCCGGCACTTAATACGCCAACACCTGTCGTTACAGCTACCCCGGCGGCGTCTCCGAGCAATGAACCAACTACCGAACCGACCGCTACCGCTACTGCAACTGCAACACCGACTCCAAAAGTCACCCCTACTCCATTTCCTGAGAACCCTGAATTTTCAAATATTCCAAAAGGTTATACCGCAAAAAATCAGGCTAACAAAGGAGAAGTAGAACGCTTTGAATATGAATCAACAGAATACATCAGTGACGATGAATCTGCAAAAAAGACACCAATTGACCGCTATGCTATGGTTGTTCTTCCAAAAGACTATTCAAAAACGAAAAAATATCCGGTTGTTTATATGCTCCACGGATTAAGCGACACGCCGGAATCCATGGTTGGAAACGGAATTCTTAACGATGGTGCAGGTACACAGTATGTGGTATGGAATGCCATTGCCAATGGTGATGTCAAAGAATGTATCGTCGTTTACCCATGTGTATGCTGTAACGAAGAAGGAAAAAGCAGTTTTAATACAGATGCAAAAACAGCCTCTTATTATGACTACATCATTAATGACTTAACAAAAGTATTAATGCCTGCCATTAATAAAGAATATTCCACACTGACCGGACGAGAAAACACGGCGGTTTGTGGATTTTCTATGGGCGGACGCGAGACATTGAACATTGGTATAAGACGTCCTGATTTATTTAGCGGTATCGGATTATTTAACCCGGCACCGGGTGCTTTAGATGGCGGTGACATGCTTACAAAGGCAGATTTAAAACTTGCCGATGAGTACATAAACAGCACTTATATTCAGATTACAAAAGGTGCTACCGACACAGTTGTTGGCAGTAATCCAACCAATTATTACAATGCACTAAAGGCTGCCGGCATCCCATGTTCCTACTATGTAACAATGGGCGGCGACCCAGCCGGCAAAGGAAACGGCGGTCACTGGTCAACCGTTTATCATCATGGTTTGTATAATTTCTTAAAACGTATTTTCAAGTAAAAAAGAAAGGGGATTCTGAAACATGAAAAAAACATTTCTCTGCTTCAGTTTGTCCTTTGCACTTTTAGCATCTGCCCTGAGCCCATCGTTCTCGGCAGATGTTTTTGCAAAGGCAAAGTTAGCAAAAACAAAAATCACATTAACCGTAGGACAAAAGAAAAAGATTACAATAAAGGGAAAAAAGAAAAAAGCGAAGTACACATTTAAGGCTTCTAACAAAAAAGTTTCGGTAAACAAAAAAGGAGTTGTTACCGCAAAAAAAGCCGGAAAAACAAAAATTACCGTAAAGGAAAAACTTAAGAAAAAAACTAAGAAGATTGGGGTCGTTACAATTATAATAAAGAGCAAAGTATCAAATAAAAAGTCGATCGCAAGTGCGCAGCCGGCAGCCACAAATTCCGGAAATACCGGTGAAAAACCAACGACTGCACCAACAGCATCAGCCACACCAACACTGCCCCCTACTCCAACCGGCTCTCCGAAGCCTACTGCCACCCCGCGTCCAAAAGAAAATCCGGATTATTCTGATCTGCCATCCGGATTCATGAATAAAAACGAGGCTAACAGTGGCACTCTGGAAGAATTCTACTACGATTCTACAGAAGTGTCAGAGGGCGAAACCGTAAAACGTCATGCACGCGTTGCACTGCCAAAAGGATATACCGAGTCAAAAAAATATCCGGTCATCTATATGCAGCACGGTATTTTCGGTAACGAATATTCTCTTACCGGAGACAATACACAATATGTTGCCTGGAACGCTATGGCAAATGATGATATGAAAGATTCCATTGTTGTTTTTGCTAATGTTTGTGCAAACAAAGAAGGAAAAGGAACCGGCTTCAGTTTGGAACACTATAAAGCCTATGACAACTTCATCAACGACTTAACAAAGTGCCTTATGCCTGCTATCAACAAAAAATATTCCACACTGACAGGTCGTGAAAATACTGCTGTATGCGGATTTTCCATGGGCGGACGTGTGAGTTTGCAAATTGGATTTGAGCGACCGGATTTATTTGGTTACATTGGTGCTTTTTGTCCGGCTCCGGGTCTTTTGCCTTACACGATGAATGGAGTTACTGAACCCGGATTTTATACGGATTCCACATTTACGCTGCCAAGCGAATATTTAAATGACACTTATGTACAGATAACAAAAGGATTTAAAGATGATGTTGTAAAACAGCACCCACTTTTGTATCATCAGGCTCTGCAAAAAACAAACACACCTCATGTTTACTACGAAACGATGGGTGGTGATCCAAGCGGCAGCGGCAGTGGCAACCATGAAAAAGCAGTTTACCAGCATGGTTTCTACAATTTTATGAAAAATATTTTCAAACCAAATGTAACTGTTCCGGCAGGTGCATTAAGAAAAGATGGAGTAAAAGGAACAACGGAAGAATTCGAATACGAGTCCACTGCTGTAGCAGAAGGAAAAACAGTGACCAGAAAAGCCTTAGTTGGACTTCCGGATGGATACAATCCAAAGAAAAAATATCCGGTTGTCTACGGTTTACACGGTTATGGCTGGGGCATCTATAATCTTGCTCAAGATGGTGCCACAGATGTTGCTTGGAACGGCTATGCCAATGATGTAATGGATGAAGTCATTATGGTATTTCCTAATATTTGTGCAAATGAATCCGGTCAGGGAAACGGTTACAGCCAAGAAACCTATGACGCCTATGATAACTGTGTCAATGATATCGTAAAATGCTTAATGCCTGCTATTAACAAACATTACAGTGTCAAAACCGGACGTCTCAATACAGCCGTCTGGGGATTCTCAATGGGTGGCAGAGAAGCTTTGAATGCAGGATTTAAACATCCGGATAAATTTGGTTATATCGGTGCCTTTTGTCCCGCTCCTGGCGTTCTCCCATATAGTGCAGAAAAAGGGATTTTTACCGAAGATACTTTCACACTGCCGGATGCTTATAAAGAAAACACGTTAGTTATGATTGTAAAAGGGAAAAATGACACAACGGTAGGTAACAATCCTATCCTTTACCATAAGGCCTTGGAAAAAAATAATGTTCCGCACATTTATTATGAAACCATGGGCGGAGATGCTGTAAACCGCGGAGGTGGCGGCCACCAAAATGTCGTTTATCTGCACGGATTGTATAATTTAATGAAACGGGCTTTCCCATGCAAATAAATTTATACACAGGTCAAAAATATCACCATGTTAAAAAACAGTCGCCTTGCTTAAAATCAAAGCGACTGTTTTTTAGTCTTTTAAACAACCAACAGGTATAATCTTTACCCCTGAATCTGTTGTATACGCCATATTCGCATTTGCACAAATTACAATTAACGCTGAAGGTTCTCTATATACATCTCGTGGATGTTTTTCACTTGCCAAAGCCTTTTGATTGTATTTTTGAATAACATCCTTGAATTTCAATAGCGATTTCTCAGCTTCCGGTATTTTATTTGCCCCTATTTTTATCTCAACAAGTGCATATTTTCCATCAGCCATCTGATATACTGCATCTGCTTCCAGACCTGTATCATCCGTATAATGTAAAAGACGTGCATTGTGTTTTTCAGCATAGACCAATAAATCTCTAAGCACCATATTTTCAAATACGTGTCCAAACAAATCCAAATCATTTATAAAATAATTCGGATTGATTCCTAATGCTGCAAGACCGATTGAAGGGTCAATAAATATATGCTTTTTGGCAGATCTAATTGCTGTTTTCGAACGAAGATGTGGCGTCCATGCATCAATATCTTTGACTACAAACAAAGCTTCCAATGCATCAACATACGATGCAAGAGTTATATCTGTAACATTCTGTGTTGCTTTTACATCTGCAAAAATATTTTTTCGTTTTGCACTTGTAGCCATATTTCTTGCATAGGACCACAACAAACTTCTCGCCCATTCTGGGTTTCTATTTATGCCATCTATCGCTGATATATCCTTTTGATAGATTTGCCTATAATAATCTTTTGCAATTTCTAATTTAGCAGTATCCTTTGTTAATGCCATACACCTTGGCCAACCACCTCTGCAAGCGGCAAAAAATAAATTTTCCAATTTCAAATCAGACACGATGCCATCAATATCATAATTTTTCTCATTTAAAATTTTAGACAAAGATATTTCCCCATTGGATTCACCTGTCTCAAACAAAGTCATAGGATACATTGTTACTTCTGTTATTCTTCCTGTCCCCGTATGCGGTGTACTGATTTTTTTACTTGCAGAGCCCGTCAAATAATACTCGCCAACTTTCTCCGGACTATCATCACATGCTTTCCTTATGGTGCCCCAGATTTTAACTGCATCTTGCCACTCATCAAATAAAATCGGTTTGGGGTTTTTAAGAAATAGTTTGGGAGCGGTTTCTGCTACAGCAATATAACCATCTCTTTTATCCTCATCTTGAAATTCGATAACCGTTTTGCAACGCTCTTTCGCTGTCCTTGTTTTCCCACACCCCTTTGGACCAGTTATACTAACTGCATTAAATGCCTCCGTTCTCTTATCTATTACGTCATCAACAATTCTTCTTATATACTCCATAATTATTCCCCCTCGTACCATTAAATATATTTTACTACATATTCATGACTTACTGCAAGCGTATTTTGTATTTTTCGGCAAATTTATTTTACTTTTTTCGGCTATTCTATTTTGTGTTTTTCGTCAGATTTATTTTACTTTTTTCGGTTCTTTCTTTACCCACCATACACAGCGCACTCGCCAAGTTCTTCTTCAATTCTAAGAAGCTGGTTATACTTAGCCACTCGGTCCGTGCGCGCCGGCGCACCGGTTTTAATCTGTCCGGCATTCATGCCGACTGCAATGTCTGCAATCGTAGTGTCTTCCGTTTCACCTGAGCGATGACTGACAATGGCATTCCATCCGGTCGTCTGTGTCATTCGAATCGCCTCGAGAGTTTCTGTCACGGTTCCAATCTGATTTGGCTTGATTAAAACCGCATTTGCCGCCTGAAGTTTAATTCCCTTTTCGATACGTTTGGTATTTGTAACAAACAAATCATCACCAACAAGCTGCACTTTATCTCCTAATTTATCCATGAGTTTCTGCCAGCCCGACCAATCCTCTTCTGCCAGCCCGTCTTCAATGGAAACAATTGGGTACTTGCGGCACAAATCACACCAAAAATCAATCATTTCATCAGTACTTTTGTACTCACCGGATTTCCAGAACAAATACTCGCCCGGTCTTCCTGCTTTCACAGCCTCCTCATACATTTCTGTGCTGGCACCATCCATAGCAATCGAAAAATCCTCGCCCGGACGGTATCCTGCTTTTTCAATAGCCCCTGTAATAAAAGAAAGCGCCTCGTCCTCATGAGCAAGATGCGGTGCGAATCCACCCTCATCACCAATGGAGGTGGCAAATCCCTTTTCTGCCAACAGTTTCTTCAAGGTAGCGTATACATTCACGCACCACTCCAAACACTGGTGAAAAGAAGATGCTCCTATCGGCATAATCATAAACTCCTGAATCGTTAAACTACTGTCCGCATGTTTTCCGCCATTCATAATATTCATCATCGGAATCGGCATAACACGCGCGTTTGGTCCGCCCAGATACTGATACAACGGAACACCGAGCTGTTTTGCTGCCGCCTTTGCCACAGCAAGCGATGTACCCAAAATTGCATTAGCACCCAGTTTTGCTTTGTTTGCGGTACCATCTTCACGTATCATCAGCGTATCAATTTCCACCTGATTCAATGCATTTTTCCCTTCCAATTTATCGGCAAGAATGTCATTGATATTTTCTACCGCACGCTTTACGCCATTTCCACGGTAACGCGGCAATTCACTGTCTCGCAGTTCCACTGCTTCAAACGCCCCCGTAGACGCCCCAGAGGGAACGGATGCTCTACCCGCTGCCCCTCCACACAATTTTACCTCCACCTCAATCGTTGGATTTCCTCTGGAATCTAAAATCTCTCTTCCTCGTATCGTATTAATTCGAAATGTCTGTATCATAAAAAAAGCCTCCTGTTTTCGATTAGTATAAACAGAAGGCTTCTTTCCTATACGATTATTTTTTGTGCTTTTTATTTTTCTTATTTTCCTCGTCCTCAAACGACTTATCCAACTGCTCTAACAGTTTTTTCTGCTCTTTGGTAAGCTTTGTCGGCACATCCACAACCAAATCCACATAATGGTTGCCTCGCATTTTGCGGTTACGAAGGGACGGAACTCCCTTACCACGCAAACGAACTCTTGTACCAGTCTGCGTTCCTGCCTTTACATTGTATGCGACATCGCCATCAATTGTCGGGATAACCACATCTCCGCCAAGAACAGCTCTTGGATAAGAAATCCGTACGGTTGAGTAAATATCATAATCCATGCGCTGGAAATCTTTGTGGCGTTCTACATATACTTCTACAAGCAAATCACCGCGGGCACCGCCATTTTTACCCGGTTCTCCTTTGCCACGCAGACGAACGCTCTGTCCGTGGTCGATTCCTGCCGGAATGCTGACCTGCAATTTCTCTTTTTTGCTTGTATAACCCTGTCCGTGACAAGCCGGACATTTTTCCTTAATAATTGTACCTTTACCGCCACAAGCCGGACATGTAGTAACATTCTGCACCATTCCGAAAAGTGACTGCTGTGTCTGAACAATCTGTCCTCGTCCGCCGCATCGCGTACTTGAAGCGCGAGGCCGAAGAGCGCGACCACATCCTGCAGGGCTATCTGAAGG
>ENA-OROX01002773-OROX01002773.1-human-gut-metagenome-genome-assembly--contig:-NODE-2773-length-11476-cov-3.660362_pt1 | contig 11476 bp, 16 predicted proteins | sample MGYA00242133_ERZ509058 | MGnify/ENA primary metagenome ERZ509058 (study PRJEB26280, sample SAMEA2338751) | human gut metagenome | biome: human gut; feature: human-associated habitat; material: faeces...
TCTTCATCTGGCCGCACATCTCGTAATAATAGATAGGCGTGGCGAAGATGATGACCTCGGATTCCTTGACCTTTTCCATGATTTCAGCGACATCATCCTTCAAAACGCAGTGACCGGTTTTCTGGCAGGTCATGCAGCCGATGCAGAACCGAATATCTTTGCCGCGCAGGGACACGAACTCAACCTCATGCCCCGCATCCTTCGCGCCGCGCTCGCATTCCTTTGCCAAAATCTCCGAATTGCTGTTTCCACGCAGGCTGGTGGAAACTACAAGAACCTTCTTTACCATAGTATTAACGCTCCTTTTTGCTCATCAAACGCAGAAAATCTGCCGCGCCAGCATCGAGCCGCTGTTTGTCTGCATGACTTTGTGGATGAACCCCTTGATATTTTCCTTGCTGTACTCGCTTTCGGCGGCATTGACGATGTAATCCGCCTCAATGAGGATTTGATAATCGATGCCGTCAATGTCTGTCAGGGTATGGTGATGGCTGACCAGATACGCAACGCGGTCCACCTGAGCTGGGGTCAGGCCAGTATCGTGCAGAAATTCCCGAACCAGCGGCCCGCCTTCGAGTTCCTGATGCTTGCCATCAGCGCTGCCGTATTTCTTCCGGCAGAGAGGGCAGGCAATATCATGCGTAATGGCGGCGACTTCCAGTATGTACTGTGTCTCGGCGTCAATATGTTCGAGCTCGCCGATGGTCTTGGCGAATGTCCAGACACGAACAAGATGGTCGATGTCGTGGATGTTGCCGTTAGAATAGCGAATCATTTTTTCTAAAATTTCTGCAATAGTCATGCCTCATACCCTCCAATACCCTCAGAATTGCCGTTTGTCTTAGTCCGGAAAAACCTCGCCAAGTGCAAGCACCGCATTGCGTACACACTCAGGACAAGGGCAGAGCGGTTTGCCGGTCCCGATGCCTTTCAGGTCCTTGCAGATAGTAGCGCCGCACTTAGCCTCAAACTTCTGCAGGAGTTCTTTAGAAATCCGAGGCGTTGCTTTGCCATTAGTCAGTATACCCGCTACCATCACAGCGCCAATAAGAGCGCCGCAGGTGCTCTCCATGCAGCCCATACCGGCAGCATACCCCGCCGTTAGCTTCATGAGAGTATCCTCACCGACAGGCAGCTTGTCCTGAAATACTTTGACAACCGACTGCGAGCAGTTACACTTGCCGGTGGCTTTCAGTTCATACGCGGCTGCTGCGCGTTCCTCAATACTTTGCATATTATCACTTCCTGTTTTTTTACTATTATAGCACGAAGAGGCGTCATTGAGAACGCCTCTTTTTATTTTGTCAAGAAGTCAGCAGTTGTAGTGGCGTAAACCGGACTACAACCGGAGAATTTTTCAATCTATATTGCAACCGGCGGTTGTAAATGATATAATAAAAACAACCATTAAGCAACACAATACAACAAATTCGCGTAAAGCGAGCGGCGGGAGGGAAAGACCATGGCACAGGAGCGGACGATACTCCATTGCGATATGAACTGCTTTTACGCTTCCTGTGAGATGGCCTACCACCCGGAATTGCAGGGGAAACCGATTGCTGTATGTGGAGACCCGGAGAGAAGAAGCGGTATCGTTCTGACAGCGTCCTATCCGGCAAAGCGTATGGGCGTAAAGACCGGCATGCCGCTCTGGGAGGCACAGCAGCATTGTCGGGATATTATCTTTGTACCGGCACACTATGACCTGTATACGAGGTTCAGTGGGTATACCAGAGAGATATTCCTACGCTTCACGGACCAGGTCGAGCCGTTCGGTCTGGATGAAGCATGGCTCGATTGTACCGGCAGTCGGATGATGTACGGCGATGGTCTGACGATAGCTAAGAAGATTTCTGACACGATAAAGGATGAACTTGGCATCACCTGCTCTATTGGTGTCAGCTGGAACAAGACGCTGGCAAAGCTCGGCTCGGACTACAAGAAGCCAGACGCCATCACGGTCATCAACCGGGAGAACTTCAAGGATATCGTGTTCCCGCTTCCTGCCTCGGACTTGCTCTATGTCGGCAGTAAGACCTCGGCAAAACTCGCCAACTACGCCGTGCATACGATAGGGGACTTGGCGCAGGCAAACCCTAAGTTCATTCAAGAGAAACTCGGTAAGGTCGGTATCATGATTTGGCAGTTCGCCAATGGCATGGATACCACCGCAGTGGCTAAATACGAATACAAGGATGTCGTTGCGCCTATCAAGAGCATCGGCAACAGCTGGACTACTCCGAGAGACCTTGTGACAGACGAAGATGTTTGGATAGTTCTCTATCTGCTCTCTGAGAGCGTTGCGGCACGGCTCCGGGAGAATCATTTCAGGTGCCGGGGCGTGGAGGTGACGCTTCGGGATTCAAGTCTCTTTGCGTTCGAACGGCAGACAAAACTCGGACAGCCTACGATGCAGGAGCGGGAGATAGCGCAAGCTGCCTATCTATTATATAAGAAGAACTATAGATGGAATGAGCATCTCCGTTCGATTGGAGTCAGAGCCATTGATTTACGCCCCGATACTGAGCCGAGCCAGATATCCTTCGATTACTCTGCCGAAAAGCAGGAATCCATGGAGAAACTCGAATCTGCCATCGATGGGGTCCGGAACCGATTCGGATACTATTCCGTACAGCGCTGCGTAATGTACAAGGACAGATTCCTTTCTCATTGCGACGCAAAGGGAGACCATACAATACACCCGCACGGGTATTTGCAGGGGAGCATTTGATAATCTATGCCTGAACAGCGAATTAAGAAATATGTGGAAGTCATCGCGGACTTCCTGCCGGACGGAACGCTCACACCCCAAACCGTCGTCTGGGATACCGGGCAGCGGTTCGACATCACGAATATCTCCGAGATACTGCCTCGGAAATACTCGAAGACCGGAGGCGTCGGCGTTCGGTATACCTGCCAGATAGGCCGGTGTAGCACTTACTTATACTATGAGGTAGGGAAGTGGTTCGTGGAAGCTAAAGAAAATGCCGTGGACGAAAACCCCACTTGAAAAGCAGGAAAGACACCACGGCAAAATTAGAAGGAGGAAGATAGCAGGTTAGTTCTCGGTCTCATCATCGGTCTTGTTGAGAGCTTTAAGAGCACGCTTGAAAGCGACAAGTTCCTTGTCGGTCAGAGCAGCGTTCACCAGCCTGGCGTAGAACTCGGGGCGAGACAGTACCGGCTGGAAGGTTCTCGCATAGGTCTTGCCTGCACGAACGAAGCCGACGCTCTCGATAAACTTCTTGTCCATGAGGCTGTTGAGAAATAGAAAAATCGAGCGCTCCTGCCAAGAGTTGCTTTCGTCCTTCTTGGCTTCTTCGACAATCTGCTGCCCGGTGAGCGGGTCTTTGCTGTTCCAGAGGATATCGAGGACGGACTCCTCAGCAGCAGTCAAATGATACGGATAAGTTTTCTTGTTCATTTTCATACACCAATTTTACTACTATATGGATAGGTTGTCATACTGCTTTCATTATATCAAACAATATAAATTCGTCAATATTGTTTTGGAAATTTAGCAATTTAGACATGGCAAGAAAATTTAACTAAAAAATGATACAACACGATAAAATTGAAAGCGGGGTGGGCAAATGGGTAAGTACACAGACAAGACTTGCTGCTTCACTGGGCACAGGATTATCCCTCCCGGAGAGGAATCTAAGATACTGATTCGGGTCCGGCATCGACTCATCCCGCTCATCCAGAGTGGCGTCACCTACTTTGGCGTGGGTGGAGCTTTAGGCTTCGATACGATGATGGCGGACCTGCTTTTAGAGCTCAAAAAGGAGAACTCCCGGATGCGGATTATCGAGGTGCTGCCGTTTGAGGGATACAGAGCCAAGTGGACACCCGAACAACAGCTGCATGCAAAGAACCTCGACCGACAGATGGATAAGATAGTTTATGTGTCCAAAGAGCCGAGCAGGGGCGCATATCTTGTGAGAGACCGACATCTGGTGGATGGCTCTCGCTACTGCATCTGCTACTGCAACAAGCCTACGGGCGGCACAGCGTTTACCGTAAAGTACGCTTTAGAGCGGGGATTAACCGTTTACAATGCCTCCTCTTTTGATGTGAACAGCCTTTTAAGGCATAAAACACTCGAGAATGGTTAATGACGCTTAAAAAACACATATTTTGCTCTCGAACATACAGCGAGATATGCTCGATTTTTATAGATTTGTTGTGATTTTTGTGGAAATCGGCGCAAAATCAAGGGTAATATGATGTAACAATTAGCATTCGGCTAGGAAAACTTTGCGCAAAATATGTGCGGTGTTAGAAAAGGTTTATGTATCTTGCCAGTGTGATATTGCTATGTTACATTGACACGAAAACGGCGATGCAGCGCGATTGGGTCTGCACTGGCTTTTGCCAATATTACCATAAGAACGGCAGTTTTTGAATTTTTACTCGAAAACAGCGTGACTGGCTCATAAAGTCGCGTTGACGGGGCAACAACAAAAAAAGGAGGCGCGAAAAGCGTCTCCCTTGGTATTGAGATTCATGGGATGATGTTCACGGACCCGTCCCGAATTGCTTCCTTGATGCAGGAAATCTGAGATTCAGCAAACAAGCGGCATACACGCAGCTGATTGTCCAGTTGTTTTTTCGTGCATTTCTTTGAGGACACCATCTGCTGGTAGTCGTAGGCAGGAGAGAGGTCAGGCTGGAACATGACATAGTTGAGCAGCTTCTGGCAGGATGCGAACAGGGCATTGACCTCTGCACACCGGGAATTATGCTCGGCCTTCAACTGTGTGCTCCACCGACTTTTTCGGATGAGTTCCTTGCACTGCTTTAGAGCAGATAAACTGTATGTGGCTTTATCCATGGGTGAACCTCTTTAGAAAGACCTTGATTTGTGAGGCTTTTGCGGTATCTAAAGGTCTTAATTTGTGTTATAATCAGGCAAATTAAAGCGATGATGCGTCAAACGGTTTGCTTCGGGCTACATCCCGCCAAAAATGTCGTTGCCATCCAGATAAATGTAGGGCATCTCCTGCTCCACGAAACCGTTGATGGCGATGAAACCAAGCTGCTTGATGCCGGGGTCGTTGACGCTTTCTAACCGCTGAGCCTCGCTGTGAATCTCATCGAGAGTCATCGGCTGAGCAGAGTATTTCGGCAGGTAAACTGCATAGCCATCTGCAAGTTCTACGGCGACAGGAAACTCTTTAATCTCGCAGCGAACGGCGGTATCGGGATAGTAGCTGCCGATGCGGTGGACACCGTTCATCCTCCCAGAACGGACTTGCAGGCTGAAATATTCCCGGCAGATATCCTCGAAGCAACGGGCAATAAAGTTAGTCAGAACGGGAGCTATATACTCGTCATAGAAAGTCTCTGCACCCAATACCTGAAATGCGCTTGCGTTCTTATACACAAAGGTATAGTAGAACCGCAGCAGATTATCGCTGAGTTCGTAGGTTGCCTTCTTGTTATCGTTCGGTTCGTTTATGGGAGTATTGTGAAAAAGGAGTTCGAGGTCTGTCAGGGTCTTTATCTGCTTTGCCAGGTTGCCGGTTTTCTTAACGCGCAACGCATCCTCGATTTCCGTATAGCGCTTCCTGTCGTTCCCAAGAGCAGAGAAGATGCGTTCGGCGTTTATATTCAAGGCATTATCAGAGAAGACCAGCTGGTTGGCATACAGGTACACGGGACTCATCGGATTAAGAACTGTGCTGATGATGTTCTCTCGCAGAGTGGCATCAGGATTCAGCGCCTGATTGATAAAGGGCGAGCCGCCGAAAACGGCATAATGAGCCACCTTGTCATAGGCACTCTTGTCCGGATAAAACTTGGATGCATCCAGATAGTTCAGTTCATCGAGTTTGAGGGAGGCAGCAAAGCGACCATACAGAGGATTTCTCTCCTGCAGAAGGCCCTTCATCAATCCGATATGTGAGCCAGCGAGAATAAGTTCGATGTTTGAGAGGCGGTTGTCGATGATGCTTTGGAAGACAGAATCGACCACGCAGAAGTCGTTCATGGCATAAAGATGGGTGTACTCGTCCACAACGACCACTATTTTCTGGGGCATGGTGTTAAGGTAGGCGAATACATCTTGCAGGGAGCTAAAGGCAAGAGGCACAGGCAGAACCTTGATGCGAACCAGTTCTTGAACAAAGCCTGCGATATTATCCTGCATGGTCCCTTTCAGGCACTCGAAGCATACGGTCTGATAGGGGCACTGTTCAAGGCCTTTCAGAATGAGCGTGGTCTTTCCGACACGTTTCTTGCCATAGACCATCACAGCCTTGCCGATATGTTCATGCTGAAAGAGTGCAAGTTCTTCCTCTCGACCGACAAACATCTACTGTACCCCTCTACATTACTGAAATAAAATTCAGTGAATTTGTGTTCAAGAACATTATAGCATTAGTACGACAAAAAGGCAAGAATCGGCGAGGAGAGAAGAAGGACCACCGCGCCGCAAGCGATGGCCCTGTTTTTTATTGGCAGCATGCACAGGATATAAAGAATTACATCGCCAGCAGTATGAGAGCGGCGACTACGGCAACTATGATGATGAACAATAGGGTTCCGCAGCCGGAGCCATTGCGGCCACTATTATGATGCCCGCCGCCACCGGAACCGCCAAAGTTGCGGTCAAACGACTGTTTGTAATGCGCATAGCCGGTGCTGCCGTTGCCAAAATAACCGTAATCGTTCGCCATGATACACTACCTCATTCGCTATATTTGTCCTTGTTTCCTGCAAGAATATCCTCGCAAACGCCCTTGTACTCCGGCAGCATCTCCAAAAACGGAGCCCACCGCTGCTTAACCTCTTCTCGGCCTTCATCACCCAGATTGGAAACATCATCGCAATCCTCGTATTCTAGTACGACATCGGTCACAACTTCGCTGAACAGGCGGAAAGCTAAATCGTGCGCTGTGCGGAAACTGCAATAATCCTCGCCTCGCTGCTTGTCGGAATTTATCGTCATGAGGACATACCCGATTTTCTCGGACCAGACAAGGTCTAAGTTGGGATGCCGGTGGATGTACCCGGAAAAAGCATCGGCAATACGGTCCATTTCGGGGCTTTTCTGAATGTAGTTAGGCATCATGATGGCTGTCCTCCAAAATTGATATTTTTTGAATTTCGCTGGCACCAAGTACCGGGATATAGCGTCCCGGCTCGATGACGGCGAGATATGCATCCTCGGCACCGTTCTCCGGGTGGAACTCATCAACCACGCCTCGATGTGTGCTGTTATCGGTTTTTTGGGTCCACTGAATACGGGTGCCGCATACACAGCGGCTCATGGTTGCGATGATTTCGTTATTGGTCATATCTGTATTAGGTTCCTTTCAGTCTGCATAAAGGGGAAGGTGTCTGCTGAGTCTTTTAATGAGGGTCTGAGCAGATGCCTTTTTTGCACCCATCTCGATGCGCTCCATGCTGTTGGGCTTTGCTGTCTCAAACTTCTCAGCCAAATCATCCTCATATAGGCGCAGAGCCTCGCGGATGGTTTCGACATCAAACTGTTTTGTGGGGCCGAGGTCATAGTAGCTGTTGCGTCCGGTGGGAATTTGAGGGATATTCATGATAAGCGCTCCTTTCAAGAGGGTGGTTTATTCTTTGTGTTCCGTTCTGACATTCGTCCCTGTGGCTCAGGCAGAGGCATTCTTGCCCGGCATACCTTGCGGCAGATGGTGAAAACGGCGATAGTGTGTAAAATAGTGATTTTCAGACAGGCTTGGAGGCGCTTTGCTTTCTAGCCTGTCTTTATTATACTACTTTGCCTGTCCCATAATTTGGACTTCAACGAATAATTTATCAATTTTGATAAAATTGTCCATATTTCAAATCAAAGACAAATAGCACATCGAGTGCTGATTTGCAGGTGGCGGTTTACAAAGTCTCAGAAAAAATCTCCTTAAAGTATTGAAAAAGCTTCTTAATGTGAATCAATTCGAGGCTTTTCACTCTGTTTTATTTATAGAGAGAAAAAATTTGAAATTTTGCTGGAAAATTTCTGATTTCTTGTTCTCTTATACAATAGAGGGCTAAATTTTAGACCTACTAATTTAAAAGGAGATTTTCAAAATGAAGATGGACAAGCAGGTACGAAAGTTTTTCAAAGGTGAGTTGGGGCAGGAAGCCCTCAAAGGCTTGAAACGCTATGGAGTGGAGGACCTGACCGCGTATGCACCGTGGCAGTTGAAGTTTTATGTGAGGAGTCCACTACCGTGGCCGCAGTGCGTAGAGTTATTTAAGCAGTATGAGGAATACTGTGCCGAACATCGGTTTATGAGGTTCGATACTTGGTATGCGACTGTGGATGGGAACCCGGTTCGTGATGGCGGTGATGATTTTGACTACTCGACATATGATGACCCCTCAGAACAGTACATAAATTACTCGTGGGGCGAACCTCTGGATAATGTCGATTGCGAAGACGAGACAGTGGAGATTGACTGCTGATGCTGTCAATGGATGAAGTGAACAAAGATATGCGGCGTACATTGTGCAATAGGCGAAAACAAAAGAATAGAGCAGACTTTATTTGCAATTTTGCGACAGAAATTATACAATTAGATTATGTATAGTTCAGTGCAGTAAATCCTATAAGGAAACGAGTGTAACCAGCTTTTCGATATAGTGTTGCTGCTCCAAAGCTCCGGTAGTTATGCTTTTTACGGCGTCCCAATTCTCGTTGACAATACCAATCAGGTAGGAGAGTGCTTGCTGATATACACGAACTGTGTCGTCAAGGCTGACACTGCAGTTGACGATTCTGACTTGATAGCTGGATGTAATATTCAAAGCACTCACCTCCCTCAAAGTATTCTACAATTCTATTGTATGCAATTCACACGCGTACGCAATATTCGAATCGGAATGAGCAGGGAAACTGTATTTTTCGATATTTGACCCAAGAAACGAGCTAACCCCGCCTAAGCTTTGAAGCTATAGACGGGGCGTGCGCTCTTCATTTGTCATCAATTATGTAGACGAGAAGACCGAAAATGTCTTGGGGACATTGACATATCCTGACGACTACGATAAAATTTTCGGTGACGCAGAGGATACGCTGCGCGAAATGGGCGAAATCGACTGAGCCCAAAAAATGCACCTACAATGATTGAGGCAGGAGGTACAGGAAATGTCTGAACAGGATTACAAAGCATTTGAACTTAAAGTGAAGCCGGACGAATACGGTAACCTCAACAAGCCTCTGCCCGATACGGTTCCGAAACCCAATGTCGGATGCGGTATTCGCAATGACGAGTGCTTCGGCCTGATTTTTGCCTGGATTGTGGCACCGGAAGAAGCAATGGACTACGATTCCGTAGAGGATACCGTCAAAGATGTGCGCTTGTCCCTGATGGAGAATATGGGCCTTCTGGAATGCAAGAACGGGTTGACCGCGAAGGGGCACAAGTACATCTACGCTATTCGGAAAATTCAGGAGACGGTGCAGGGCATGCCGAAACCGGAGGTATCGTATCTGTTGAACCTGAATGTGAATGTTGGCGAGGATGACTACTTCGTCAACGGCAGCTTTACCGAAGAAGGCATGACCGGGGCGCGGGACAGCTTCGGATTTGCAATGTTCCAGAACGCCATAAAAGAGAAATACCCCGAAAAGCATTTCACTACAAAAGAAATCATGAAGATGTTCTTTGAAGACCCCTATGATGCCGAATACAGGGAAGGCTTCCTCATGAACTTCTCGGAACGCGATATTTTCGATGAGAAATTCCCCGACCACCCGCTGAGCATTGCCAGAAAGTATGTGAAGTGGGTGCTCGAAAACAACTGATGCATTTGAGGTGCCACAGTGACATTCTATATTGAACCTATAAATCTTCGGCAATGGAACCTGTTCGACAAGGTAAAAGGACCCGGGCATGTGGAGCAGTTCCCTGCGACCCGTGACATGCAGATTGGAGACATCGTGATGCTGCACGTGGGCAAGCAGGACCCGGCGCATGAGAGCGGCGTTTATGCCTATGGCACTGTTATCTACGGGCCCTATATCCTGACAGATAGCCCCGACGACTACTGCAACAATAAGCGGACCGTGGATATCCGCATCGACCGTATCGAGTATGAGAAACCCATACTGACGCATGAGCAATGCATGAGGTATACGGGTCAGTATCGTACCGTACACAGCATTGCGGATTCCTTTAACGGTAACCTGAAAATGGTACTTGGCATTGACTAAGATTTCTTTTTGGAAATTTTCGGCAAAAAAGTAAAGATAGCTTCCCATTTCAGCAAAAACCTAACAGGTACAAAAAGAGCGCCCGCTAAAAAGTGGGCGCTCTTCTTGTTGTTAAGTAAATCAGTTAAGCCAGCATCTCAAACAGACCTATCATGATAGGCATCGTGATGATGGAGAGTCTCGGAAAATAGTCAATATGCAACATGCCGGAAGTTTTTAGCAAATGACGGAAATCAACAGTTTGTGGTGAAGGTTGAGAGTTAGCCATATGTGCTGGACACTATGCACAGTTTCGTGGTGTGCTAATTATGCAAACAGTAAAACTTGATGGGGAAGTTGTAAAATCTATAAAAATCAATGTAAACGCGATGTTTTCTTTGATATAATATAGTTAAGAAACTATCCCCTAAAGGGAAGGAGGTTTACTATGAAAAGGAGAGTTAGTGCAGCGAAAAGAATCGTTGCTGTGGCCTTAGTTGCTACGGTTGCGGTTTCTTTGACCGGCTGCAAGAAGAGAAAAAACAACACTAATGCGGCAAGCTCGGATGCGACCACAAGCCAAAGTCAGGCTGCGGTTCCGGAAACACCGGAAGTAACTGCCACGCCTGCACCGACGGCTACACCTGCACCGACTGCCGCGCCCGCTGAGAACACCGATAAGAAGGACAACACCACCAGCGAGCCGACTAAGACAGAAAAGCCGAGTACCGGCACTTCGATTTCCGGTGGAACGACAAAACCGGCAGCAACAAAAACACCGGCACCTGCTCCGGCAGTTACGCCGGCTCCTACCGCAAAGCCTCAGGTTAAATACACCTTCACGGTTCGCCGTCATGAGGCGACCTGCACCACGCAGGGCTACGATGAGCATATCTGCCATGAGTGGGGCGGCATGAACTACAATGACCGCTTTGTTCCGGCAAAGGGACACAGCTGGGATGGCGGTACAGTCACGAAGGCTGCTACTTATACCGAGACCGGTATCAAGACCTTCAAGTGCAAGGAATGCGACGAGACGCGCACCGAGGAAATCCCGTCTCTCGACAAGACCTATCATATCAAGAGTGTTGTTGCTCCGACCTGCACCACTGAGGGTTATACCATTTATGAGTGCAACGAAGTCCCCGGTCTGACCTATAAGGGCGATTACAAGGCAAAGCTGCCGCACGCCTACGATGCCGGTAAGGTCACAAAGCCCGCTACCATCTACGAGAAGGGTACGAAGACCTTTACCTGCACTTCCTGCGGTACTACATACACGGAAGATATCCCGGTAGTCGAGAAGAC
>ENA-OROX01002809-OROX01002809.1-human-gut-metagenome-genome-assembly--contig:-NODE-2809-length-11310-cov-5.247979_pt1 | contig 11310 bp, 5 predicted proteins | sample MGYA00242133_ERZ509058 | MGnify/ENA primary metagenome ERZ509058 (study PRJEB26280, sample SAMEA2338751) | human gut metagenome | biome: human gut; feature: human-associated habitat; material: faeces...
AAAAACATGAAATTTACTTGCAAGCTGCATAAAAACTGCCAGCAGATAAATTTCTACTGGCAGGAAAAATTTATATTTTTTCAATTGTCTACTTGACGGGGAGCGGTTCATTTCCCGACAGCCCCTTGCAAGTTAAGCTTTGTTATTTTTTTTTGATGAAGGCTTTTTCATTTGCTGATGCTGGAAGGTTTGGAGTTGTTCCCTTTGGAACCAGACGAACCTCAATTGCCTCGAGACGTTTTGCGTATCCTTCTGTTCCTGAAGATTCTCCATTCTTAGCCCATGCAAGCCATCCATAATCCTGAACATGAACTCTGTAGTATACATCATAGTTCTCTGCTACATCACCAGACAGTTTGATCTGAATTGCTTCCAGACGTTTACACTGTCCAGTTGTTCCGGATAATGATCCGTTAGATGCCCATTTCTTCTCCCATCCAATATCCTGAACGTGAGATCTGTACTGGATTGAGCTGTTCACTGAAGACGGGAGTTTCATACGGATAGATTCCATACGTTTGCACTCGCCTTCTGTACCTGCCATAGCACCGTCATATACATATGCCTGTGTACCATAGTCCTGTACATGTGTCTGGTATCCGACCAGTCTTGCTTTCATAGCTTCTTTGATAGTACCAATAAGTTCTGGTGCTTTGTCCCCTTTGGTAACCAGCTGAATCCTGATTGCTTCAAGACGGTATCCGTAACCAGCTGTTCCTGCTTCTTCGCCATTCTTAGCCCATCCGAGCCATCCGAAGTTCTCGGCATGTACGCTGTAGTATACGTCATAATTCTTTTCAACTTCACCAGTCAGTTTGATCTGGATTGCTTCCAGACGTTTACACTGTCCTTCTGTACCGGATTTTGCTCCGTCTTTACTCCAGTTCTTTTCCCAACCGATGTCCTGAATATGTGTACGATATTCGATAGATCCAGAAACACCATCTGGTAACTTGATCCGGATTGCTTCCAGACGTTTACACTGTCCTTCTGTACCAGACGTTTGTCCGTCTTTCTTCCAGTCTTCTTCCCAGTCATAATCCTGACGGTGAACTTTGTAAGATACGGACATTTTTGTACTCTTTGTAGCTGTAGCTGTAAATTCCTTACCAGTTTCATCTGTGTATTTAGCAGTTGCTTTGTAGATGATCTGACTGTTCTTGTCTTCTTTAACAACATCTGCAGTTTCGTCATGAGAATCTTTACAACGGCTGCATACGAATGTTGCAACAGCTGTATATCCTTTTTCTTTATCAGCTGTCCATTTCCATCCGTCTTTTTCTGAGACTTTGTAGTCATGACCGAGAGCTGCTACTTCTTCTGTCTTAGTATCTTTGTAATCTTTGCCTTCAAATGTAACTGTAGCTGTGTAAGTAATCTTACCTGCCTCTGTACATGTTGCGCCATCAGATTTCTCAGTTACTTTTGCATCAACTGTTTCTACATGTTTCTCATCATTTGCACATGTAAATGTTGCTGTTGCTGTGTAAGTGTTGTTCTCACCCTTTGTCCAGTTCCATGTTGGTTCACCATACTTATGGCCAAGTGCCGGTAAATCAACTTCTTTTGGATCTGCTGTTAATGTACCGATTTCCTTACCATCAGCATCTGTAACTGTCGCTGTTGCTGTATAAACATCTTTACCAGCTTCTGTACATGTTGCTGCTTTGGAATTCTCTGTATCCTTAACAACATTAACTATAATCTGGTCTTCTGTTGGTTCATTATCACAAACGGAGCATTTAACACCTGTTACAGATGCTGTGCAATTAGTTACATTGCCATTGTCATCTTTAACTTCGTTCCATGTCCATGCACCTGTGTATGCATGCTTTCCAGCTTCCTTTGCCTCAGTAGTTGTTACAACATACTTCACACCATCAGCTGTCTTATCTGCTGCTTTGTAGTACATAGTCACGCCCTGTTCACATGTACCTGTATGGCCAGCAAGTTTAGCCGTTGCAGTTACTTTTTCTGCAAGAGCTTTCTCAATAGAATCTCTGTTAGCTTTGTTTGTTGCATTTTCATCTGATTCAAGGAGACAATCCAGTTTATTGATCTGATTTGCACAAGTTTCACATTTCAGATTCTGGAATGTAACGCTTGTGTGATCATCGCTCCACTCAGCATCTGTTGCTGTGTAAGCATGTCCTTCTGCTGCGTTCTTCTGAGCTTCATCCCAGATAGCTTTTCTTTTCTCGTATGTAGAATTAGCCTGTTCATATTTGGACTTAACAGGTTCTGTAATACAAGCACCGCACTCTGGGCAAACATAGTTGTCCGCTTCGTTCCAGTTACCGCTATCAGTCTTTGTATAGTATGTTTCATGGAACTTGATGTAATGATGCTCGTGTGCTGTACCTTCTTCTTCAACACGTGTACCGTCTTTAATCAGGCCGCAGTCAGAACAACGTTCTTCTGTAAATGCGTTGCGTCCGCATGTTGCAGGTACAGAAACTGTCTTATAGTTATGAGAATCACCTGTCAAAGTCTTCAAATCAACTGTATCAACAAAGTTTGCAGACCACATGAACTCGTCATTATCATTGCTCTGACTGCCCATGAACTGCTGATACTTCTTGTAGTTTGTATAAGTCGGATTGTAATCTGTCTCTTCGAATTCATAACCGTAGCTGGAATGGTCAAGCAGTTTGCTCTTACCTGAAATGAACGCGAAGTTTGTACCGATTGAAACAACCAGTTCGTCACCCTTCACAGTCAGACCTGCGATTGGATGATTTGTGACAGTGAAATCTGCACTCTTTTCATCTGTTGTTGTAAACGCCATACCGCCAAACAACTTTGTATTATCACGTTTTGCAGATACTGTGTTATATTCCTTCACAACGGCTACTGCACCGTCTGCAGGATTGTAGGAAACGATATCGTTGGATACGTTGAAGTAAATCTTACCATCTGTATACAGTGCTGCTGTCAGACCGATGGATGGGTAAATGCTCTGTTCATCCACAAACTGTGCATACAGTTTGGTCAGAAGATCATTCTTCTCCATCTTACCGTCTTTGTTCAGAACGCTTACAAATGTATCGTCATCATCGTCGTTTTTCTTGTCTGTGAAGTTGATTAGTGTTTCATAATCGCTGTCGCCATCGCCTGTATCCTTATTTGTCAGTTTATGACGAACAATCTTGTACTCTGCAGCCTTCTGGCTCTGATTCATGCTTGTACTGTTTACTCTGTCAAACAAGTCTGTAGAATCATACATGTAGTACGCATAACCGTCTGCATAGTAAACATTACTTGCGGCACGCGCCATCCATGCTTTTTCATATGTTGTATCTGTTGCTTCATTCTGATAAAGTGATCTTAAAACACTAAAGTTACCCTGATACAATTTTCTTGCATCTGTATCGCTGAACAGGAAGAAGACATGGTTCATATCACCATCTGTCTCGACACGATCACGACTCATAACTTCTGTGTAGACATCTGTATAACAAGGGTCTACATAGTACCACTGACCATCCACCTTGACTGCATTCCAGTAATGGTCGGAACCGAAGTCTTCCTGTTCTTCGCCATACATTGTAACGTTGGACTGGAAGGAAATTCTTACAAGGTCAACTGTGTAGCCTGCATTGATATCCAGTGTCTTACCATCTGAACCATAGTACAGTTCTTTGGCTGTCTTCCAGTTATCACATACTTCTGAAGTTGTACCATCATCTGCTGTAACAGTTTTCTTGCTGTCATAACCTTTACTTGGATCTTTAAGATAAATATCTTTATCCAGGCACTGCACAAGATATGAAAAAGCTCTGGAGTAACCCAGACATACAGATGTACCCATACCGAATGCACCAAACTGAGTACCTTCCCAATAGTTAATGACACCAGTTGTCATACCGGTTGCAGCCTGCTTCGCATAGATTGGAATCGCCTGCTTAAAGCTTGTTTCCTTCGTTCCATCACCGTCCATATCCAATGCCGGATCATCGCTATCTAACTGCTGCTGAGTAAGCTGCTCAACAGTCATCGTAACGCCTTCAGAAACCTCAACGCCTTTTTCTTCAGCATTTTTGATAAATTTATCTGCTTCCTGCTTCAATGGTTCTGCTGCGTCTGGAAGGTTTTTTTTCACAAATGCTTCCGGATCCTTCTCGATAGCTTCTTTATTAGCTTCTACATATGCATTCGCATCTTCCTCAGACTGTCCAGCCTTCACCAAAGTCTGAGCAATAGCGTTTTTATAAAATTTTACAAGCAAATCCTGCTTAATGCCTGCATAAATCTGATCATGGAAATTCTGTTTGATCTGTGGTTCGTAAACCTTATAGATCTCATCGTAAACTTCATCCTCATGCTTCTGCTTCTGAGGATCCTTTGCAATCATCGGCTTGTCATCATCTGATTTCTTACCAGAGTTCATTATGTAGGACATATCAAATGTATTGTTATGGGCCAACCAGTCATTCAGAACAAGCAGCTTCTGTGCCTTTGTCTGTGCACCTGATGCTGTAACTGCAGCAAGAGCTTCATCTCTTGCATTTGTTACATCTGGACCATAATACTTAATACCTAACTTATCACCATATGTGAAAGTAAAGATCATACCTGTCAGGTCATCGTAGCTCACCTTGCCATCTCTGATATCCTGAACAGATTTGCCGTCTAAGGCAAGCATCTGACCAAGGATACCAAGACCATCTGTATCATCGTTGAAATCCAGAAAGAATGGATTCTGAACACCGAGTACATTAGCATTGGCTGACCACTGATTCAGATACTGCTGATACATACCAACAACTGTATTAATCTGGTCTTCTGTCAGCTTCTTGGTTTCAGCCTGTTCATCTGCTTCATACAGGTCTGCTGTGCTGATATTAGATTCATTGGATTCTGTGCCGGCTTCTCCGCCAACCATTTCGAGATCCCCCAATGCTTCACGCAGGCTCTGGATTGCCGGATCGCTTTCATCAATCTTTATATCTTTTGTAAGTGCTTCTGCTACAGCTGCATTGGCACCCTCGAACTGGATGACTGGTGTCTGTATTGTAATACCTGAAATAGTTACTTTATTTTCATCAGTATCTGTCTGGGCCACAGCATCATTATCTGTGTTTGAAGAATCAGTAGTTGCTTCTGTTGCATCATCTTCTGTCACAGAATCTTCTGTTGCTGGATCTTCTGCCTCATTTGTATTGGTGTTATCCTGCACGGCTTCTGTAGGATTTTCCTGCACTGCTGGTGTTTCTTCAGGTGCAGTCTCTGCAAGAACTGTTGAAGGCACTACACTGAATACCATCATAGCAGAGAGGAATAAACTCAAAAGCATTTTACTTCTCTTTTTCATAATGTCTACACTTCCTTTCGTGTTTGTATTAGATAATTCATATTATGTTTTTTGTTTGCCCCCACCTCATTTCCATTGTATTTTATTTATACTCCACCCTCTATTATATGCTACTGTAATTCGTATTTTGCATATATTTTTGCATATAATATAGTAATTAGGTATTTACTTTAATATATCACTGCTAACTGTTTTGTTCAAGACATACTGACGTTTTTTAGCACAAAAACACATCGAAAAGTCTGGTTTTCAGGTTTCTGACATGTATAAACGTAATAAAGAAATTCCCCCGTATCTTATGATTTGTTAAAATACGGGGAATCATCAGGTTTTTTCTTACTTATTTATATAGAATTTACATATTGATGCGACAGAGGAGTCTTTTTTAGTTCAGTTCCTCAAGAATTGCTGCTGTGAGTTCTTTTCTGTTTGTCTTGAAGTGGAAATACGGTCTTTCCTTGATTACGCGGATGTCTACCGGATATTCATATTCTTCAAGTGCATCTGCAAGACCTGCTTTTACTTCATCCAGACTCTTTGTTTCATCAAGGATTACAAAGAAATATGGAAGGAAATATCCTTCATGATCCTGATCTGGTACAAAGCAGAAGAATCCATCTTCTACACCAGCTACACGTACTGCTTTTGTCTCCATTCTCATCATGTAAAGTTCTCCGCCACCGAAACGCTTTGTTGTTCCACGTCCAAGAATGTATACAATTCCGTGTTCATTGATGTAAGCTTTATCTCCCGTATGTAACCAGCAGTTCCCATCTGGATGATTGATCAGTGTTCTTTCAGTAAGTTCATCACCTCTCCATCCCGCATAGTGGAGCATCATAGCAGGACCCGTCATACATAATTCTCCGATTTCTCCATAATTCAGTTCTTCCAGATCCTCTGAGAATACTGCCATAGTTGTTGCCGGCATTGGCATTCCAACGCATCCGTCTACCAGCGGGAACATCGGATTTGGAAGTGTAAAGTTTGAACATCCTTCACTCTGACCATATCCGGCACTTAAAGTTGCTTTAACATTATGCTTATGGAAGAATGCTTCTACTTCTTGTGTTTTCCTTTCGTTCATTGCTTCAGCTCCGGTTCCGATACTTCTTAGATGAGACATATCGTAATCTTCCGGAATTCTGTCACTCTTCATAAGCATTTCACAGAACATTGGAATCAGTGCCCAGAAGTTTGGCTTCTGCTCCATAAATGCGATATCAATATCTTCCAGCGGACAGAATGGATCAAGTACCATAATCAGTCCTGCTGACAATGGGAAGATTGCCATTGATACAGTTACTGCAATCAGTGCAGGTGGTAAGATTGGCAGCCACCATTTTTCCGGTACATCTGACGGCGGAATAAAGATGGACATCTGGAATGCAGTTGCTACTATATTAGAAGAAGAATGAATAACTAATTTAGAGATTCCTGTGGATCCTCTTGTATATGCGCCAAATACTGGTCTGTTCACATCTTCTTGTGCCATATAGTCTTCTGTATAATCTTTCCCAAGTGCCAGGAACTCGTCCCATGTAAGATCTCCTTCTGTTGTCTCTATCGCACCGGTATATCTGGATGCAATTTCTTTTTCAACATAGTCCGGGACAGATTTTCTATCTGCATAATCATATGGAGAAACCTTAATTACACGCTTCATTGGTGTCGTTGCACGGAACAGATCTTCATCTGACTTTGATGTATAATCCATGACAAATGCTGTCTCTGATTTTGATTTTCTGATTGCAAAACATAATTCTTCTGGAATGTCATCTCTGCAGATAATTGCAGCTCCGATTCTTTCTGCTGCGATCAGAAGGATAAAATGTGCCGGAACACTTTGCAGAAATACAGGAATTCTGTTTCCTTCACCAAATCCAAGTATCTTTAAAGATTTTGCTGCTTTATCAACTTCTCCCCAGAATTCTTTCCATGTAATTTTGTTTCCGTAATATTCAAATGCAATTTTATTTTCGTCTGGATTTTTTGCTCTTAAAAACGTTTCAACAGTTATTGTTGGCACTTCAACGTTGCGCAGTGCTTCTGGATAAAACTGTAACCATGGTTTATCAACGCTCGCTTTTCCAGTTAATGTTGCTCCTGTATTTTCCATAATTATTTACTTCCTTTTCCGATTATTTATTTGTTTTATAATGACGATTCGTATTCTATCATGGATATTTTTCCTTTTCAATAGAAGTGGTGAATTTGGCATATTGAATCAAACAAATCAACTAATTCATTTTTTTCAGGATTTCATTCAATAGGAAATTTTTTGTATAAATGTTCTTGTTTTCTTATTTTGTATGCAGTACACTAAAATTATAATAGAAGAGAGGGGCTTTTGATTATTATGAAAGAAAAAAACAGATTCAGTGTTCTGTTAGAGCATCTGACATCTATGGCCAATTTAAAAAATTATGTACTTGCCAAAGCTGTGCAGTATGATGAATCTTATATAAGCAAATGGATTAGTGGAAAATCACTTCCAACAGAAAAAAATCACGAAATTATTTTGCAGAATATCAGCCAGTGTATTGTTGAGGCTCTGACTGATGATAACCGGGACACTTTTTTAGAAGAATATCAAATTTCTGACGTTTCGAATCTTCAGAAAGCGATTTACGATCATCTCGAATCTGAATATACATATGTAAAAGAACTTCAGGTAACAACTGGTTCTAAAGTGGCTACTAAAATTTCATATTATCCGGAACTTACACTGGATCAGTTTATCTTTAAAATGAAACATCCATCACTCCGTAAAGTACAGTCGCTAAATATTTATGCTATGGTAGATATTCTGAATGTAGACACGAATTATCAGCTTTTAATTGCTGAATTTAACAGCATGCACAATGACATAGGACTTGTGCTTCCAGGAGTTCATTTTTCTTTAATGATTGATTTGGAATCGTCTTCAGATAATCCGGTTTATACGGCTTGTTTCCTGATGAATTTGCTTTCAAATCTTTCGAATATTGATTTTAATCTTTATTGCGGAACACAGGCACAGAAAAAAATGGTTTTTGCGATTAAAGATATTTATTCGCTTTCAGGTATGTTAGTTGATCAGAACCATTGTCTTGCTGTTACAACAATTGAAGATTCGTCTCTTTCAACGGAACTTTATTACAAATTAAAATTACTTTGCAGCAAAGAAACATTGCTTATTCGACGGACATCTATTCCTGAAATGATTCGTACTTACGAATATGAGCATTCACTGTTTGCCCGGAATTCTTCTTGTCTGCTTGGACATTTTACAGAACATTTTCTTCCAACTGATTTACATAATGAGCTGCTTGATAAGTATGGCTCTTTTATAGGAAAGACATACAGACCTGTACTTCAAAAAATGCATTCTCTGGTATCGCAGATACTTGCTGTTACACCGATAAGAGCACTGATTTATGCTTCTGCATTTACAAATTTTACAGTTACTGGCGAATTGGATTTCTATGGTTATCGAATTCAGCTTTCGCCGGAACAGCGTCTTCATTTTTTTAAGCATATGAAACATCTGCATGAAATTTCAAATGCGCTTCAGATTAAGATTTTGCCGAATGGTTTGCTGTCTGATTACCAGCATATCCCAAGACCGACACTGTTTTTTGCAGATGAGTTTTCTTATTTGCGTTTTAGGAGAAATACACCGTATTACAATATCTGTATTCCGAACAAAATTAGTTTGAATCGAATTTTTTCGGCCTTTTACGATACCGTTTGGGAGTTTGAATCCTGTATTGCACCGGATGCATATCTTACTCATGCAATCCATTCTGTAGAAATTTTGCAATCAGATGCTTCAGGTGATGTGCACAATTAAGAGAAGTCAAGTGGGCTGTTGCAAAATAGATGAGTAATCATCTATGGAGCAATAGCTCCATTTTTATGTCCAAAAGCAGAAAACGGACTCCGAAGAGCCCGCAATCCATGGTATAATTAAGTATGACCAAATACATAAAATACCATAAAAATTATACCGAATTCGGCGAGCCTTATCAACTGGTTTTGCCATTAAATTTGGAAGGTCTGGTTCCTGATGATGATTCTGTCCGACTGCTGAGCCACGAATTGGAGGATTTAGATTACAGTTTACTGTATCAGGCGTACTCTACCAAAGGCAGAAATCCGGCAGTGGACCCAAAGACCATGTTCAAGATCCTGACCTATGCTTATTCCCAAAATATTTATTCTTGCAGAAAGATTGAAACCGCTTGTAAACGTGATATTAACTTTATGTAGCTGCTTGCTGGTCAGAAAGCACCGGATCACAGCACGATTGCAAGGTTCCGTACTGGATTTTTGGCAGACACCTGCGAAGCCCTGTTTTATCAGATGGTACGTCGCTTGGAACGAATGGGCGAACTATCAAAAGAAACCATATTTATAGATGGTACGAAACTGGAAGCCTGTGCTAATAAGTATACGTTTGTATGGAAGAAATCGCTTGGAAAATGGGAAGAAAATATGTTTCTGAAAATACAGGAGGCGGTCACCCTACTGAACCAAGAGTACCTACAGGCTGTCCGTATAAAGAACGATGTTCCCGTGCTAAAGGGAATAAACGTCTGTACATCTCCAAAAGTTTCTTAGAGAAGCGTCAGGAATCCTATGAAAATATCCTGAGTGAAAAGGGGATCTTATACCGGATGAATCGCTCGATATGATGCTGGGATCCTTTCAATTACTACTGGGGATGCCGGAATTTGCTATTAACCGACAGACAATCATGAGAAAATCTCACCACAATAAATGAAAACTGGATACTAGCTATACGTTATGTAGTGGTATACTTAAGGTGCCGAATAAGATCGGAAGGGGATTGGTGCCTACAAGCCCGTCCGACAGACTGATTTTCAGCTCCTTAGGTGTACCACTTTTTGTTTCCATCTGGTTTTGATGAGGACGCAGGACAGCCAACAATTAAGCAAGGAGCTGCATCGGCTTATGCGAAGGAGGTTTGTTTTATGGAAGTATTGTATAAGCGGTGTTGTGGGATTGACATTCATAAAAATATGATGGTAGCCTGTATTTTTACGAGTGTCAGAAAAAAAGAAATCCGTCAGTTTTCAACAATGACGGAAGATATTCTCCAATTAGTTTCGTGGCTGAAAGAAACAGATTGTGAGATGGCTGCCATGGAAAGTACGGGCTCTTATTGGAAACCTGTATATAACATATTCGAAGAAGAACAGATACCGATCATGGTTGTGAATGCGCAGCATATCAAAGGAGTTCCCGGACGTAAGACGGATGTAAAAGATGCAGAGTGGATTGCCGATCTGGTACGCCATGGATTAGTAAAGGCAAGTTACATACCAAATAGGGATCAAAGAGAACTGCGAGAAATAACCCGTTACCGCCAGGAGGTAATTGAAGAACGTGCTCGTGAATTAAATCGAATCCAGGCTGTGTTAGAAGGCTGCAATGTTAAACTGAGCAGTGTAATTACCGATATCAGCGGAAAAAGCGGTATGGCAATTTTAAAGGCAATTGTATCTGGAGAAACAGATCCAGTTGTTTTAAGTGAGCTTGCCGAAGGAAGAGCCAGAGATAAAATTCCAGAAATGCAGAAATCCCTACAAGGACGGATATCAGAACATCAGCAAAAAATGTTGAAACATCAACTTGGGCATATTGAAAGCCTGACCGCTTTAATTGTGGATTTAGATGCAGATATTAAAAAAAAACAGAATCGATCAACTGGGCAATCGAAGCTTTAAATGATATGCCTGGGATCGGAAGAAAAAGCGCAGAACGAATTTTAGCGGAAACTGGTGTGGAAATGGAGCACTTTCAAAATGAATCTCGTTTCAGCTCATGGGCGGGACTTGTGCCTGAGTGTAAGGAAAGTGGTGTTAGTATATAACCATAGACATAAAAAGTTGAACAGCCTATAATAATCATAATAATGTAAAGGAGCTGTTCAACATGGCAAAAAACCAAAAGAAGTACACTCAAGAGTTTAAGCAACAAATTGTGGA
>ENA-OROX01002822-OROX01002822.1-human-gut-metagenome-genome-assembly--contig:-NODE-2822-length-11265-cov-13.134523_pt1 | contig 11265 bp, 8 predicted proteins | sample MGYA00242133_ERZ509058 | MGnify/ENA primary metagenome ERZ509058 (study PRJEB26280, sample SAMEA2338751) | human gut metagenome | biome: human gut; feature: human-associated habitat; material: faeces...
TGCGGCAGTTAACATCCTGCACAAAGGGTTAAAAGCCATTGGCCAGGGACTGGCCTTGGTAAAATAACGGAGTTCTGTAAGTCAGGTAGCCGGAATACCAGCGCAACATCCTGAATACTACTTTGTGTTCCCAGAAGCTCGGTCATTTATGGCCGAGTAGTTCACGAGCTAGTCAAGATATTTTCTGAAGAAGGAGAGTTCGTCAAGATTGCACCGTTCACCGACGGGATTGCGTACGTCGCAATGGAAGCAATGCTTTTGAGGAGCTTCTTTCGTACCGTAATCATGGAATTCATAGAGAACATTTCTGGCCTTCAGATATCCGGCGAATGCGAGACTGCAGTCGCGGATGAAGTCTTCATTGGAAGTCATGAGAAAAATCGGCGGCCATGCTGGTGTGATGTAGCTTTCTGTCTGAAGCATGTCGAGATGATTTTTCAAGATATCCTCCGTAAAGTAGGCTTTGCTTGAATCGTAAAGCATCCCCGGCGTGTCTAAAAATGCAGGGGCGCAGTTCAACGCGGCGGCCTTGACCGTCATTTGCGGCTTGCTGTATCCGAATTTTTCTCTGAAAACGTCATTTGTCAGAATCGTCAGGTACTGACTGACCATCTGTCCTCCGGCACTGTCTCCGATGAGGAATGCGTTTTTGAGATCCAGATCGTACTTCTTGGCGTGGTCGCATGTCCAATGAATTGCCTGGTCGACGTCATCGAGGCTTCCTGGGAAAACAACGTCAGGCGGGAGCCGGTAACTGATGTTGACGAATGCAAACCCGTGCTTGGCAAGACTCATTCCATAAAACTGCGCATTTTCCTTGATCCCGGAAATCCAGCTTCCGCCATGAAAATAAAAGATGACAGGGACTTTTTTTGCGTGTTCTTCTGGCAGATAGACGTCCAAAAGGTTCCACTTGGAATCAGGACCGTATTGCAGGTCGTCAATGCGCGTGACTTCCGGAATTTTGCGGTCAAGTCCTGCATTTTGTTCTTCAGCGCATTTCATGGCTTTTTGGGCAAGTTCCAGTGCCAGTCTGACGTTTTCTTGATGTGTTCCCAAAATAATTCCTCCAGTGATTTTTTCTTCTATTATAAACTAACTATTCGCTGATTTCGATTTCATTTTCGGGCTGATTGCGAATTTTTTGAATCAGCCTGAAACAAACGAACCACAAAACTGCACCGAGTGCTGGTCCAAAGGAAGAGCGGTTCAAGAAAAGCGACAGGAAAATAAAGATAAAGAACACGATGGTGGCCGGGTTCGTGCATTTATAAGCAGGAAGCTTGAAGCCTTCCTCTAAAAACGCATCCGATCTGCGGTAGCGATAATGCGCAATCATGGTCAGGATGCAAACGAGAATATAAATATCGCACGAAACCGAAGCAACGAAGGAAAATGCATCGCTCAAAGCTTTAAAACAGCTGAGAATTGGCGCAAACAGCATGACTGAAGCAGAAAACAAAACGCTGTTGACGGGAATGCCTCGATCTGAAACTTTCGTCAAAAACTTCATCTTCTGGCTGTGAGATTCGCGTGCCAGTTGATACAGGTGGCGCCCCGTTGAAAAGATGGCGCTGTTCAAAGTCGAACAAGCGGCAACGATGACGACAAAGTTGATGATCGAAGCGGCAGCCGGAATTCCTGCCAGAGAAAAGATTTGAACGAACGGACTGCCTTGTTCTGAGATCGTCTTCCAGGGAGTGATTGCCATAATGACGAATAAAGCACCGATGTAGAAGAGCAGGATGCGCACGATGACCTGGTTGATGGCTTTTGGCAAAACTTCCCTGGGATTCTTTGTTTCGGCCGTTGTGATTCCGACGAATTCCATTCCTTGAAAGGCGAAGAAGACCATCGGAAAGGCATTGATGAACTCATGAAAACCGTTCGGAAACATGGAGAATCCGTCAAAGATGTTGCCTGAAGAAGCGTGCGTCCCGGAAGGATTTTCATGATGCGTTGCAATCATATAAATGCCCACGATAATTAAAAAGATGATTGCAACAACCTTGATGCCCGAAAGAATCGTTTCAGAATTGCCAAAAAACTTCACAACGTTTAAATTGATCAACGTTAAAGCCGCCAGGACAACGACTTGAATCAGCCACGAAGGAACGCTTGGCAGCCATAACTTGACGTAGGTCGCAATCGCAATCAGTTCGGCCATTGCGGCAAGCGTCAACTCGAGCCAATAGCTCCATTCGGCAAATTTGCCAAGTGACGGTCCAAGATGGTGATAAATAAAGGAAACGAACGTGTGCTGTTCAGGATCCGAATACATCATCTCGCCGATTGCCCGGAGCATGAAGAAGAAAAAGATTCCGACGATCAGATATACGAACAGAATTGATGGACCGGTTCTGTGAATCGTACTGCCGGACCCAAGGAACAGTCCCGTGCCGATGCTCCCTCCAAGGGCAATCATCTGAACGTTCAGATTCGTCAGTTCTCGTCTTGTTCCGTCTTTGTTGATTTCTGCCATTCGTGTCACTTCCCGGTTCCAAGTTAGATTCTGGCCAATGCCTGGTCAAGATCCGCAATCAGGTCGTCAACGTTTTCGATGCCGACGGAAACGCGAATCAGATCAGGCGTGATGCCTGATTCTTTCAATTCTTCTTCTGAAAGTTGCGCATGAGTCGTTGAAGCAGGGTGAATGATCAAAGATTTTGCATCTCCGACGTTTGCGAGCAGCGTAAACAGTTCGAGATTTTCAATCAGTTTCTTGCCGGCTTCTTCGCCGCCCTTAAGTCCCAACGTGAAGATGGAACCGACGCCTTTTGGAAAATCGCGCACTGCCAAGTCGTGATATTTGCTTGATTCAAGCCCGGGGTATTTGATCCATGCGACTTTTGGATGCTTGGAGAGGTAATCAATGATTTTTTCGGCATTTGAAACGTGGCGTTCAACGCGAAGGGACAGCGTTTCAAGGCCTTGAAGCAGGAGGAAGGAGTTAAACGGAGAGATGGCAGCGCCCGTGTCGCGCAGAGCACCGGTGCGAATCTTCGTGACAAATGCAGCGCCTTTGAGATTCGCATAGACAAGACCGTTGTATTGCGGGTTCGGTGTCGTGAATCCAGGGTAGCGGCCGCTCTTTGCGTAATCGAAGTCGCCTTTTTCGACAACTACGCCGCCCATGGTCGTTCCGTGACCGCCGATGAATTTCGTTGCCGATTCAACGACGACGTCTGCGCCGTGTTCGAGCGGACGATAAAGATATGGAGAAGCAAACGTGTTGTCAACGATCAGCAAAAGACCGTTTGAGTGAGCGATTTCTGCCAGGGCATCGATATCGATGAGGTTGATGTCAGGATTGCCGATCGTTTCAACGTAGATGGCCTTCGTCTTGTCGTTGATTTCTTTTTCAAAATTGGAAAGATCGTCAGGGTTGACGAAGTGCGTCTTGATGCCAAACGCATCAAGCGTCGTGTTGAAGAGGTTGAACGTGCCGCCGTAAACCGTTGATGAAGAAATGATTTCATCGCCTGCTCCCGCAATGTTCGTAATTGCCGCCGCAACTGCGGCGAGTCCTGAGGCAAGCGTGATGCCGGCCGTGCCATGTTCCAGCTTTGCGATGCGTTCGTCGAGAACTGCCGTCGTCGGATTGGACAAACGCGAATAGATGTTGCCCGGACGCTGCAGAGCGAATTTGGCAGCTGCATCCTTTGCGTCCTTGAAGACGTAGGAAGTTGCCTGATAAATCGGCGTCGTGCAGGCCCCCGTTTCGTCGATGACCTGACCTGCGTGAATTTGCAGCGTTTCAAATTTGTAATCTTGATTGCTCATAAAAGAGACCCCCTGTATTTTTTCAGAGACGTCGAATCGGACAAGCAGCAAATAAAAAACGCCCCCGTGAAAGAACATCTTTCACAGGGACGCATTCCGCGCGGTACCACCCATCTTCACTGCAAGCTGCAGCCTTTTCCGGCACTATCATGCCTGGGATTGTATCGTATCCTTACGAACCTCGAGCTTGCACCCTCGGTTAAACTTAGAGCTCATCTTCAGTCTGTCCGATCCGCCTTCTCTCACCGCTTGAAGGCTCTCTGTCGGATCGAAGGCCACTTACTCTTCTCTTCAACGTTTCTTGTTATTTGATTTGTTGACTGAAGTTTAAACCCATTTTTAAATCTTGTCAACACTTTAGTTTAATTTTTTTGCAATTTTATGCTAATGTCCTCATCAGATACCAAGTGCTTTTGACTAAATAAAACAAGACCTCATCGTCGCGTTGCATGTTTTTTTCCGGATAATCTTTTTGTTTTCTTCATGCGACATGGCAGCGATTTTTTTGAATTGAGGACTCTGAATTTATCGTCAAAATGCTTTTAAAGATATGTTTCTGCTTAAATCATCTTGAAATTTATCTTTTGACAATCAGCCATGAATAAGGCCGCTTTTTTCAAGGATTCTGATTTAATTTTTTTATAACTTTATGATAAGATATTTTTTTGAAAGGGTGATACGGATGGAAAGACAAGAATTTGACGAAATCATCTTAAAAAATGCAGAGTCTTTTTTCGACTATTTTCGCTTGGCATGCATCGCCGTCAGAAATGAAAAAGTTGCTGAAACAAGCGCTTTTTTAGAAAAAACATTTGAAAAACTCGGTGCCAAAAAGGTTGAACAGTGGAGGGAAGAAGGAGCCAATCCGGTCGTCTTTGCTGAATTTTCCGGAAAAAGCAAAGAAACGATTCTGTTTTACAATCATTATGACGTTCAGCCGCCTGAACCCGTTGAAGAGTGGAATTCTGATCCGTTCGAACCGACGATTGAAGACGAAAGACTCATCGTTCGCGGAGCTTGCGACGACAAGGGCGAACTCGTCATGCGTCTGGCCTTGCTCAAATATTTCAGCGAACACGGCGGATTGCCGGTAAACGTCAAGTTCTTCGTTGAGGGCGAAGAAGAGGTCGGAAGTCCGAACGTTGAAAAATATATCCAAGCCCATCTTGATGAATTAAAGTGTGACGCCTGCATTTGGGAAGGAGGGCAAAAAGATGCAAACGAACGTTTTGAAATCGTCGGCGGCTTGAAAGGAATCGTTGCTTTTGAGGCCGAGGTCAAAACTTCAAACGGTGATCTGCATTCCTCAAAGTCATGTTATGCTCCAAATGCGGCAGTCCGCCTGATAAAAGGGCTTGCGTCTTTATTTGACGATTCGGGAAAGATTTTGGTCGAAGGATTGAACCTCACCGAAGATTCTTTGGATCGAACCGAACGAGCACTCGTCAAAAAGATGCGGTGCAATCAAAAAGAACTCAAAGAAAATGACGGCATCATTGAGGATCTGATAACGGACGACGTGTCCTCAGCTATTGTCTGTGAACCGTCGCTTTCGATCAACGGCTTGTCTGCCGGATATGAAGCAGACGGAATCAAAACCATCATTCCGGGCTTTGCCAAAGCAAAACTTGATTGTCGCCTGGCACCTTGTCAGGATCCTGAGGAATCTTTTGAAAAAATCCAAGCTCAGCTTGAAAAAAACGGCTACCCCGACATCCGACTGACGTATCTGACGGGACAGCCCGGCTATCGCTCTGACGTTCACTCGCCTTTTGTCAAAATGGTTTTGAAGCAGGCAGAAGAAATTTTTGGAGCAGATGGCACGTCCTACGTTTTGAACAGCCCGATTGCCGGTCCGGCTTATGCGTTCGGAAGAAATCTGAAAGTTCCGATTGCCGGTTTTGGCATCGGTTATCCGGGGCAGAAGATGCATGCACCAAACGAGAATATCCGTTTGAGAGATTTTTGCGATGCGGCGTGGTATTTGAAATGTCTGCTTGAAAAATATCGATGAAACGCTGAAATTCGTGTCGGCGCTGCATTTTGCCCGTAACAGGGGACTGGATTTTACGGGCAGATCTCAAAAATCAGCGATTTGCCCGTAATCGGGGACTGGATTTTACGGGCAAATCTCAAGAATCAGCATTTTGCCCGTAACCGAGGGCTGTCATTTACGGGCAAATCTCAAAAAGCGCCGTTTTGCCCGTAATCGGGGACTGGATTTTACGGGCAAAATTCAAAAATCGGTGTTTTGCCCGTAACCGAGGGCTGTCATTTACGGGCAAATCTCAAGAATCAGCATTTTGCCCGTAACGGGTGACTGGATTTTACGGGCAAAATTCAAAAATCGGTGTTTTGCCCGTAAAATTTGAATGAAATCTTGGCTAGATTAGTTGAGCAGCACTGTATTTTAAAAAATAAAGAATGCCGAGCAAAATCAGTCGAATTACGACAGCTTTTGTTCGGCATTTCATTTAATTCGGAAGTGAAAAATAAGCCGGGATTTCCCCGGCCTCTTTATTGATATGCGGATGTCAGGCTTCCTCGGCTGCCGTGGCCGTTTCTCTTTTGGCGATGAAGTGCCGGATCAGACCGATGATGAAGCCGCAGAGGGCAAATGAGATCCAGCCGAATCCGATTGAGAAGAACGGAAAGTAGGATGATGCGAAGGCAACTGCGGCCTTGGCGAATCCCGTTCCGGCAAGGACAGGCGGGAAGTTTCTGATCATGTCGAAGACGGCTGGAATCAGCGCGAAGATTGTCGTCATGCGGTAAACGCGGTTGTCATGACCGAACAGGGGCGACGTGATGCCGAGGATGATCAGCGAGATTGCAAGCGGATAGAGGAACATCAGGACAGGCGTTGACCAGGTGATGATCGTCGTCAGGCCGAGATTTGCAATCAGGAATGAAATCAGGCAGTTGAACGTCAGGAATGTACGGTAGGAAATCTTCGGAAAACGGTGATGGAAGTCCTGCGCGAAGGCAACGACGAGTCCCATGGCGGTCGTCAGGCATGTGACCGTTGCAAGTGTTGCAAGCAGGGCGTCGCCGGCCGCGCCGAGATAGTGGTGTGCCAGCTGTGCCAGGGCAATGCCCCCGTTTTCAGAGATCTTGTAGTTGTTGAGACTCATCGCACCGAGATAGATGGATGCAAGGTAGATGATGCCGATCAGGGCCACTCCGATGATGCCGGACTTGGCGAGAAAGACGGATGTCTCGCGTTGCTTTCTGATGCCGAGCGCATGGATGGCGGTGATGACGGTGATGCCGAATGACAGTCCTGCGAGGGCGTCCATGGTGTTGTATCCTTCAAGGAAGCCGCTTGTCATTGCCTGTGTCGTGTATCCTGCCGCCGCATGCTGTCCGGACGTGCTTCCGAGCGGGCTGATGAAGGCGAGAAGGAAGATGATGAAGAGCATGACTAAAAATGCAGGGTTGAGCAGCTTGCCGATGGTATTGACGATGCCGTTTTCATGAACTGAGAAATAATAAACGATGCCAAAGAAAATGGCTGAGTAGATCAAAAGACCGATTGTCTGATAGCGTGCCGGAATATGAGGCGCAAAACCCATTGCAAACGGAACGGTTGCCGTTCTTGGCGTTGCAAACAACGGTCCAAGCGTTGCGTGAACCAAAATCAGAAAAATCAATGCATATTTTGGACTGATCGGTTTTGCAAGATCATAAATGCCGTTTGAACGCGTGATGCTGATTGCCAAAAGCGAAAGCAAGGGAAGCAAAACGCCCGAAAGAAGGAAGCCGATTGCTGCTTTTCCCCAGTTTGCACCGGCCAATTGGCCCAAATGAATCGGGAAAATCAGGTTGCCCGCACCGAAGAACATGCCGAAAATCAGCGATCCGATCAAGAAATAGTAGCGTTTGGATATTTTTTTCATAATGTGATCTCCTTAATAAGTCAAATTCGTTATTTTGAGATCTTAGCTAAGATGTCGTTTTTTGAAGTAAAAAAAAATCCCTCCAGATAAAAATCTGAAAGGACGCCTCAGCGTGTTACCACCTTTGTTTCAACAAGCCATTGCTGACTTGAACTCACCCCGTGCTGCATTTTTTGACAAATGCAATACGTTGACGCTGTAAAGGGCGCTCCCATTCGAAACTTCGCTGTGACGTCGCATCGACCGCTCGGAGGCTACTTTCGCATCATTTGCGTCCTGTCCCCTCGCACTAACTGGGACTCGCTGCAAAGACGATTGAATGAGCTACTCTCCTCTTCATCGCGTTTTTAATACTTTTCTAACATGCACCTAATTTAACTTATTTTTGAAAGAAAGTCAACCTTTTTTGCTTTAGTGAATTTATTTCATTTAAAAATGAAGAAGTTGAATTTTACTTAATTGATAAAAGAGTGTAAGATAGTGATTGTAAAGAAAAAAGAAAATTATTAGCTTATAAGAATCGAATTATAATTGTAACAGGAGGCAGAGCATATGATTCCACGTTTTTCAAAGCGTTTTGAACGCGATTCGTCCGGACTTGAAAGTTTGTTTGCATTATCAGAAAAGAAAGATGCGATTTCGTTTGCGGGCGGATATCCGGCAGAAGAACTTTTCCCTAAGGAAGAACTTGACGCGGCCTTCTTAAAGCGCAGCGAATTGACCGACAATTCCGTTTATCAGTACTCGTCTGCTTTGGGATATGAACCGTTGCGCGCAAAAATCCGCGCATATGCGGAAAAAAACGGCATTGACTGCGAAATTGAAAATATCATGATCACTCAAGGAGCGCAGCAGGGTATTAATTTTTTGGCCGATCTGTTCCTTGACGTCGGTGACGGCATGGCAGTTGAGGCACCGACGTATATCGGTGCTTTGGAAGCATTTGCGGCCAGAAGCCCTGAATTTTACGAAATCGAAATGCAAGATGACGGTTTGAACCTCGATCAGTTGGAAGAAGTCTGCAAGTATCACCGATTGAAGATGCTCTATACCGTGCCGAATTTTCAAAATCCGACGGGTATCTGCATGTCGCTTGCAAAACGCAAGCGTTTGGCTAAGATGGCTTCACAATATGACTTTTTGGTAATTGAAGACGATCCTTATCGCGAATTGCGTTATGAAGGGGTCGGGCTTCCACCAATCAAGGCCTTTGACATGTCGGGCAACGTCGTGACGCTCGGCAGCTGCTCGAAGATTTTGTCGCCGGCGCTTCGGACGGGGTGGCTAATAGCCGATGAAACGCTGATGAATGCCTTGAAGAATCTGCGACTCGCAAGCGACTGCAATCCTTCTTCCGTTGTCGGTCAGATGATTGACGAATACCTTGAAGACAATGATATCAACGAACACATCGAAGAAATCAACGACCTGTACCGTGATCGTCGCGATGCGATGATTGACGGACTTAAGCGCTATCTGCCTGAGGAATGCGATTTCACTGAGCCTCTTGGAGGTTTCTTCATTTGGTTGGAACTTCCGGAAGACGTCGTTGCACAGGAAATTCTTGACAATTACGGCAACGTGACGTTTATTGAAAGCTCGACTTTGTTCCCGGTATCGCATCGCAGAAACTGCATGCGCCTGAATTTCACAGGCGTCAACGATGAAGAAATCGAAGAAGGTTGCCGGCGCCTTGGCGATGCCATCAAGGAAACTTTGTATGAGAGAATTTCAGTTAAATAGTTTCAAAGCAGTCATTTTGACTGCTTTTTTGATTTTGTGAACGATTATAAGCGTGCCAGCTGAGATTCTTCGTAATTTTCGGATAATTCTTTGACAAAATTCAGAGTTGAAACACAAATGCGCATTTTTGCATGGTATAATAACTTTGTAAGTGCGCAGCTGAAAATTCGATCCGAAGAGAATGTTTGTGCCGACAATAAATTCCAATAGATGGAGGAAGTATGAAAGACATGCAAGAAAATGCTGGAATCAAGCTTTTCGCGCTTAATTCAAATCAAGAATTGGCTGAAAAGATTGCTGAAGAAATGGGCGTTGAACTTTGCGATGCATCCGTCAAGCACTTTAGCGACGGCGAGATTCAGATTAATATCAATGAAAGCGTGCGTGGTGATGACGTATTCATCATCCAATCAATTTCTGATCCGGTTAACGAAAACTTTATGGAACTGATGGTCATGATGGATGCTTTGCGTCGTGCCAGCGCGGGTTCGATTAATGCCGTTATTCCGTATTACGGCTATGCTCGTGCCGATCGCAAAGCAAGAAGCCGTGAACCGATTACTGCCAAGCTCATTGCCAACTTTATTTCCTTGGCAGGTGCAGATCGAGTCGTGACATTGGATCTTCATGCCGGCCAATTGCAAGGGTTCTTCAATATTCCGGTCGACCATCTTTTAGCGATTTATACGCAAGCTCGTTACTTTAAAGAAAGCGGCATTGCTGATGACGTGGTTGTCGTTGCACCAGATCATAACAGCGTTAAATTGGCGCGCAATTTGGCGGAACTTTTGAAAGCACCGATTGCGATCGTTGACAAACGTGATGCTGCGCGTGTTGATGAAGCAGACATCATCGGTGACGTCAAAGGACACAAGTGCATCGTTTTTGACGACATGATCGATACCGGCGGCAAGATGGTCGATGCCGCAACCGCTCTCCATGCTGCCGGTGCTACAAAAATTTATGCATGCGCAACGCATCCGATCTTCTCCGGAAATGCCGTAAAAGAATTGGGAGCTTCAGCCTATGACGAGGTCGTTGTTACGGACACGATTGCCATTTCTGAAGAAAAGCAGTTTGACAAGCTTCGCGTCCTTTCTGTCGCACCGATTTTTGCAAAGGCAATTTCTCTCATCTATCACAATCAATCGGTGGATGCGTTGTTTGATAAGAGTGATAGTATTTAGACAAGGTGTGAAGACCAGCTGCTCAACAAGGCGGTAGATAAGGAGGGGCGCGAGTGATCAGCGCAAGCGCAGTCACGACGCGGCATGAACTTATCATGAGCCTTGTTGCTGGTCTGAGCCTGATTAGGACAAGGTGTGAAGCCGAACGGTTAACTGAATAATGATGAAAATACGTGCCATGATGGCGCGTATTTTTTCTTATTCCAGGCGGCACGCCAAGATTTCACTCAAATTTACGGACAAACAGGGATTTTTGACCATTTTGTCCGTAAACGAAAATGATTTTGACAAATGCAGTGTTTCGCATCATCTGCTCAATCACTGCACCTGACCTTGATTACGGGCAAAACGTTGATTTCTGAGATTTGCCGCAATCTGAGACCGCACTGTTTTGGCGAAGGTAACAGAGTAGAACATTTTCTCAATTTTTGGAGATTTTGTTCTACTTTCGAGGTCGCGCGGACCGAATTTGGAGTCGGCGGTAGAACATTTTCTCAATTTTTGGAGATTTTGTTCTACTTTTAAGGTCGCGCGGACCGAATTTGGAGTCGGCGGTAGAACATTTTTTCAATTTTTGGAGATTTTGTTCTACTTTCGAGAGTCAAGTCCTAATTTGTGTGTAAATTATTTTTTCTCCCGGGCACTAGTTGTGC
>ENA-OROX01002833-OROX01002833.1-human-gut-metagenome-genome-assembly--contig:-NODE-2833-length-11235-cov-15.346422_pt1 | contig 11235 bp, 10 predicted proteins | sample MGYA00242133_ERZ509058 | MGnify/ENA primary metagenome ERZ509058 (study PRJEB26280, sample SAMEA2338751) | human gut metagenome | biome: human gut; feature: human-associated habitat; material: faeces...
GCCCTATAGCAACACTTGTGCGCAAGCTGTTTAATAGATGTGGTTTGCCAAGGCATTGATAGAATTATCCTTGGTGCCCTGTCCGATGGCATGCGCGGGCAGTTTGGTGACGTAGACGGCGTCAAGGCCGTAGTTAGCCAGCGAAACAGCTACGTTAGCTTCCCCGCCACCGAAAGAAAACTCCAAGTGGTCCGCCTGAACAAAGCGCTCGTAATTGTATGGCTGGAGACGAACCATTCAACCGCGCAATATCCGACCGCCATACAGCTTTCCACCTTGATAAAAAGGGGGCCTGAGGAAATCTTCCTCAGGCCCCAAAACAGGCGCTTACAGCTTATCCTCACGCATAAAATGAGCATTGGTCCCATCAATGGAGAAGAACTCATCTGCTGCACGCCGACCGATGTCATCTGGGTACTTAGATATCTCATTTAAGTACTCTTTTTCATCTACATAGGTAAACGCGCCGTCTCGCATTATGACCTTGCCGTCCACTGCAACCAGCGAAACCTCGGATCCCCTGGCACTGTAAACCAGATTAGGTACCATGTTGCGCATTGGGTAGGTGTACACCGGCAACATGGAGGGACAACTGAGATCAATAGCAATATAGTCCGCGCATTTTCCAGGCTCAAGAGAGCCTACGGTATCGCCCAAGCCAATCGCTTGGGCACCCTCAATGGTGGCCATACGCAGGGCCTTCCAGGCGGGCATAACTTCCGGATTCTGATACTTGATCTTGTTGAAGAGGCAAACATTTTTCATCTCATTGATGATGTTATGGCAGTTGTTGCCCGGAGCCTGATCGGAACCCAAGGCCACCACACCGCCCGCCTGCTGGAAAACAACACTTGGGCAGACAATGCCATCAATGATGCCGATCGAACCCGGATTAACGATCATTGAGGCACCTCGTTTGGCAATAAGGGCAGCTTCCTCATCTGTGCAGTCAGTAAGATGGACTGCAATAAGAGATTCATCCAGATAGCCCAACTCATCCAGAAAAGCTGTAGGACGCTTGCCATAGCGCTGGACGATCTGATAGGTCTCTCGATCTCCTTGCTGCACATGCATATGGATTTTGGTACCCCGCTCCTTGACCGCCTTTTGGATGCGCAACAGCATCTCCGGGCTGACAAAGTCAGCGCCTTGTGGGCCAAACAGGATCTTAATCCGTCCCCCTGCCTTGTTGTTCCATTTATTATACAGATCAATGTTTCGATTCAGGCTCTCCTCTCCCATGGCATCATCAAACTCATAGAGTTCGCCCGGTTGATAAACCCGTCGTTTAGCCGCTCGAATCGTCTGTGCAATATTCCCTCGGGCGCCCACCTTATCGATGAAAGCACACACATTTTCCATTTTGGAATCATAGTCGCCCAGTGTGGTAGTGCCTGCCCGGACGGCCTCCAGAATGGCCACTCGGCTGCCCGCATCCCGTTCCTCGTCATTGACCGCGTTGTCAAAGGGCTGGAGGCCGAACATCATCCAACTGTTGGTGTCTTGGGCCAATCCGCGCATAATATTGCATGCAGTATGCATATGGCCGTCGATAAAACCAGGCAGCACCATATGATGATCCAAGGTAATCATTTCCTCAGCTGTATACTCCGCTAAAATCTCAGCCCGGTTGCCCACCTTCAAGATTTTGCCTCCGTCTACAGCCATAGCGGCATCACTATGATAGCCCACGCCGGCTCCCTCCATCGTATAGAAATGCGGGGCCACCACAATGGTATCAATCTTTTTCATAAATGTCTCCTATTCCAACGGCAAAGCAGTTAGTGTACCTTCTCAGGGTAACGCCGTTTGGTAAGCTGAGTCAGAGTAATCAGGCTCACTGTCAGAATAGCAGCAGTAACCGCAATACTCAAGACATACTGTCCGGTCAGTCCACCAAAAAGGAATCCCACGAAAGCCGAAATACCAACCGTAATTCCGTAGGGCAGCTGCGTCATAACATGGACGATATGGTTGCAGGAAGCACCGGTAGAAGAGAGCACAGTCGTATCGGAGATAGGGGAGCACTGGTCGCCGAACAGGCCACCGCCAATCACGGCGCCAACAACAAACGGAATGGAAATATCAAAGGCGATGGCCATTGGGAAAGCAATGGGCATCATAATAGACCACACGCCCCAAGAGGAACCGGTCGAAAACGAAATGAGTGCGCCAAACAGGAATACCAAAGCCGGAACCATGCCGGGAGTCAGGTACTGCTCCACAATATGGATCAGAAACTCGCTGGTCCCCATACCTTTGACGATAGAGCCCAAGGACCATGCGCACACCAGAATAAAGGGAACCGAGATCAGTTCGGCCATACCGTTGACAAAGGTATCGAACGCCTTGGTCACGCTGAAGAGCTTGGTGCTTACACCCATGATGCCCGCACCCAGCGCGCCACCCATAAAGGCGATGCAAATAGCAAGTGTAATGTTGGCACTGCGGAAGCATCCCACCAACCCGTTGTTAACCAGATCGCCGGACCAGAAAATGGTGGCAAAGAGAGAACCAAACAGGCAAACAATAGGGATAATAAAGTTCCACATAGTAAGCTTATAATCTGCGGGCAGCTCATTTTTCACCTCTGGAACCAAGGGCTGAACCCCGTCGTCCAGCAGCTTTCCGGTCTCTCTGGCCCGCTTTTCTTCCTTGTACATAGGGCCAAAGTTCAAGCCGAAAGCAGCAACGATCAAAACAGAAATCATGGCAAATACGCCATACAGATTGAACGGAAGCATATTCAACCAGATGCCCCATTCGTTGCCCTCAACGCCGCTTGCCAACAGCTCTGCGGCAATCAGTCCCGTGATAAAGGGACCATAGCTGCTAATGGGAGAAAGCGCAGCTAAATTGCATCCCATGGAATCCAGGATATAAGCCAATTTTGCTCGAGAGATGCGCACCATGTCAGTAACGGGCCGCATGATAGTACCAAGCATGAGGCAGGGCTCCGTATAGCTGAAAATGAAGGCGCTCAGGCAAGTAACGATCTGCCCCTTCTTGGCAGTATTGATAACCTTTGTCACCTTGGTAGCAAAGGCCTCTGCAGCACCAGTGTTACGGAGCATGGCGATCATACCGCCGGAGAGTGTAACCAAAATAATCAAAGATGCATTTCCGCTGAGAGAGGGGATCATATAGTCCGAGATAATTTTGACAAAACCAACCAAAGGGTTAAAGCCGTTCATCATTGTGGACCCCAACCAAACCGCGATGAATAAAGAGAAAATCGTCTGTTTGGTCCACAGGGCCAATCCGATTGCCACGATGGGGGGAATGAGACACAACACTCCATATGTAGTATCCATATAACAAGCCTCCTGTTATAAATTATCTATGGTTTTTTTCATGGAATCTCTGCTTCCGCAACTACAGGCCCTATCCGAATCTGCAAATCACACCTCCTCACTTTTTCGGTCCAGGGATGCGCAAAACGTAAGTCTTGCAAAATCAAGACACGGCATATGAGCTTTGAACGAGACTGATCATACTATATACCGTATATTTTCATGAACAGACCAAACGTTTTGCGCACTCCGGTTTCCAGCCTCCCACCGCTCCCAACATCTTCGGTTTTGGCAGCGCGAGTAACTACGGATCACACTTGGTTAATTTCGGTTTTCGTAACCGGATGCGTACATATTTGCAGGGATGAATTTTCCCTGGCCGTAGCGGCCCACAAACTTGGCGTTCTCCACTACAACCTGGCCTCGCAGCAGAACCGTCTCCACCCGACCAGACTGACGACGGCCCTCATAGAGGTTGTAGTCCACGCCGTTAGGGTTATCTGCCAGATGAACTGTCCCCTCATAATTGGGATCGAAAATGACAACATCTGCGTCAGAACCTACCGCCAGCGTTCCCTTTCTCGGATAGATACCGTTGATTTTTGCCGGCTGAGTGGCAATAACATCTACAAATTTCTGGCGGGTCAGCTTTCCCGTGCATACACCTTCGGTCCACACCATATGCAGTCGATCGCCGGCGCCGGGGGAACCGTTTGGAATCTGAGTAAAATCATTCCTGCCGGCCTGCTTGAGCTCTGCCACATCTATACCGCAGTGGTCGGATGAGACCGCCGTCAGCAGTCCGTCGGATAATGCCTGCCAAAGAGCCTCGCAGTCCTCACGATCCCGCAAAGCGGGGGAGCAAACGAACTTAGCCGCTTCATTGAAATCCGGATTATCCAGAACTTCCTTAGTGGTGGTCAGATAGTGAGTGCAAGTCTCGCCGGAAACCCGCTGGCCAGTTCCCTTGGCCTTTTGTAATTCGGCAATGGCCTCCCGACAGGTCATATGAGCAATATAAAGAGGCGTATCGGTCTGACCAGCCAGATAAATAGCCCGGCGCACCGCCTCCGCCTCAGTAAAAGGCGGACGGGAAACATAATGGTAATGCGGCGTCAGTTGGCCCTTCTTTACACACTCGCTGCGGAGGAAATTCAGGATCTCTCCATTCTCTGCGTGCACAAATACCGTAGCGCCAACCTGTCGGCTCTTCTCCAGAATACGGAAGAAAGTACCGTCATCTACATGAAGCGGAGAGCCGTTGTAGGCCATAAAAATCTTGATGCTGGAAATGCCTCTCCGAGGAAATTCTTCGATCTCATCAAAGATACTGTCCATAATATATGTTACCATGGAATGCAGTGCAAAATCAACACAAGACTTATCCTTCGCCCGCACATTGATTCGATAATCAATGGAATCCAGCAGTCCGCGATCCGGATCCTGCGGAGCAAAGTCCACAATGGTGGTCGTGCCGCCTACAATAGCAGAGTCGGTCGTCTCATATCCGGCGGTGTCACGGTTGCCGACATTGCACAGGGCGGAAAAGTGGGTGTGCTGGTCTACGCCTCCCGGAAACACATATTTACCTTTGGCGTCTATCACAAGATCTGCAGCTTCGTCCAAATGTGTCCCCATTGCGCGGATCACATCGCCCTCCACCAGGATATCCCCCACATACTCTTGTTCTGCGGTTACGATTGTGCCTCCTTTAATCAAGGTACGCATACTGTCATCTCCTAAAATATCAATTCTTGTTTGGTAAACATGGGAAAACCTACGATATTCTTCTGCTCTGGGAAGCCCCAAGTAGACACCTTGCTGGTACGCAGCCCCATATCTACCATGGCTTCCGCAAATTTAACTGCTGGCATTACCCCATCCAACACGGGAACGCCCAGCTGGGCGGACAGGTCCTCAACAAAGTCCACGAAACCAGCGCACCCCAGCAAAATACATTCGGCGCCGTCCTGCTGCACGGCTAACTTTCCCTGATAGGCTAACGCTTCCAATCCCTTCTTGGGGTCCCTGCCAAATTCCAGCACGCTCAAACCTGTGGATCGGATAGAACGGCAAAACTTTTCCGCTCCATAGTTGGACACCACATCCTCTGTAACCTTGCGAGACCGATCCAGCACCGATACGATAGAAAAGTACGGCGCTATAAATTTGGCAGCAGCAATGGCCGACTCACAGATACCCAGCACAGGCTTGGAGGTGACCTCTCTGGCTGCCTGAAGCCCAGGGTCACCAAAGCAGGCGATGATAAATGCATCGGCGCCTTCCTCTCGGTCTCCCCGGATCACTTCTTTCAGGACCCCCGGAACAGCCAAATACTCATCCACATAGCATTCGATGCTGTCCGGCCCGGATGCCGGAGTAACCGCCCAAACCTGAGTGTCGCTGCGTGCCACTCGACGTGCTAAATTTTCTATACTTTCAGTCATGGATTGCGTCGTATTGGGATTGATGATTTTGATTTTCACAATTTTCCCTCCTCTTGGTCCAAAGCCTGAACCATCTCCATCAGCAGATCAGCTCCCTGGTACAAGTCCTCAGGAGCGCTGTATTCTCGGATAGAGTGGCTAATCCCGTCTTTGCTGGGAATGAACAGAAGCATGGAGGGAACCGCTTTTCCCCAATTCATCAGATCGTGTCCTGCACCGCTGAACATTCTGCGAAAACGGATACCGCTGTTGCGGCACAGTGTCTCGCTCAGCTTTATCAGCTTAGAGCTGCACTGGGTAGGCGACTGGCGAATATATTCTTCGCCTACCAGCTCCGGGTGCTCTTTCAGCACGGAGTCAATGACCTGATCCATGGGCTCCATCGTTGGGTTGCGCAGTTCCACAATAAACTCCACCTTGCCCGGAATCACATTGACCGCTCCCGGGAACACCTGAAGGGTTCCTACAGTGCAGACCATATCCGGCGAAGCGGCCTCAGTCCGTTCCATAAGCTGGGTAATGATCCGGCAGGCTTTCACCAGCGCGTCATCCCTCAGATGCATGGGTGTGCTGCCTGCATGATTGGCACAGCCGGAAACCGTCATGCGATAGCGCACGATGCCCACAATACCATCAACCACGCCTATTTGCATTCTTTCAGCTTCTAATACCCCGCCCTGCTCAATATGTAACTCCAAGTAACACTGGTATTGGGTCAGATCTCTTCGGCAGGCGCCGACCTGCTCCATTGTAAGTCCGTGGAGGGCCAGATTTGGCCGCATAGCTTCATCAATCTCTCCGCCGGTAAATGCCTTACTTCCAAAAGTTCCGCCAATGACATTGCCCTCCTCCTCGGTAAATGCAATCACCTGGATGGGATGCCGATTTTGATATCCCAACTCCTTAAGGCGCTGCACACACTCGATTCCGGACAACACACCATAGGTTCCGTCGTAAATCCCGCCCCCCGGCACCGTATCGATGTGGGATCCAATGCAAATGATCTCTCCCTGACCGGGAAGCGTACCGATCAGATTCCCTACAGGATCGACGGATGTCTGAAGTCCTGCCTGTTCCATGCACTGTTGAACATAGATTCGTCCTTCGTCATAGGCAGGGGTATACGGCAATCGTGTGGTTCCTTCTTTCGGCACAAAACCGATTTGCCCAAGTCGGGTCAAATGATCATATAAGCGGGTACCGTTGATCATACTCATGCGGGGTCCCCCTCAGTCTTATGGGATCTGACAAACTCCTCCAGCTCCTGCAGCCCCTGCTCCAGGCACTGCATGGATGTCGCATAGGACAGACGGATATATCCCTCGCCAAATTCGCCAAAGGCCGTACCGGGTACCACTACCACCTGTCGTTCTTCCAGCAGCTTCATGGCAAATTCTTCACAAGGCATACCCAGTTGACTGATGTCAATAAATGCGTAGAAAGTCCCGGCCGGAGCATGGCAGGACAAACCAGGGATCTCAGATATCCGCCTCATCACATAGTCACGGCGCAGGCGGTACTGCTCCACCATATACTTCAAGTGGTCTTGTGGACCTTCCAAAGCTTCAATAGCCGCGACCTGGCAGGGAGTGGCTGCACAAGCACTGACATTTTCCTGCAGCTTGACCATATTCCGGATCACATTTTCCGGTCCGGCAGCATAACCGATACGCCAACCGGTCATCGCATAGGTTTTGGAAAGGCTATCAATAACCAGGGTCCGTTCTTTCATTCCAGGCAGAGAAGCAAAGCTTGTATAAGTCCTTCCATCAAAGAGGATGTGCTTATACACCTCATCAGCCAAGATCACCAAGTCCTGCTTCTGGGCCAATTCGGCCAGTTGGAGCAGCGTTTCAGTGCTGGCTACAGCTCCTGTGGGGTTGCATGGGCTGTTTAGAATAATGGCCTTTGTCTTATCGGTAACAGCTTCGGCAATAGCGGATACATCCAAATCAAATCCCCGTTGTGCGTTGGTTTTCACCGACACCGGCACGCCGCCGCACATCCGAATCTGTTGGACATAATTAGTCCAGCAGGGTTCGTTGACGATAACCTCATCCCCAGGATTCAGCAGCACTTTCAGCGCCAAAAACAAGGCTCCCATGGCTCCAGGCGTCACCACAATTTGGCTTGCAGGATCGTAAGAGAGTCCCTCTGTGCGATGGAGATACTCTGCAATCGCCTGGCGCAGAGCCAGCAGCCCTGCATTTTCTGAATACTTGGTCTTTCCTTCCCGAATGGCCCTGCACCCAGCCTCCACTACGTTCGGCGAGGCAGTAAAATCCGGCTCTCCCAGTGTAAAACTAATGACATGATCGTACTCCAGCGCCTTATTGAACATTTTTCGAATCTTGGAGGGTTGGATCTGCTGAGTGTTATCTGAAATTTGAATCATATAGGTAACTCCTTTCTACTCTGATTCTTCCGTTCCCTTAATTTGAGAACAGTCATCAATATTCCAAATGCCAAGGAAAGCACCGCTGCAAATACGATACGATATTCTTGCGGAAGGAGAAATCCCACGGTATTGACGGGGATCCAAAAGAGAGGAATCGTTTTAAACAGAGTAAAATCGATCAATTCTCCCCAATCTACAGAGTCCACCGCTTGGCGTGGAGTGATATGCTGTCCCGCCAAAAAGCGGATTTCAGCATAATTTCCACATACTCGCATCAGAGCGGAATGAATAGGAGCAAAAAACAGATTATTGGTAACGCTGGTAAAAAAGGCCTGTGCCAGAGTATTTCCATATCCCGGAAGAAGACCTGCTGCCATGGCTTGCCGGGTACCTTGGCTGAACACGGTAAAGGCCAGCGTGACAAGGACGCCTCCTATTCCCCAACTCAGGCTTTTGAACCAAGTCGCCCGGTTGATCTGCCAAGTTCCCTCCAACATACGTCCGGAGAGCAACTCACCCGCCGTAGCATAGACAGCGAATTGCGCAAAACCTGCCAGATAAGGATACGCTATATTGACCTTGGCAAAGCCTCCTGTGACGCAAAAGAGTACCGTAAACACAGCCAACAACCCATAAGCAACTGCCCACCAAATATCGTTTCGTTTCATATGCATCCCCTAACTTTTGTACCCCAAATATAGCAAAATGGAACCGGCGTTAAAATTCAGCGCCAGTTCCATTTTATGTAGTCTGTATATTATTTGGACAAGCCTTCTGTGTCCCAATGTAAGACCAACGAATCTTTATATACTACCAAAGGATAATGCAGTTTAGCCAATGCAGGCGGTACATTTTTCCCGAGTTTTATTTATAGCGCATCAAAATCGATCTTGTTGGTTGATACAGGAAGACTCTGGATCATCTGTATCCGGTTACGCACATTCATTTTGGTATATATGCTGTGGAAATGTTTTTTTACCGTATGGATACTGATATTCATTTTTTGAGCGATATCTTCATTGGACAGCCCGTGTACGGCCAAATCTAACATTTCCCCTTCTCGACTGGTCAAGCCGTACTGGCTGCACAACTTTTCATGATATCCTTTTGCGTAAAAATAGCGGGTGTCTCCCTTTTTTGCTTCATATACTAAACGGTATGCAAAGTGCTTGTGCAACTGCTCCAATACAAACATATCCCGTTCGCTAAACGGAGGCTTATCAGCTTGCCGGTACAATTTCAATAAGCCGACCGGTTCTTCTCGAAAAGAGATGGAAAGGCCGACGGAATAAGCCAAGCGATTGGGCAGATAGAAGTTCCGGTAGATTCCGCTGCTATTCACCTGTTCATCCGAAGATGCCATAGATTCCCGAAAAGCACCGCCTTTACAGGTATACAGCGCCCAGCGAAAAGCATCTGAATTCAGGCTTTCCTGCATCCAGACATCGACAGCCTGCTGAGGCAGATGAAAAGCCGCTGGGGCCTGAAACTGATAGGATCCATTCTCCGCAGTAGAGATTCGGGCAAAAATTGCGCTATCATACGAAATCAAAAAAGGAAGCCATCGGTTGAGAATTTCATGCTGCATTTCCTCTACTGTATAGATAAATGAAATATTGTATGCGATCTCATTGAGGCGTATCCATTCGTTTTCATTTAAAAATGCCATATCAATATCTCCCTTAACATTTGTATCCAGCCATAAGCAAAGCTCAAAAAGATAACAGTATCAATGAATTCCGACCACAATCGCAATTAAAGCGTTCCCATCGTAGAAAGCATTCTAACTCGGTCACGGGTGTAGATGCTCGAAATGCAGATGTGCCACATTATCTCTGACATAACATTCTCCCCACCCTTTCTTTGTCCAATCAGGTCTTGGCGTTCACATAAATACACCCGATCCTATCGATAAGCTTCTCGCGTTATGCTTCCATTATTATATCAGGAAGAAGGCTGAAAAGCAATTCCAAACAGAAAGCTGAAAAGCAAAGTAATAGGGCTGCATCTCCACGATCACGATGTCGGGACATTAAAAATCTCAATTTTGAAACCATTCTTGACAGCAGGCATTTTCTTCACCTTTTCAGAGGCGAACGAAGCATGAACCTCCGTGCGCAATCTACCTCTGCGCGGGCAGTATCATCGCGTTTTCGCCGCTGCTCATCCGTCTGCTTGCAGCGGAGAACTATCGTATGATTGTATCCATACCGCCGATAAGATTTCAAATTTCATATTGCTGAATGCTCCTTGTATCTCTTTTACTATGTCCTTTGCAGTTGTGAAATAGATGTTTTTTACAAGTGTAGGGTCATCATACAACTGCCTTCTTACTAGTGTAGCTGCGATTCCAGAAGTGGCGAAGCCATATATCTGATTGTCTATTATGTGTTGCCTTCTCTTCTGTTCTTCTGGAAATGCCTGTACCATTAGTTGGCTTTCCATTAGCCGTTTGTAAATCTCTGCAAGAAATCTACCACTCTTGACTGCTGGGTCAAAAACTTTGCCTCTTTGTTAAATACACTAGCAGGGAGTAAATCAACCATGTCTTTTACTATGTTTTGTGGCGTGATAACTTCCGAGTTGGAATATTTTGAAATGCCTGTTATGGCTTGGAACCTGTCAAATAAATCTTCCATAGGAACACCATCCTCAAAATCTCATTTTCTTCTGAATATCAGTAAGATTGGTTTTAAGACAGCAGGCAAAGGAAGGAGGATACCCTAAAAATTAGGTATCCTCTCGGAAATTAGGTATCTGGGGCACGCTTTTGGTGAAATCGACGGAGTTTTTACCATCAACACAAAAGGTAAAAGGGACGCCGCGCTTTCCTCATTGACAATTCGACGGGGAATGCTATAATCTGCTATGTCTGAAAAAATGTAAAATTGTATCGCAGAGGTGCCGCCGCGAGGCGGAGAATAGAGAATCCGGTGCGAATCCGGAACGATGCAGTCACTGTGTACGGGAACGGCCTGCGTAGCCACTGGGAAACTGGGAAGGGCAGCGCCGCGATGAACGAAGTCAGGAGACCTGCCTCTGCGGGAATCTCAAGCCCGCTGCACACAGGCTGATATTTCTGCGAGTTTACCCGCGG
>ENA-OROX01002870-OROX01002870.1-human-gut-metagenome-genome-assembly--contig:-NODE-2870-length-11131-cov-2.361051_pt1 | contig 11131 bp, 10 predicted proteins | sample MGYA00242133_ERZ509058 | MGnify/ENA primary metagenome ERZ509058 (study PRJEB26280, sample SAMEA2338751) | human gut metagenome | biome: human gut; feature: human-associated habitat; material: faeces...
GTTGCACTTACCTTATTTACAATAAAGTCGATGCGACGGGTATCTTCTACTAATAAGACTCCTTCTTCACTTACTGTTGTCGTTGTCTTCTCTGTATCGATACTTCCATCTTCCTTAAGTTCAAAGGTGGTATCTGATGTAATGCCATAACCTTCCGGTGCTACTGTCTCTCTTAGGATGTATGTCTTTCCTGTTGTAAGACCTGTTACTTCGTGGGCTTCATTTGTCGATGTCCACTCTTCTACAACTTCTCCTGTCTCCTTATCGATGAGCTGAATAGTTGCTCCTTCCAGTTCCTCTCCATCGGCGATATCTACCTTGCTGATCTTAACTGATGTGATTGTATCTTCTAAAAAAAAGAGCGCACTTTCGTGCGCTCCTTTCAATAATCTAGTTATTACACCAGATTTTTTATTTTTATATCTGATTACTCTACTGTATATGGCATAAGTGCGATATGACGAGCTCTCTTGATAGCTACGGTCATTGCTCTCTGATGCTTTGCACAAGTTCCGGTAATTCTTCTCGGAAGGATCTTTCCTCTCTCGGAAACATACTTCTTTAACATTGCAACGTTCTTGTAATCGATAACGCCGTTGTTCTCTCCACAGAATACGCAAACCTTCTTTCTTCTGCGAGGTGCTCTTCTCTTCATGGAGGAATCAGTTTTTTCTGCCTTATTGTAAGCCATGTTCTTCTCTCCTTTTTGATTTTCAATCTATCAAGCGATTTTCGCTTTGATTATGGACGTTTTCTCCGTCTGTCTTTGACATCATTAGTTAAATGGAAGTCCTTCGTCTTCTACGCCGTCTGGGATGTTCATAAATCCGCTTGCAACTGCGCTTGCCGGCTCTGGTCTGGACTGAGACATTGCCGGTCTGTAACCGCCATTGTCTGAACCTGCACTTGCTGACTTGCTCTCTGCAAACTCCTGATCCTCAACAATCACATCTGTCGTATAAACTTTCTGGCCATCCTTATTGGTATAGCTGCCGGTCTGAATGCGTCCGGTAACCACTAGCTTTGTTCCCTGATGAAAATATTTCTCAGCGAACTCTGCTGAACGGTCAAATGCTACACACTGAATAAAGTCAGCTGTCTGCTCACCATTGGATGTATTTGCGCGTCCTCTGCGATCTACAGCCAGTGTATATCTTGCAATAGCCATCTGGCGTTCTCCCTGTGAGTAACGAACTTCTGGGTCTCGGGTAAGTCTTCCCATTAAAATAACTTTATTCATAGTTAATAACCATGCCCTTTCTAAAATGCTTAAGCCTGATGCCTAAGCGCCCTGCTTACGCTTCCTGCTTAACGCAAAGATATCTGACAACCGGTTCCATAATGCGGATGTGTCTCTCAACTTCACCTGGACACTCTGCATCACCATCAAACTGGATGAAGTAATAGTAAGCCTCTTTAGACTTCTGAATCTCATAAGCCAGTCTCTTCTTACCCCAATCATCAACGTTGGTAACAACGCCGTTGTAACGGGTGATGTAGCCCTGTACCTTCTCGATTGCTGCAGCTCTCTCTTCTTCCTCAAGCTTTGCACTTAATACAACTGCTAACTCGTACTTATTCATGTTTTCTACCTCCTTCTGGTCTCTGGCCCTCCACCTACTGGAGAGCAAGGATATGATATTACATCACAGTTTTTAACTTTACCATATCTACAAAGAAAATGCAAGCACTTTTTTATAAAAAAGTTCACTCGTTCAGATGTGTTCGTACAAATCCCATGCTTGCATGAGGATTGGACGAATCAGCTGAACGAAGTGAACGCCCGTTAATGAACAAAACAAAGTTGCGAAGCAACGAAAGCACGTTAGTGCGGTTTTGTGAATGGGCGTTCCGTGAACTTTTCTTGGACTCTCATTCCGCCTTTTTAATACTTTTCGTGTTTTTCTCTACAAGCTTTCTAGGCACCATGATCTGGTGATCGCATCCACAGCAGCGAATACGAAAGTCTATTCCAACACGCAAAACTTCCCATTCCTTGCTTCCGCATGGGTGCGGTTTTTTCATGATAATTCTATCTCCAACCTCAAAATCCATTTTCATACTCCTAAGACAAGCCTGTAAAAGCTTACTCTACTGCCTCTGAAAGTGCCTCTCCTATCTTTCTTTTTATAATCAAATCTGCTATGCCATCCCTCACTGTCGCTGCCATATTGATTAAAACAAGCTTGTTTCCCCGGTAATAATCAATCAGTCCTGCCGCTGGGTATACTGTCAGCGATGTTCCGCCTACAATTAGCATGTCAGCCTGACTAATATAGCGCACAGATTGCTCCAATGTCTTCTGATTTAGACTTTCCTCATACAAAACCACATCCGGTTTAATGATTCCGCCGCAGCTACACTTTGGCACTAACTCTTTCTTTTCCATAAGATCTTCCAGGCTATAGAATCTGCCGCAGTGCTCACAATAATTTCGAAGTACGCTTCCATGAAGCTCTAGCACTTCTCTGCTTCCTGCCTTTTGATGCAGACCATCAATGTTTTGTGTGATCACTGCCTTTAATTTTCCCTGCTGCTCCAGCCTTGCAAGCGCTTTGTGCGCTGCATTTGGCTGTGCATTTGGAAACAGCATTTTGTTTCGATAAAACCTAAAAAACTCCTCTGGCTTTTTTTTGTAAAAGCTGTGACTAAGAATTGTTTCAGGCGGATAGTCGTATTCCTGATTGTACAGACCGTCTGTGCTTCTAAAATCCGGGATATTGCTCTCGGTTGACACGCCTGCCCCTCCGAAAAATACAATGTTTTTGCTTGTCTTTATCCATTCTTTTAAAAGTTCCATCTCGTCTGCCATAAAATCACACCTTTCTTAAATCAGACCTTAATTTAACTTAAATCCCTTAAGCAATGCGCCAAGACCCGTTGCTGCTGCACCGTTATCCTCGTACTCAGCTGGTCCTTCCTCCTCTACCTCACGGCTTGTAAGCTCAGCTGCCTCACGGATACTTAAGGAAATCTTATTGTTCTCGATCTTTATAATCTTTACCTTAACCTTATCGCCTTCCTTTAATACCTGACTTGGATGCTTTAATCTTCTGTCACTGATCTGTGAAATATGAACCAGTCCTGTAATTCCATCACCAATATTTACAAATGCACCGTAATCCTTTAACTGTTCAACTGTTCCTTCCATAACAGTGCCAACTGTATACTTGTTGATCTTCTTGTTCTTTTCTTCCATAACTTTCGCCAAAAGAAGCTCCTTTGCAGACAGAACTACTCTCTTTGCTCCCTCATCCACTGATATTACCTGAACATCAAGCTCCTTATTTAAGTAATCTGCCGGCTCCTCTACATATTCTAATGCAAGCTTCGATGCCGGGATGAATCCGCGCACGCCTTCTACATAAGCTACACATCCGCCATTTACAGCACCTGCCACCTTTACATGGTAAACCTTCTTTGTTTTCTGTGCTTCCTGCAGTTTATCCCATGCCAACTCCTCAGCTGCATCCTTACATGAAAGAAGCATATTTCCGGCACCATCATCTGTCTTTACAACTGTTGCAGTAAGTGTATCACCAACTGCGACATTTTCCAGTACATGATATGTTGGATCATCGCTTAACTCAGTCACTGGGATTCTGCCTGGTGCATAGTAATTAAAATCAATTGTCACATCCTGATCATTTACATCGATAACTGTTCCTGTCACGATATCACCTGGACGGATTCTGCGATAGGATGCCTCAAGTGCCTCCTTGTAATCCTCCATTGTTTCAGTTGTTCCCATAGTTGTATTCTTTTCTTCCATGATCTATTCTCCCTTATTATTTAATTGGTAATTATTCAAACCAGAAATAACTAATGCCCATAACACCCTTCATAGAAAGTTTCAATGTAATGATTTCATCCACATATCCCCAGACTGCCATTTCCTCAGAAAGGTTTATGCAAACCTCCTGAATCATGCCCTGCGTGTTTAGCGCAAACATCTGTGAATCTTTATCATTTATGGTAATTTTTAACTTACTGCCTTCTATCGCATAAAGCTTCAAATGAAGCTCGCTGCCAAGGCTGTCATTATCACCCATTGTGTACTCCATCATCGCTTCCTGCGCCTTATTGCTGATGCAGACAACTTGAACACCCTCCCGTTTTGAGATTCTCACATTTCTGCACTCATCATAAAGCCAGGCTCCTGTAATATTGGCAAAATCACGACGAATACGAATATCACCCTCAAGGCAGACAATAGCCTGCGCTGGACGCTTAGTGCCATCACTTTCTATTATCTGTGCCTGTGTATCTGCATCCTCTCCTATCCAGATTCGATATCCGCCATCGGAAAGCATCATGCTTTCTGTAATCACATCATAAATCATCAGCTCTCTAAATGGAATTTTAATTGTCACTTCCTTAGCTTCATTTGCATGGAGCATAACAAATGCAAAACCGACAAGCTTTTTATCTGGTCGTGTAAGTGACGCTTCCTCCTTTGCCGCATAAATTTGGATAACCTTTGCACCATCACAATTTCCAGTATTTCGCACACGAAGCACAGCCTTAAGCTGCTCCTTTTCCTGCTCCACTGCGAAAATATCATATACAAACGAGGTATAGGACAATCCATATCCAAACGGATATTGTTTTTTGCCTCTATAATATTGATAAGTCTGGCGCGTGCGAATAATATCACATTCATTTTTTGCCGGAAGATCTTCAAATGATGAATACCATGTCATATTCAGTCTTCCTGACGGATTATATGAGCCAGACATAACATCTGCAATAGCTCTTCCCAGTTCCTGACAGCCAGACGGCGTAAAGAGAATGGCTTTTGCTTCCTGTAACGGCATCAGATCATGCGGATAGTTGCTTACAACAACGACGATCACCTGCTCATTCACCTTTTTCACAGCTTCAAACAATGCTATCTGAGCACTTGGAAGTCCATACTTCTCCCTGTCCTGTCCTATCTGACCATTGATCACTGGATTTGTTCCAAGTACAATAACTACTTTATCAGCCTCTGATGCTAAAGTCACTGCACGAGCCGTACCATCCCAAGTCTGCTCAATTCCAAATAATGCACGATTTTCGCCTGGCCAGCCAATGCCAACCTGCTCATCTGTTGCTGCACGAAGCATACCCTCGCTGTCCCAATACACATCACGTCCACGCCATGTTGTCAGGCGAAAACGTCCATCTGACAGCATCTCCACACAAAAGCATTCTTTTACATGACGCCCAAACGCTTCACTGCGGTTTGCAAATAACTTTCCATTCTCATCTACGCTTGTCAGATAGCATCCTGTCGATGCCGCCTGCAGATTCAGTTTTCCCTGCCCCCAGTCAGTTATAACAAATTCCTCAGCCTCTGAGCGCGAACCAAGCGCCAGTCGTCCTTCTTGCGTCAGACAGACAAACCTCTCTCCACAACGAAGACAAAGACGCTTTTTTCCATCTGTGTAAGTCACACAATCTTCACCAAATGCATCTCTTATTCCTTCATACGGTGAAATACGATATGGCGGTATACCTCCATTCCAATCCTTAAACCATTCATTTGCCAATGGTCCTATCACTGCAATTTTTTCTTTTTCTTTTGGAGAAATAGGCAATATCTGTTCTTCATTTTTCAAAAGTACAATTGCCTCTCGTCCAGCCTGACGTGACAAAGCAGCATGATCACTGCCGCCTAAAAGTGATTCATCTGGATTTGCAAATGGATCGTCTTCTTTTTTATTAAACATACCAAGACGAATCCTTGTCGCAAAGCTGCGGCGCACCGCCTGATTAATGTCCTGCATTGAAAGAAGATTTCTGTCGTAAGCACCGCGCACCGCTGCTTCCACAAACTCAGGCTCATCAGCAAAACAATCCACGCCTGCCTTTATTGCAAGCGCTGCTGTCTTTTCCCTGTCAGAAAAACGCTCATCCTGACACAGTTCTTCTAGCGAACATTCATTTCCAACGATATGACCGCTAAAACGCCACTCTTTACGAAGTACCTCCTGTAAATGATCGCCAAAAAGTGCTGGTGTGCCATTGATTGCATTACTTGCTGTCATAACGCCTTCCGCACCGCCTTCTATGATGCACCTGCGATACGGCTCCAAATAATATTCATAAAAGCTGCGCGGATCAATTGATACACGAAGTGGCCGATCTTCTGAATTATAACCGGTAAAATATTTAAGCGTAGCTGCTGTTTTTATATAGTTAGGATTATCACCACGCATCCCCTTTATATAAGCAGATGCCATTTGACCACCCAAATGGGGATCTTCGCCAAATCCTTCTTCTGTCCTTCCAAAACGTGGATCACGCTCTGGCTCCGCCATCGGTGCCCAACGACATAGACCGCCATGTTCACCCTCTCGATAATAGAGGATTCGTGCCTCATCTCCAACGGCTGCCCCCATTTTTTCCATAAGCTTAGTATCCCAAGTCTGACTCATACCAAACGGCTGTGGAAATGTCGTTGTCGGCTTCGGTGCTCCCCAGTTTACGCTTCGATCATGCTTTGCTTCCACACCATGAGCAGCTTCTTCACCCAGATAAGTACTTCGGATTCCAAGACGCGCCACTTCTGGTGTAAGCGTCGAGAACATCCTGCATTTTTCATCCAGATTCAGTGCCTCAAGCAGCCAGTCTAACCGTTCATTGATGTCAAGCGAGGCATCCCACAATGGTGTATTCTGGTTTTCCATAATTCTTCAGATCCTTTCACCTCAATAAATGAGAAAGATGCCGCAGGGAACTCTGCAGCATCTTCTTACTTCTTTTCAAGCTCCTTTATCGCAGCTACAACCTCAGCTGCATTCTTCTTTGAAATTCCTTTAGCCAAGCATGCATACTGCACCAGTTCTTCGAGAGATCCGTCAAACCAGAAATTCATGAATTGCTTTACCTGTGCTTCCAAAAACTTCTTATCATTGATTGCTGAAGAATAGTAGAACACACGTCCTTCTCTTCTTCCATTTACATAACCTTTTTCAATCAAATGTGCAATAAATGTACATACCGTTGAACGTTTCCAGTCCTTCTGGTATTTCTTTTCAAGTTCATCCATGATGCCAACCAGACCAATTTCATTATCAGCTTCCTGAATACATCGATAAACTAGCATTTCACAATCCGTAATATCCGAAAACAGCATAACTTCTCCCTCTCTTTCTCCTAATTTATTGCTTAATGCAGGCTAAACTTCATAAGAAGCACAAAAACAAGAGCAAAACCAGCTAAAAACAAAATCGCCTTAATTTTTCCAACTTCACCGCCTACGTAGAACAAAATACCAAATACGATAATCGCCACCACACATGCAAGCAGCAGGTACGCACCTGCAAATGTAACAATAATAGGTGAAATTACTGCACTAAGACCTATCATAAGCAATAATCCAAGATTTCCAGTAGCAAGTGTCAAATGCATTGATACTGGTTTTTGTGTGTTCATCCAGTACTTTCTTGCTACACGCACATACTCTGGAAGTACAAGGCCTACGCCGATCACAGCAACACCAAGCACACCCTGCTCTATGTTCAGCGCATGGGTAAGCGCTGCCGTATTATTCATAAAAAGAACACCGCCAAGACCTGCCAGTGCAAGTCCCACAAGTGTAAACACAATTGCCGGAACAAAATCCGTATCAGGACGGCGCTGAAGCTTACGGTTTTTTCCCATAAAATAAGGAAGCATCCACACAGTAAACGCTACTGCAAGAACACAAAGAAAAAGACCCATTCCCCTAGAGATCGTGCTTGCTGGATGACCTTTACTCCAGGTGTAGTTAGTACAAACAATCAGAAGCACAACGCAAACAAGAAGAAGCACAAGATCGCGAAGTGCATTGCCTGCGAGACGGTACGTTCCAGTGATTCCAAGCATTCCATAGATCAAAAGAAGCTGCAGTACACCAGCTGTCAGCGCTGCTGTAAATACCATGTTCCCAAGACCTAATACACCACCTGAGATTGCTATGCTTAAAAATGGCATCAAGCTAAGTGCAAACCAGGAAAAAATTCGCTCCTGCGCATCGGATGTCGGTCCTTTTCTCATAATAGAAATTCCGCCTCCATTGACTAGCTTTGTACTAAATAACAGTAGAACATATCCTAATACCAATAATAAAATATTCGTTATCCCCATAGAAATAACCACGCCTTTCTGTACACATATATACTTATTCTACCTTTATCTACTATTGATTGTCAAGTAAAAAAGATAGCTGTCCGAAGAATTTTCGGACAGCTATGCATTCTTTTATATTTTATTAAGTATTCAGAAGCACATTCACAATCACTTTTGTTTTTAGATTTCAAACAGAAGATCGCCATATGTTGGCATCGGCCATACCTTGCGCTCTACTAATACCTCAAGCTTATCAACTGGTGCACGTAGCTCATCCATTGCTTCCTTTACAACATCCTTATAATAGAATGCCTGCTCTTTTCCTTCCATAGCAACAGCCTTTGCGTGAACATCACTTAACTTCTTTAATGCCTTATATGTTTCACCAAGAAGCTCTGCAATCTCATGAAGCATACCCTCCTGAGTGGAGATGTTTGCTGCTGCGTATGCAGACTTAATAGTATTTACAGATGCAGCCAGATTGTTCTCATACTTGATAACAGCCGGAATGATCTTCTTTGTTACCATATCAATCATTGTACCTGCTTCAATATTTAAAGTCTTGCTGTATGTCTCATAGAAGACTTCTGCAGGAGCCTCAAGCTCTCTCTTTGTTAAGATGTGGAACTTCTCATACATCTCTACTGTCGTTGGCTCTGTAACAGACTTGATGGAGTCAACCCATGTCTTTACATTTGGAAGACCACGTCTTTCGGCCTCTGCAACCCACTCATCAGTATATCCGTTTCCGTTAAAGTAGATATCCTTGTTCTCACGGATAAACTCTGCAGTCACTTCGCGAACAGCAACATCTGTGTGCTTACCTTCTCTAAGCTTTGCCTCAATTGCATCTGCTGCATCAGAGAATGCTTCTGCCATCATTGCATTTAATACAATGTTTGGCTCTGCAACGTTGCAGGATGAAGCAACCATTCTAAACTCAAAACGGTTTCCGGTAAATGCAAATGGTGATGTACGGTTACGGTCGGTCGGATCCTTATCAACAGCCGGGCACTCCTTTACACCAAGATCAAGCATTCCAGCTGGAATAGATGAATCTGCATATCCCTTCTCGATAATCTGATCAACTACACCACCAATCTGATCACCTAAGAAGATAGAAATAATTGCTGGCGGTGCCTCATTTGCACCCAAACGATGATCATTTCCTGGGTTAGAAGCAGCGGTACGAAGAAGAAGTGCATGCTTTTTCACTGCCTTCATAACGCAGCCAACAACTAACTGGAAGCGAGTATCAGTCTCTGGCTTCTTGCTTGGCTTAAACAGATTAATACCATCATCTGTGGAAAGAGACCAGTTGTTGTGCTTACCAGAACCATTTACGCCTGCAAATGGCTTCTCATGAAGCAAACATACAAGACCGTGACGTGTTGCAACCTTCTTTAAGGTATCCATTAAAAGCAGGTTGCTGTCTGCTGCAACGTTTGTCACAGAGAAAATCGGAGCAACCTCATGCTGTCCTGGCGCAACCTCGTTATGCTGTGTCTTTGCAGTGATACCAAATCTCCACAGCTCTTCGTTTAGCTCCTTCATAAAGGAACCAACACGCTCCGGAATTACACCAAAATACTGATCATCGAGCTCCTGTCCCTTTGGAGCCGGTGCGCCAAACAGTGTACGACCTGTAAATACAAGGTCATCTCTCTGTAAATATTTATCTCTGTCTACAATGAAATACTCCTGCTCAGGTCCAACACCTGCAGTCAACTTTGTAGATGTAGTGTTTCCTAACAGACGAAGAAGTCTGACACCCTGCTCACTTACTGCGTCCATAGAACGAAGAAGCGGTGTCTTTGCATCAAGTGCTTCACCTGTGTATGAGCAGAATGCTGCCGGGATACAAAGAATGGTTCCAATTGCATCCTCCTTTACGTAAATCGGTGAAGTCATATCCCATGAAGTGTAAGATCTTGCGCGAGAGGTATCACGAATACCACCTGACGGGAAGGATGAACCATCTGGCTCGGACTCACACAATTCTTTTCCGGTAAAATCCATCATGACCTTACCATCTTCATCTGGAAGCGAAACGAAGGAGTCATGCTTCTCTGCAGTAAGCATTGTCAATGGTTCAAATACATGTGTAAAATGTGTTGCACCTTTCTCAATTGCCCAGTCTCTTACTGCCTGTGCAACGATGTCTGCAGATCCCTTATCCAGCTTGCACGCCTTCACTTCATTATAAACCTTCTTCGGAAGACGAGCCTTCATCTCAGCATCTGTAAAAACATTGTTGTTAAATAACTCTGTAATTCTGCCGCTCATGTTTTCAACCCTCTCATTCTATACTGATATAACGCTCTGTCTGCTGCCTTTTCTTCTGTTAAGCTATTCTGCAGAGCCACCTGACTGAACTGATATATTATCGACCACTTTACTATGATAAAGTAAAAGAAAGAGCGCCCTTATCAACTAAGATAAGAACGCCCTTGTTCCAGTCAGGTCGTGATTGTCTGTTTCAATCACTGATGACAATAAAATACACCTTTTCATTCAGAAAAGCAAGTGTTTTTCCAGAATCGTTTCACTTTTGTGAAATGTTCCTCTTTTTCACGCTAAACCTGAACGATAATTGTCTTATTTGTTTCAAGCCTTACCTACAGAACCGAACAGCTCCATCTTTTCCTTAACGGTAGCCTTGATTGCCTCAGCACCTGGTGCTAACAGCTTTCTTGGGTCAAAGCCCTTACCCTTCTGATCCTTGCCAGCCTCGATATACTCACGAGTAGCTGCTGCGAAGGACAACTGGCACTCTGTGTTTACATTGATCTTGGAAACGCCCAGAGAGATTGCCTTCTTAATCATGTCAGCCGGGATACCTGTACCACCGTGAAGAACAAGCGGCATATCTCCTGTCAGCTGCTGAATAGCATCCAGAGTCTCAAAGCTTAAGCCTTTCCAGTTAGCCGGATATTTTCCGTGGATGTTACCGATACCAGCTGCAAGGAAGTTGATTCCAAGATCTGCAACCATCTTGCACTCCTTAGGATCAGCACACTCGCCCATACCAATA
>ENA-OROX01002872-OROX01002872.1-human-gut-metagenome-genome-assembly--contig:-NODE-2872-length-11122-cov-3.705340_pt1 | contig 11122 bp, 10 predicted proteins | sample MGYA00242133_ERZ509058 | MGnify/ENA primary metagenome ERZ509058 (study PRJEB26280, sample SAMEA2338751) | human gut metagenome | biome: human gut; feature: human-associated habitat; material: faeces...
CGAACCCACGTATCCAGCTTGGAAGGCTGGTGTTCTACCATTGAACTACACCCGCGTCTTAAAGACAAATAATATGATATCACATCTCAGAAAAAATGCAAGCCTTTTTTTTATTTTTTAATCACTTTAATTACTTTTTGTCCACTTTATTTTCTGACCTCTATTTTATCTATTTCGGTTCTTTTCCTTCCATTTCCACATATATTTTATCAATCACCTGTTTTCTATCCGATCGGAGTTCCTTTTATGTTTTCCAGATTAAAATCAAAAAATATTATACGGATCTGTTTTCTTTTCCTTGCGGCTTTCTTTGTGGGAACCGGCGCTGCATTTCTGCATGATCATTTCTTTCCAGCCGCTGTTCCCACCTCTTCTGAAGGCAACTGGGGGCTCAGCTTCCAAACGGATGGGGATCCCCCTGTCGGCAATGCCACATTTGACGAGTTGAAAAAATTTGATGCCTTTTACGCACAGGACACCGGCGAAAAGGTAATCTACCTTACTTTCGATGCCGGTTATGAAAATGGAAATACACCGGCTATTCTGGAAGCTCTTACGAAACATCAGGCTCCGGCAACGTTCTTCGTCGTCGGCACACTTCTGGAAAGCAATCCAGAACTTATCAAACAGATCCTCGCTGCCGGTAACACCATCGGCAACCACACCTGGCATCACAAAGACATGTCACAGATTTCTACAATGGAATCCTTTTCTGAAGAAATCCAGACAGTTGAAAAACTGTATCAGCAGATCACCGGACAGGAAATTTCCAGATTTTATCGTCCACCACAAGGCAAATACAGCGAAGCCAACCTGAAAATGGCACAGGATCTTGGCTATCATACCTTCTTCTGGAGTCTCGCCTACGTCGACTGGTATCAGGATAGCCAGCCATCCCACGAAGAGGCTTTTGAAAAGCTGCTTGGGAGGATCCATCCCGGTGCCATCGTTTTACTCCACAGTACATCCTCTACAAACGCTGAAATCTTAGATGAACTTCTCACCAAATGGGAAGAAATGGGTTATCATTTTGCTTCTCTTGATGACCTTATAAAAGCTACTGCATCTTAGGAATTTTTCTCTGTCACTTTATCGGAGGATTCTCTAATCGATCAGTCCATATTTCTTCATCGCATAAGCAATTCCATCTTCTTCAACGGTCTTTGTAACAAATTCTGTATAAGGTTCCAGCACCTGGTCATGCGCGCCCATCGCAATCGCATGCCCGGCATGCCGGAACATTGCCAGATCATTGCTGCTGTCTCCAAATACATATGACTGATCTCTCGTCATTCCAAAATGCTCCAGTACCCAGTCAATCGCAGTTCCTTTTGTATAGCCCTTGAGGATACATTCAAACGTATTACTTCCACGGTCGATTACTTCCATATCATCTTTGATAAATTCAAAAAATGCTTTTACATCACTTTTTTCATCCGTATAAATAAAGATTTTATCATATGGACATCTTCTCTGCTCCATATAACGCTCGATTCCAAGTCCACGGTTATTCATGTATTTTTTTGTATTTTCCAATCTGTCAAATCTTGAAACTCTTGAAGTGAAATACACATCTTCTGCTCCCTCAAAAATCCCATCAATCTGACATTTTGTCATATAATCAGCGATCTCATCGCCCCTCTCCGGATCCAGATGCTTTTCAAAAATAATTTCTTCATCAAATGTAAAATAAATCCCACATCCACACAAATATCCATCAAATGGAAGTTTTTTCAGTTCCACCGGAACACTGCAGTATGTTCTTCCTGTATTGATAAATAAAAAATGTCCTGCGTCGTGTGCCCTTTTAAGTGCATCTACCGTACTTGCTGGAATCTCTTTTGTAATCTCACTGAGTACGGTCCCATCAATATCAAAAAATAATGCTGCTCTATTCATTCTATCTTTTCCTCCCGGTTATACTCCAATTACACGATACTCATTATACTCATATCTCACCATTATGCGCAACCCTTTTTCATTTTCTGCAAAATATATGTGATAAATACCATTTTGACTTCTCCATATAAAAGTAATATAATAGATGTTGTACAATTTGAAAAAGGGGTAATAATAATGAATAAAAGAATCGATAAGAAAAAACAGAAAAGAACACTTGAATCAGCAGTAACTGCTACAGCTACATCATCAGCACCGGCTACAGCAACTCCTGTTGTAGAGATAAAAGAAGTTGTAAAAGAAGTCAAAGTACCAGTAGAAGTTCCTGCCAAAAATCCTGCATTCTATGTTCAGTACCAGAGTGCAGAATATACTGTAGCCGCTATCACAGAACGTGTGATCGCTGACTGCAATGCAAAGGGACACGCTGTAGAAAATCCGGAAGCTCTCTCCATTTATCTGAAACCAGAAGATAAAAAAGCATATTACACCCTTGGAGGGTTCAATGGATATATTGAATTATAAAGGAGTATTTTATGGCGCTTAACTTTCAACAGCTTGGAATGCTTGCAAAACTGAAATCCGCATTTTCCACTTTTCAACAGCAGCATCCTAAATTTATGCCTTTTATTCATGCAGTAAAAGGAGATGCATGCCGCAAAGACAGCATCATCGAAATCTCCGTCAAATCTCCGGAAGGACGGAATTATACCACTAATTTCCGTGTTACCGAAAAGGATTTGGAACTTATCCAGATGCTGAAAGATATGCAGGAAAACCAATAAAGTAAAAAAAGCAGGTAAGAAAGGATAGAATTTCTTACCTGCTCTTTTTCTATCTTACTTTAGCATTTCTTTGCTAATACAAAGGAATGGCCTTCCATTTTTATTGCCTGAAGGCTGACTTTTTTACCGGTATATAAATCCATATACTCTCCCTCTTCTTCGATCCAGGCTGTCCGGTCCTCTTCTGCGAAATTAAAAAGTGCTGTCATCTGCTCGCCCTCCAGTTCCCGCACAACTCCAAGGATTCCATTTTCCCAGGTATCAAGCGTCCAGACATTTGCCGATGCGTCAAATACTTTTTCCTTACTTCGGATGGATCTAAGTTTTCCAATTCCATCAAACAGTTCTTTTTGTACCGTTCCTTTTCTCTTTCGTCCGTCTGCCAGCTTCCAGTCAAATTTTCCTCTGTGGATATACCTGGAATCAACCCGTTTTTCCGGATCATTTTTATAAGTATAATCATTTACCTGACCAATCTCATCTCCACTGTAAAGCATTGGAATTCCGGATTGCACCATCATATATGCATGCAGCATCAGATCAAATCTGACTGCTCTTTTTTTCTTTTCTTCATTTTGTTCAAATCCGGCACTTTCAATTCCACACATGGAAGCTGTCGTTGCACAGAATCTGGCATCTCCTGTTATCGGATCTTCATTATAAAGTTCCCCGCGACTCACACTTTCTGCGATCTTTCCCGTGAAGAAGTCATTCAGATATCTTTTGTGTGGGACTTCTTGCATTCCCCAACCAGAAAGAGTCTGAAAATCCAGTCCCCATCCAATATCATCATGACATCTGAGATAATTTAAGAAAGTATACTCTTTCGGAAGGTTATTCATAATATCAAGCTGCATCCGTAAAAGTCTGGTATCTCTCGTCGCAACCGTATTCCATGTAGTAGCCATCATGGTTACATTATAAAGCATATGACATTCCGGCTTTTCTATGGTACCAAAATAAGGAACTACTTTTTCCGGTTCCATCACGACTTCCCCTAATAATACAACCGACGGACACACAATCTCCCCGATCATACGCATCATCCTGACTATCGTGTGTACCTGTGGAAGATTTCTGCAGCTTGTCCCCATTTCCTTCCAGATATAAGGAACTGCATCGATCCGCAGAATGTCAATCCCCTGATTGACCAGGAAAAGGAAATTATACATCATTTCGTTAAACACCCTCGGATTCTTATAATTCAGATCCCACTGGTAAGGATAAAAGGTAGTCAACACGTAGTGTCCGATTTCAGGAAGCCAGGTGAAATTCCCCGGTGCAGTTTCTGGAAATACCTGTGGCACTGTTTTCTCATATTCTCTGACATAGTTTTCATTATCACAGAAAAAATACCGGCTCATATATTCGCCTTCACCCATTCTTGCCTTCTGTGCCCATTCATGATCTTCGGAAGTATGGTTCATTACAAAATCCATACACAGATTCATGTCTTTTTCATGGCAGGCTTCAGCCAGATCTGCAAGGTCTTCTATGGTTCCAAGTTCCGGCTTTACTTTTCTGAAATCCGCAACCGCATAGCCTCCATCGGATCTTCCCTTTGGCGAATCGAGAAACGGCATCAGATGAACACAGTTTACACCACATTCTTCCAGATACTTAAGCTTTCCTTTGACTCCTCTTAAATTTCCGGCGAAATTATCAATATACAGCATCATTCCCAGCATGTTTTTTTTTCGATACCACGCCTGCTCCTTTTCCTTCTCCAGATCTCTCTTTCGAAGTTTCGTATTTCTTGCATGATAGTAATTCTGCATCTGTTCACAGAGCTCTGCAAACATTGCTTCATTATCATATAATTCCATATAGAGCCAGCGAAGCTCATCCATATGCTTCGCCAGTCTCTTTTCAAAAATATCATTTGTTTTTCTCATTTTTACTCGACCATTTCCAGATAAATCTGATATGCTTTGTACTCACCAAATTCAAGCGGCATCGGAATTCCAACTTCCATCAGCGCCTCTGCCGGATAAATTTTTCCGGTATTTGAATCTTTATAGAATTGTCCGGCACACAGACCTTTCATTTTTACATAATTTACTGTCATGTTTCCATGGATTTCAAGCATAACTACATTTACAAGTACTTCTTTCCCATCTTCTGATGCAAATTCCCATGCGCCGATTTCTTCTGCGAATGGATTACTCAGTCGATAGTAAAGTCCATTTTGTACAAGCTGTGCATATTTTTTGTATTCTACTATCTGTTCCCTGATCTCTCTGCGCTCTTCATCTGTCATTTTCGCCGGATCCAGTTCATAACCGAAGGTTCCTGCCATGGCACAGACACCTCTTGTATGGAGCGATGTCTTTCTTCCTGTCTGATGATTCGGAACTGCAGATACGTGAGATCCAACTGCAGATACCGGATACCCAAAGGATGTTCCGTATTGAATCCTTACACGATCCACTGCATCGGTATTGTCACTGCACCAGATCTGTGGTGTATAATACAGCATTCCCGCGTCAAAACGACCTCCACCACCACTGCAGCCTTCGATCAGAAGGTCTGGATAGCGGCTTATAATACGCTCCAGGAAATCATAAAGTCCAAGCATGTAGTCATACTGCACACTGCCCTGTTCTTCTGCTGTCATAGAATATACTTCTGCCATACTTCGGTTCATATCCCATTTTACATATTCGATATTTCCCTGATCGAGCACCTGACACATCTGCTCATAAACAGCATCCACAACTTCTTTTCTCGAAAAATCAAGGAGCAGCTGGTTTCTTCCTTTTACCGGTTTTCTTCCCGGAATCTGAATTGCCCAGTCCGGATGTTCACGGTAAAGATCACTGTCTTCATTTACCATCTCCGGCTCAAACCAGAGCCCGAATTTAACACCTAACGCATTGATTCTGCTGATCAGGTCACCAAGACTTCCCTGCAGCTTTTCTTCATTAACCTTCCAGTCGCCAAGTCCGCTGTTGTCATCATTTCGACCTCCAAACCATCCATCATCCAGTACAACCATATCGATTCCCAGATCCTTTGCCTGCTCGGCAAGATGATAGATATCTTCTCCCGTAAAATCAAAATAGCATGCTTCCCAACTGTTGATCAGTACCGGTCTTACTTTTTCTTTATATTTTCCGCGACACAGATTTTTACGGATACATCTCTGCAGATTCTGGGAAAGCTTTTCAAGTCCCTGATTGCTGCAAGTTAAAATAACTTCAGGGATCACAAATTCCTCTCCTTTTTTCAGTGGATAAGAAAACTGTTCTTCCTGCAGTCCCATCTGCATTCTTGTCTGCCCGAACTGATCCTTTTCTACTTCTGCTTTAAATCCTCCGCTGTATACAAAAGACATTCCATAACAGGTACCGGCATCTTCTGTCGTTTCTTTTTCTGCCAGTATCATCATCGGATTGTACTGATGGCTGGATGTTCCTCTGCGGCTTCCAATTACAAAAGCTCCATGTCCTACCGATGTTCTTTGCATATTTCTTTCCATCGCATGGCGGCCGTAAAATGAAATCACATCAAACTCACCGTGAAGGAAATCAATACAGGCTGCCTGTGCTTTTGTCAGTCTGATTTTATCTTCTTCTGTATTGATCACTTTTGCACTTCTTGTGATCACATCATACTCCGGAAGAACTCCATAAAGTAATTCTACCTGTAATCCTGTCACCTGATCTTTCATATAAATGATCAGAGTCTGGGCTTCCTCTTCGGCAGCATAAACTGCCGGAAGTCCCTTCAAATTGTATTTTCCATCACAAATCTCATATCCCTGATATCTTAAATCGCATCCCAAAGAACCATCTGCATTTACCAGATCCAGCACCGGGCTTCGGAAATCTCCTGTCAGTCGACACGGAAATTCCTGCGGCAGCACATCAAGGGAATATGTTCTGTCATTTCCTGTATCCTGCGGATTTCCTGAGAAGCCACGATCTGCATAGGTCAGAAGATAGTCCATAACTCCATCTGTCTTTCTTCCATAATATAAATGCAGTAAAAATCCATATGCATCAATTTGCATCTGATACGTTGTATTTTGGGTATGTAATGTAAATGTTTTTGCTTTCTCGTTGTATATGATTCCCATATTCTTCTCCTTAAGCTTCTGTCAAATTTATTTTACTGCGCCATTTACAACACCGTTCAGAATCTGTTTCTGACAGATCAGATAGAAAATCAAAATCGGAAGCAGTGCCAGTAAATAGGATGCAAATGCAAGATTATAATTGGTTCCAAATTGTGTCTGGAATGTCATCTGTGCAAGTGGCAGTGTGTTCACATCACTACCTGCCAGAATTACAAGTGGTGTCATAACATCATTCCATGTACCAAGTGCTGTAAGTACCGCTACTGTTGCATGCATCGGTTTCATGATTGGGAAAATAACGCTCCAGTAAGTTTTCCAGGTTGTTGCCCCGTCTACATGTGCAGCCTCTTCCAGTGCCATCGGAATATTTTTCAGATAACCGGAGTATAAGAGCACATTCATCGGCATATAAAATACAAGATAACACAAAATAACACCGAAAATATTGTCAATTCCCATCTGTGCTGTCTGCTTCACAAGTGGCATCATCAAAATTGCAAATGGAACAAACATACCGCTTACAATATAAAGATAGGCTACTTTGTAAAATTTACTGGTACTTTTACTTCTTCCGATCACATAACCGATCATAGAATGAATCAGAATGGAAAGAACTACCGTTACAATCGTTATCAGCACACTGTTGCCCAGTGAATGCCAGAAATCTGTTACACGCATTGCTTCTGCAAAGTTAGAAAAGCTCCAGCTTTTTGGCAGTGATAAGATTCCGGAAATACTGTTTGTCATTTCCGACGGTTTCTTAAATGCAATCACAACTGTAAGATAAAGAGGAAAAATAACGGTTACAAGACCCAGAATCAATAAAATTGTGATTGGCCAGTTTACTCTTTCTTTCACCTTTACTTTCATTATAACTGTTCCTCCTTATTTCCCAAAAAGTTCATCTGTAATACAGAGATCACAACGATCACTACAAAGAACACAACTGCATTGGCACTCTGGAATCCGAACTGTCCTCCAGCCATGCCATTGTTATAAATCAAAAATGAAATTGATTCTGTACTCTGCGCCGGGCCTCCTTTGGTAAGAGCCATGATCTGATCAAATACCATCAGAAAATTCTTCATGCAAAGTACCATATTGATGGTAAAGAATGGAAGGATCAGTGGAAATGTCAGATTCTTGAATTTTTTCCATCCGGTCGCTCCATCAAGAGAACCTGCTTCGTATACATCCTCCGGTACCGTCTGAAGTCCGGAAATATAAATAATCGTATTCATTGCAACAGACTGCCATGCACATACAATTACGATCGCAACCCATGCCCATTTTGAGCTTGCCAGGATACTGTCACCTTTTCCGCCCATCATTTTTACAACTGCCGGAAGAATATAAGTGAAAAAGTAATTGAAAATATAGCCCACTACAAGTGCTCCTAAAATATTTGGAACGAAATACATTCCTCTGAGTGCACTTTTAAATTTAATTTTACTGTTTAATCCAAGAGCTAAAACAAGACTTAACACATTTACAACTATTGTTGCAACAATTGCAAGCTTGAATGTAAACAGGTAGGATTTCCCAACTCTTGCATCAGTAAATAAGTCTGTATAATTCCGAATACCTACCCAGTCAAACTCGCCATATCCTCGAAAATTTGTAAAACTATAAATAACACCTTTAATAAGTGGCAGCGTATTAAAGCAGAAAAACAACGCAAGTATCGGTATCGTAATCAGTAAAAATGTCCGCTCTCTGCCATTCATCCTTTTCAATTTATTCATGATCTGTATCCCTCCTACTTGCCTGCTTCATAATCTTCCATCATACGAATGATATCCCTGTTATATCTGATCCAGTCTTTGTCAAATTTTTTCAGGAATGCGTCAACATCCTGGTTTATGAGAAATGTCTGGATTTGTGCATCGACTGCCATTTCTGACGGATAATAGTGATCCTGGTAATCCGCCATACGGTTATCCTGAATATATGGTTTCATATCTTCCAGTTCCGGAGCTAATGCAAAATCTTCGTCTTTACAAGGCACCGCATTCTGTGCATCTAAGTATGACTGGATACTATCATGATCCATCAGGAAATCAAGTACTTCATATGCCGCTTCTTTATTTTTACATGCATCCATCACGCAGAACTGAAGGTCTACTCCTGAATTTAATACATTGTCCTCTTCAGAATCATTAGCCGGCATAACAAAGGATCCGATATTCATATCCGGATTTACAGATTTGATCTGCGGAATTGCATAGCTTCCGATTGTATACATCGCTGATTCACCATTTGCAAATGCAGTACATGCATCGTTGTATCCGTATCCAAACGGTCCATCTTCACCATAATTTAACAATTCAAGCATTTTTTCTGCCACTTGCGGATATTCTTTGGAGAAGGTTGTTTCTCCCTTATTCACCTGCTGACAAACATCGGATGGTGCAAGTCCGACTGCAAGTGCATTCCAAGGTGCAAGGCAGGTCCAGGTATCTTTATATCCAAAATAAAGTGGCTGGATTCCTTCATTCTGAATCTCCTCGCAAAGAGAAATAAATTCATCCCAGGTCTGCGGAATCTCCCATCCATGTTCCGCAAACATATCTTTGTTATAGAGCACTCCTGCCGCATTTGCCACATACGGAAGCCCATATGTTCCTTCTGTCGGAACAAACTCCAATCCTTCAATAATATCCAGATAAGCAGGTTTTACCTCACTAAGTCCTTCATAATCTGAAAGGTCAGCCAGTATTCCTGAATCAACAAAATACGAATAATTGATATCTCCTCCGATTCCGATAATATCCGGATAATCTTCTCTGATAAAACGTGTTTTCAAAATTGTTGTCGCATCATTTGGGGAAGATATTTTTAAATGGATATCATCATGTGTCTCATTAAATTCTTTTTCGAGCTGTTCAAATATATCTACCGCCTCCGGTTTATACTGAACAAGTTCAATTTCCACTTTTCCGCTTTTTGAATTTTGCTGACATCCCTGTAATACTGCTGATGCCATCAGAATACAGGACATTCCCAAAACAATTGCTGCTCTTTTCCTTCTCATTTTTTCTCCTTCCTCACAGGTATATTCGTTTTTAGTTACCGCTCGATATATCAAGTACTTTCTTTATAGTTGTATTATAACATACCATTATGCGACTAAAAATATCATTGTATTTGAATTTTTATTCCAAAATGCTATTATTTTCTTCTTTTTTGCTAAAGGTATAGCATTTTGGTATATTTTAGTTGCAATCTATTTATTAAATCAGTAGAATAAATATATATATCAACTGACTTAACATCTGCTAAACATCATTTTTTCACGGCAGAGCACCTATGAGAAAGGAATTATTATGAAAGAACTTATGTTTTCAGTATTTCCAAGCGAGAATTTTGTCGATCTTGGATTGTATCAGTTTGGTTACGAACAATGTGAACCGGCGCATAGTTTTGGTCCTGCCGTCCGTAATCATTTTCTTTTTCACTACATTATCTCCGGCACCGGAATTTTAATGGCAAATGATTCTCACGGTGTAACACAGACCTATCACGTAAAAAGTGGCCAGGGCTTTATGATTTTCCCCGGTCAGATCAATACTTATATCTCTGATGAAAAACTCCCATGGGAATATACATGGATTGAATTTGACGGACTACGTGCAAAAGAAACCATTGAACTTTCCGGACTTAGTTTGGATAATCCGATTTATAAGGCTACTTCTAAGGATCTGCGTGAAATACTGAAAGAAGAACTTCTCTATATTGCAAGTCACGGAGACGCTACACCATTTCACCTGATCGGGCATCTCTATCTTGCAATTGATGCTCTTATTCGTTCTACTTCCATCATGCAGACATCGAAAATCAGCCGTCTTCAGGATTTTTATATCCATGAAGCCCTATCTTATATAGAGCAGAATTTCCAAAACGATATTTCTGTCGAAAACATCGCTGCTGTATGCGGATTAAACCGCAGTTATTTCGGAAAAATTTTCAAAGACGGAATTGGAAAATCTCCTCAGGAATTTTTGTTGAATTATAGAATGATTAAAGCTGCTGAATTATTAAAACTGACAAAGCTTTCCATTAAAGATGTAGGAAATGCAGTCGGTTATCCCAACCAATTACATTTTTCCAGAGCATTTAAAAATATTTATGGAATATCGCCAAGAGACTGGCGTAATCAGAACAGACTTAAACAATAATAGAAAAAGAATGCTGCAGTTCAGACTGTGCATTCTATTTTTATTATTTAATATGTAATAATAAAGAATGTGCCTGGGTTAGTAGTGCCTTTTATTTAACAGGAAGTTCCTACGGATTTTGCTATGCAATAAAAAAACTGCAAACCCTTACGGTCTACAGCTCCCTTACCTTCTACATG
>ENA-OROX01002887-OROX01002887.1-human-gut-metagenome-genome-assembly--contig:-NODE-2887-length-11061-cov-11.771125_pt1 | contig 11061 bp, 8 predicted proteins | sample MGYA00242133_ERZ509058 | MGnify/ENA primary metagenome ERZ509058 (study PRJEB26280, sample SAMEA2338751) | human gut metagenome | biome: human gut; feature: human-associated habitat; material: faeces...
CCGCCGGTCCGCAAGACCAAACCGTCGCCGAGGAAAAAGCCCCGGACAAGGTCGCAATTCCTATGTGCCGGGGTAACGAATCCGCAATCCGGAAAGCACCCGGCCCCCGGACAAAAGCCTACGCTCCATACACCCCAGCGGTGAATTCTGCGGCCGGCACGGGCTCGGACGCAAAAGAAGAGCACCGCTTCGATCCCGCCGGAAACGGACACGCCTCGCCGTAAAACATCGGCAGTCATATACCGCCAATATACCTTATTCGACGGTCGTTTATTCACGACCCGTGACCGTGTTGTAATACTTGTCGCCCTAAATCCCTTCGCTCGGAGGAAACTTGGGCTACGACACACCCCAAAGGGACACCGAAGTATATAATCACAAAAATACGGTACTTCCCGGCAGTCAAATGAAAGCGGCGCCCCCTTTTCGGAAGCGCCGCCGTATCAATCGAAATACAGGTCTTATTCGGTAACCCGCTCGAGCCATTTCACCATACCGAGCATAACGCCCATCGAGATGATGCAGACCGAGAAGAATACAGTCCAAGCCACCCAAATAGGATAAGCATTGTAGATGAGCGGACCAATCCAGAGCAGCAGATTGCCTACGGCCGTTGCACAGAGCCACAGACCTTGGCAAAGGCCCTGGAGATGCTTGGGAGCAACTTTAGAAACGAACGACAGACCGAGAGGAGAAATGAACAGCTCTGCCACAGTCAGGAAGAAGTAGAGTACGAAGAGCACCCACGGTCCTGTCTTGAGAGCGGCCGCCTCGGCAGCCGGGAGATCCTTGAACGCCTCGGCCGAAGGATAACCATTGATGATCGAGAATACGGTCATGAAAAGGAATGCCAATCCGGCCAAACCCATACCGATAGCGATCTTGCGAGGTGTGGAAATCGCTTTTCCACGGCGTGCAAGAGCGGCAAATACCCACATCACAACAGGAGTGAGGATGATGACATAGAACGGGTTGAGAGCCTGCCATATTTCCGGCTGTACGGAGTCGGTCTTTACGAAATCGCGGGCAAAGAGCGAGAGTGAAGTTCCGTTCTGATGGAATGAAAACCAAAAGAAGATAGCAATACCGAGCACAGCGAAGAGGGCTGCCATACGCTGCTTGATTTCCGTAGCCATTGCAGCTTTTTCCTCTGCAGAATATGTAACGGTTTCCTCTTTTGCTTTCTTTGCGGGAGAAGGAAGCTGCCTTTTGGTGAAAAGGAATATCGAGAGAGAAATAAGCATTGCGGCAACGGAGGCGATAAACGAATAGTGGATGCCGGTGTTGAAGACATTAAGATAATTCGAACAGAATGCCGATACGGAGCCGGCATCACCTGCAACCACAGAGCCACCCACCTTTGTAATCAGCTCCTGAAGATTGGCAAGGTTTACTTCCGCACCCGCCAAAAATCCGTGGCAAAGAGCCGGAAGCTCGGCATTATACATCAAACCGTTCTCACTGAGCCACCAGCTGCGGAGCAAAGGAGCTACGAAGGGAGCCACAACGCCACCAAGATTGATAAAGACATAGAAAATCTGGAAACCGGCATCACGCTGCGAAGCATAGCGAGGATTGTCGTACAACTGTCCGACAATGGCCTGAAGGTTGCCCTTGAAAAGGCCGTTGCCGAATGCGATGAGGAACAGCGCACCGCAAGTAAGCGTAAGAAGCCATGTCTGATTCTCAGGAGTCGCGAAAATGGGGAATGCCAATACGACATAACCGATAGTCATGACAATAAGACCGGAAATGATGGTTCCTTTGTAGTTCTGCGTTCTGTCGGCAATGATACCGCCTACGAGGCTAAGCACATAGATACCGGCGTAGAAGAAAGAATAGACTAAAGCACTGGTCTCTTCAGACAGGCCGAATTTGGAACATAGAAACAGCACAAGCACCGCGTTCATGATATAATATCCGAAACGCTCGCCCATGTTGCTCAATGCTGCCGGGATCAATCCTTTGGGTTGATTTTTAAACATACGCGATTGAATTAGAATTTTTTCTGTTTTTTGTTTCGCGGACAAAGATAGAATTATTTTTCGTATTTTTGTTATAATAATGAACCAGTTTATGGGAAATCCGACGAAAAAGCTCCCGATGATCGAGCGGGACGGCTGGCTGCTTCCGGTCGAGAAAGAGCTGACCGCCCGGCACGAGAGCTACCTGCGGGCACTTCGGGAAATAGAAAAATCGGCCGGATCGATCGTCGATTACGCCAACGGCTATCGCTATTTCGGATGGCAGCGGGACGAGGCGCTCGAAGGCTGGTGGTTCCGCGAATGGCTTCCCGATGCGCAGGACGTTAATGCCTCTATCTACCAGTTTCTCCGAGATGCAGTCTACGGCGGTATTACTTTGGGCGCAAACGATCACTTGATTCTCCCGGTGAAGGGTCTCGTAAATGGCTTCCACCAAGGTGGTTGTTTTCCCAGTTCCGGGAGGGCCGTGTACGATAGATACTTGTTTCGCTCCCAATACCTTATTTACGGCTTCTTCCTGCGAGCGGTTCAACCAAGGGAAGCGGATCGGGAATAATTCCCGCTGTCTCGGTTTTTCCTGTCCCAGCAATACATCCCTTAGATGAGAGAGTTGGTTGTTTTTTGCCCGCATCACGTCCGAGAGAGCGGAAAACATCGTTTTATAGCTGGTCTCGTCGAAGTAGAGTTGCACGCCGAGATCATTGCTTTTTCCTTGTATATCCATCAAGGCGGAAGGAGTGGGGAGAACTACCACCATCCGGTCCTCTTGCACGTAGCTGATCGTGGCGGAGAAATCCAGATACTTAAATTTACCACTGATATCTGCCGTAAAGAAGCAAACCGGGCGCCCGTACTCAAAATTATGCTCGATCTCCCGGTCTTCTGTCCTTTCGATCTCGATCACCAATTGGTTTAAGGAGTTATAATAACTGCGTCCCGGAGTGACCGGATACCAACAGAGGCCCTGCGCCACTCGTTTTCGCAAACCCGTACGCTCGGATTGCTGTCGGTATGTTTCCTTCTCATATTCATATTCTTTCTGCAGGAGATCATATTGATGTTGCAAATCTACAAGCGGCGATGAAATTCCCATTCCTTTATCAATTCAATTAATCGGATAAATACAGCCCGGGCGTTCTAGGTCCCGAAGTAGGCGACAAAAGTACTAAAATTATCGTTCCGTACCCAAGTTGCGGTAAGTAAAGAAAAAGAATACCGCTAACGTTGGTAGTGTCTATAAAATTCCTAATTTTGTACGAAAACTAATATCATAAAAAAATGAATGAGAACGATGCTTTTTATAACGCATTAATAGATGTAGCTGCTTGGGATAAAGAGAATACCTTAGATCGTTTTATGAATAGTGATAGCCTCTTCAAAAAGTTTCTATATAAATTTATTACTACAGACGGTTCGTATGTGAAATTACGGAGCTCTTTAGTAGAGCGGGATTTGGAGAATGCCAAGCTATATTCGCATACCTTGAAAGGGATAGCCGCTAATTTAGGTCTGGTAAATCTATTCGATGTATCGAATAATATACTATCGCTGTTAAGAGAAGGGAATCTGGAAGAAGCGTTGCGTTATGAAGATGCATTGGGAAAACAATACGATGCCTTGCGAGATATCGTTGTTGAGTTTTGTTCTTAATCTATTGTATATTAACTATCTAATTCTAAATAAAGACTATCAGTATGGATACTATCATAAAAACTCAAATTATAGATTTGATTCACAGGGAGGTAATCCCTGCTATCGGATGTACGGAACCTATTGCCGTGGCTTTGGCGGCCGCAAAAGCGGCGGAAGTGCTGGGGCGTAAGCCAGAGAAGATAGAGGTTTATCTGAGCGCCAATATCCTGAAGAATGCCATGGGAGTAGGAATCCCGGGGACTGGCATGGTGGGGTTGCCTATCGCTATCGCCTTGGGATCGATCATCGGTAAGTCCGCTTATGGGCTAGAGGTGCTGAAAGACTTGACTCCGGAGGGATTGAAAGAAGGTAAGGAAATGGTCTGCAAGAAATGTATCGGTATAGACCTGAAAGAGAATGTAGATAAACTTTATATCGAAATTATAAGTTCTGCAGGGAACGATCGTTCAAGGGTGATCATTTGCCATGAGCATACCCATATAATATATGTAGAGAAAAACGGGGAGGTATTGACTGATTTACGTATGGCAAACGCTTCTGGCGAGGAAGTATGTGAGAATAAGGATTTACGTCTTTCCTTCTCTATGGTCTATGAGTTTGCCATGGAAATGCCATTGGATGAGATTCGTTTTATTTTAGAAACAGCTGAGTTGAATAAGAAAGCCGCCCAAGCTTCCATGAAAGGCAATTACGGACATACTGTAAGCAAGACGGTCTCGGGTGCTTTCGGCCGTAAGTTCATGGGAGATTCCGCTTATACGCATATGTTGATCATGACTTCCGCCGCTTGCGACGCTCGCATGGACGGCGCTATGATCCCGGTGATGAGTAATTCGGGAAGCGGTAATCAAGGAATCGCCGCTACGCTTCCGGTTCTTTCTTTCGCCGAGGATATCCAATGCTCGGAAGAGCAACTGATCCGTGCGTTGATGTTAAGCCATTTGATGGTGATCTATATCAAGCAAAGTCTGGGACGCTTGTCCGCCCTTTGCGGTTGTGTGGTTGCCGCTACGGGAGCGAGTTGCGCTATCACCTATTTGATGGGAGGAAATAAGGCGCGGATTTCTTATGCGATCAAGAATATGATCGGTAATATTACCGGAATGATCTGTGACGGTGCCAAGCCGAGTTGCGCGATGAAAGTATCTAGTGGCGTATCTACGGCGATGCTTTCCGCTTTGATGGCCATGGAGGATAAGGTGGTGACTTCCGTGGAAGGTATCATCGATGAGGATGTGGATAAATCGATCGCGAACTTGACCGCTATCGGTTCTAAAGGAATGGAGGCGACGGATCGTCTGGTGCTGGACATCATGACCGGTAAATCTTGTTAATGGGATTCTATGGAGGAGGCACCAAAGGCGAGGAAAAAAGAGATTATGCGAGTGACACTTTTAGGGTCATTCGCTAATTTTGTTTTATTGGTATTCAAGTTCGTGGCGGGTATCTGGGGGCATAGTAGCGCTATGATCGCCGATGCGGTACATTCGTTATCTGATTTCGTAACGGATATAATCGTACTTCTTTTTGTCAATATATCTTCCAAGCCAAAGGACGAGAGCCATGATTACGGGCATGGTAAATACGAGACTTTGGCGACTTCAATTGTTGGTATCGTCTTGCTTTGTGTAGGTTTTGGCCTTTTCTGGGAGGGAGCGAACAAGATTTATGACTTTTATTTCAAGGGGATTCCGTTGGAAAGTCCGGGAATGATCGCTTTAGTTGCCGCTCTTATCTCCATTGTGATCAAGGAATTACTGTATCATATTACGGTTTGGGTAGGAAGGAAGCAGAATAGTCAAGTCGTTATCGCTAACGCTTGGCATCATCGCTCGGATGCCTTTTCCTCGATCGGTACGGCTTTAGGTATCGGAGGGGCGATTTTGTTGGGGGATAATTGGCGTGTGCTGGACCCGTTGGCGGCTGTGATTGTCAGTTTATTTATCGTAAAAGTAGCCTTACAACTAGTGATCCCGGCGATTAATGACTTATTGGAGAAATCTTTGCCGAAGGAGGTGGAGGATGAGATCTTGGCGATCATTAGTGAGATTCCCGAGGTAAAGAGCCCGCATAATCTACGTACCCGCCGCATCGGTAATAATTTTGCTATCGAGGCGCATATACGGGTGGACGGACAGATAACCGTGACTCGTGCCCATGACTTGACGAAAGAGATCGAACAGAATCTGCGTGATAAGTTCGGTCAGGCTACGCACATCGCTTTGCACGTGGAACCAATTAAATAAACGAATTGTTATTTGACCATGATGAAGAACTTATATAGGGGAGAAGTGCTCTATTTGATCGCTTCCCCGCTGGATCATGTGGAGGCTTACCGCTATTTTGAGGATGGGGGACTGGCTGTTGTTGATGGAAAGATTGTAGAGGCGGGGCCGTTTGAGGCGATGCGTTCCCGTTACCCGGATTTCCCGGTGACAGACTATTCCGGTAAATTGATTACACCCGGCTTTATTGATTCCCATATCCATTTCTCCCAGTCGGAGATACAGGGAATGTATGGCAAGCAACTTCTGGATTGGCTGGACGAATATACGTTTCCCGCCGAGGAAGCTTTCTCTTCCATGGAATATGCACAAGATATCGCTCGCTTTTTCGTGAAGGAACTGGTAAAGAACGGAACTACGACTTGTGCCGCTTATGCCACGGTTCATCCTGCTTCCGTAACCGCATTATTTTCCGTGGCTACGGAGTATAATATGTGTATCTTGGCTGGAAAGGTGATGATGAACCGGAACGCTCCGGATTATCTGATGGATACCACGCATCAGGGTGAGTTGGACTGCCGTAGCTTAATCGAGGATTGGGACGGGAAAGGACGGAACCACTATGTGATCACGCCCCGTTTCGCCATAACCAGTACGCCGGATCAATTAAAGTCTGCCGGTCGTTTACATGCCGAATATCCCAGTACCTATATACAGACACATCTTTCGGAGAATCTGGGAGAGATTGAATCTGTCTTATCGCTCTGTCCCGGTCATGCGGATTATCTGGAGGTCTATGAGCGTGCCGGATTGTTGACCGATCGTTCGATATTCGGGCATTGTGTCCATCTAACCGATCGGGAATATAAGCGGTTGGGAGAAACGGGAGGCATTATCGCCCATTGCCCGACCTCGAACCTTTTCCTTGGAAGCGGATTATTCGATATGAGGGAAGCGAACCGTTACGGCGTACGTACTACCTTGGCGACAGATGTCGGTGCGGGTACATCTTTCTCTATGTGGCGTACGATGGGAGAGGCCTATAAGGTACAACAGTTGAACGGTTATCCGATGACAGCTTTGGAGGCTATCTATAAATGTACGCTAGGCTCTGCACGGGCCTTATCGTTGGACGACCGAATCGGAAGTTTCCTCCCTGGCCGTGAAGCGGATTTCATAGTCGTGGATTATGCCGCTACCTCTGTCCAGAAATTGCGTATGGAGTATCTTCGTTCGAGAGATAAATGGACGATTGAGAATAAGCTGTTTGGCCTGCAAACCCTCGGCGATGACCGGAATACGGTATGTATTTATATAATGGGCAAGCAAGTATACGGCTCAGATTCGTGCGATCATCAAGAAGCAAGTATGTAATACGACCGTTACGACGATCCATAGGCGCTCGGCAGTAGTCGGGCGCAATCCCGGGAAATGATATTCTATAGCCCCGTGCTTGCAAGCGGAGAGGCAATCTCCGCAATAGGTACAGGTATAGCCGATCTTTCCCTTCTCGATCTCTTCTTTATGTAGGGCATCATAACGGCAAGCGTTTGTGCAAGCCATGCAATGGCAACAATCCGTGGTCAGTCGTACCCGGAAAGGAGAGAGGTATTTGAGGAAAGACACTAAAGTCCCGATCGGACAATAACTACTGCAATGCACCATCTTCCGTCTCTTTCTGGAAAACAATAGCATGACAAGTAGGCCGATAACTCCGACCGCTATTCCAAAAGCGGTGGCTATCCTGCCGCTCGCCCCGAATATTCGGAGTAGGATGGCCCCCAACATAACCAGAAATAATATGCTGTATCGCATTTGCTTGTGATAGGGGAACCTTTTTCGTTCCAATTTTCCCCGGGCACTCCATGCGTCAAATGCCCCGAAGTAACAAAGCTGGCTACACCAAGCGGGACCGGATAGTAATAAGGTGCTGATAAAAAGTATGGGCATGAATAATCCCTCGAAGCGATAAAGCGGTCCGGCCAAGATTACCGCGGGGATCGGTAAATGCAGTTTTCCGGTCATAAGGAAAATAGGATCGGCAAAAATCCCTAGAGCAAGTTGCCCGAAAAAAACGATCGAGAATAACAACCACGCTCGTTTTCTCCATTTGGGACGTTCTTGCCGATCTTGCATCTTATAGCAGAGCCAACCACCGTATAGCATGGCAAGTATCACTTGTATCCATCCTCCATACGGAAATAACCTTTCGCCTATCAATAGTGGATTTTTAGGCATGACTTGAACGATCGAGAGAAGTCCCCCGACTAATAATACGGTACTGATAACAATACGTCTCGTTTTCATGCTCAATTATTTTATGCGTAAAAGTATGCCTTTTATGCGAATAATTATAGCACGGGCATTGTATTTCTGATACTTGTTACACCGATTAAACGATCATACCGTGCTCCCATCGGGCAATAATAGACGTAAATGCTATATTCGTTCTCCGTCTGGAAGAAATTACCCTCGATAGGGCCGGTCTGTCCTACGGTCTGTCCGTTAGGGACAAAGAGGTACTGATAGTTGTAACTGCCTTGTTTCAGTAAGACGGATTTCTCGTATTGATGCGTCTCCGGATTATAGCCCATCTTACTTTTCTCGTCCAATACATTATTATATAATTCGCCGTTCAAATACACGTTTCCATCGGGAATTAAGTCCATGGCGAGGGTAAAGTGAACGATGTAATAGTCCGCTTCCGTATCCGGGTCGTTACAATTACTGCAACGGATGAAAAAACGGCCGTCTTGGTCTTGATCGTATTGATACGATAATTGGTCACGCCGATAGTCCGTCATCAACTCTACATGGTAGTATGGATTATGGAACGAGATACTTTCTACGTGCATGCCATTGTATTTGTTGCTCAAAAATTCCATACGGCGATATTCGTTTCCTGCGGGAAAGATCAAGTTCTGATTGTTCGTATAAGAGATCTGGTTTTCTAAAATAGTCATAGGCTGAAGACCTGTTACGGCATTATCCCTGCGGTTATTCTGATAAACCCAGATTTTCAAGTCGGTCTGAGGATAGGTGATGGGGAAATTCTTGTTATTGATCGCAAAGCTGACTTGTTGGTGTGACTGATTGGTATCGATATCCGTATTTCCGCTCACCGTAGCGACGACACTAACCATCGGCTCGAAAATAGAAAAGCAAGCGGTAAATACGATCTGGGAGGGATCATCCTCGTTATATACTTGCAAGGCATAATTCCCCGAGACCTTCGGTTGAACGTCATCGTTTGGGAAAAGTAATCGGTAGTTGGTGTATTGCACCGTAGTACCCATCGCATTGGCGAAATCCTCGATCGTGCTCCCTTGGAAACCATTCATATACTCAATCGGGGAAAGATTCGATTGCGTCCAATCGGCGTTGCAATGAACCAGATTATAGGCGTATCGCCCGAAGCCCGGATTAAAAGCATCGAAATTAACCTCGATACGATTCTCACCACCCAGTTCGATGAATGGATCGGAGAACATCTCGCCGGCAACCTTCACTTGGAGGGTCTTTATTTGCTTATCGCTAACGTTGGTGAAGTAAGTCACTTGAGCGTTCAACGGTACTAAAACCGTGATAAGCAGCAGAAATAGGATTTTAAAAACTTTCATTTTCTTATTACTTTCTTTAACGACGCAAAATTATGGAATTATTTCTCTATTTATTTGCCTTTCCCTGCTCTAAAGCATGAAAAAATGTTTACTTTTGCAGGAAAATTACATATAAACAATTTTAGTTGTATCATGGCAAATGTGATTAAGATTAAAAAGGGTTTAGACATTAATCTGAAGGGCAAAGCTTCGGATGTACTGTTAAACGGCGGCAAGAGCGAGTCTTACGCGATCGTCCCCGATTATTATAACGGTATTCTCCCTAAAGTTGTTGCGAAAGTAGGAGAAAAAGTCAAAGCCGGTTCTGTACTGATGATTGACAAGAACCGCCCCGAGATCAAGTTTGTTTCGCCGGTCAGTGGCGAGGTAACTGCCGTAAACCGAGGAGAGAAGCGTAAGGTGCTAAGCATCGTTGTGAAGCCGGATGCGCAGATCGAGTATGAGGAGTTCGGTAAGAAGAACGTAGCATCCCTACAGGGAGCAGAGGTGAAAGAGGTACTTCTGAACGCTGGTATGTGGCCGTTTATCAAGCAACGCCCATACGATATCGTTGCCGCTCCATTAGATACTCCGCGTGATATCTTCGTTTCGGCTTTTTACTCCGCTCCGTTGGCTCCAAACTTCGATTTTATCGTAAAAGGTCAGGAGGCTGATTTCCAGACTGGATTAAACGCCCTAGCTAAATTAACGAATGGAAAAGTGTATGTGGGTGTAAGAAGTGGTTCTGTCGTGAGCGGAATGAAAGGTGTGGAGATCGTGGAAGTAGAAGGTCCGCATCCCGCAGCGAACGTTGGCGTGCAGATCAATCATATCAAGCCCGTTAACAAGGGTGAGGTAGTTTGGACGGTTAATCCGGCAGACGTGATCGTTATCGGACGTTTGTTCAACAAGGGTGTCGCCGATTTCAGCCGTATGGTTGCTATTACCGGTTCCGAGACTACCGAGAGAGGCTACGTTAAAACGATTTCAGGTTGTACGATTAAGAGCTTGGTTAACGGTAAAGTGTTAGGACAGGAACATATCCGTATTATCAGCGGTAATGTTTTGACAGGTACCAAGGTAAATATGGATGGTTACCTAGGCGCTTATGATAACCAGATCACCGTGATTCCGGAAGGTGATGAGACGCATGAGTTCTTAGGTTTCGCTATGCCTCGTTTCAACCAGTTCAGCGCTAGCCATAGTTACTTTAGCTGGTTAGGTACTAGCAAGGAATATGTGATCGACGCCCGTATCAAAGGTGGTAAACGTGCCATGATCATGTCTAATGAATACGATAAGGTGTTCCCGATGGATATCTATCCGGAGTATTTGTTGAAAGCGATTATTGCGTTCGATATCGACAAGATGGAGAACTTAGGTATCTATGAGGTGGCTCCCGAGGACTTCGCTCTTTGCGAGTTCGTGGACACTTCCAAGATCGAGTTGCAAAAGATCGTTCGCGACGGATTGAACCTGTTGTATAAGGAAATGAATTAATAACATAAAAAACTTATAATACATTGAAAGCGTTAAGGAATTATCTCGACAAGATTAAGCCTAACTTTGAGGAAGGCGGAAAGCTGGCGATGTTCCGTT